>Ga0210040_10009316_pt1 | contig 11449 bp, 10 predicted proteins | sample CryGeyCG12114_NA_FD_185462 | JGI IMG/M metagenome (GOLD analysis project Ga0210040, IMG submission 185462) | Groundwater microbial communities from aquifer - Crystal Geyser CG19_WC_8/21/14_NA (SPAdes) (version 2) | ecosystem: Environmental > Aquatic > Deep subsurface > Groundwater | place: USA... | reverse complement strand
TTTCTTTACTTGTTGTTTTGCTTTTCTTCCTGCGTGAAGACAATAGACGAAGAGGCATGTCATATGATCGAAGCTCACGTCCCAGAGATTTGTCTACTTCTCGCATAGAAGGTAACTTTTACATCCACTGCTGTTTGTTGAATGAAATGTTTGTCATTTCGCTTGTGATTCCATATGTTAAGATGAGAACGTGAACTCTTATATTTCACAAAATCACATAATGTGCTCACACGTGTTGTTTGTATTTCTTTAACATTAAAGCACGCTCTAGGAGGGATAATTATCTCGGATCACAAGACTACATGGCACATCGTGTCAATTCCACATCATCCTTACTGGATGGTTAGCAAATTCATTTTTTCATTGGTTCATTGGGTTGCATCGGGGATTATTTTAGCATTCCATGCGTAGCTTTTTGGTCCGGGTTTCTTCTATGTCTAATTTTTCAAATACTCGTTAAAAATAACATATTGTGGTGGTGGGGCATTCGCATATTGTATCTAACCCAACTAGTAATGCAATTTACAGTTTTAAAAACTTTTAGATATTCCTGCTTTTCATTCATGGGTCGGGCCTTTAGTTAGACAATATTTTTTATAGGCGGTGATTACAAGTGGTGGCCATTTAGCTCCTTTGGACTGAAATTGTACATTGTTTTTTTGTGCTTGGAGTATCTTTGCTTATTACTTTTTACATGGCCAGGCGCTGAAGCAGATATTAGCAGCAGTGGTGGAGGTTGTAGTAGTGGTCAGAGAGATTCTGACTCTGGTGTTGGAACTTGTTCACCTCCGCATCGGCGATCTCCATCGCCCACTTCTCAATTAATCAGAACGATCCGTTCGGCGGGTGCTACTAAACCGTCTTGTTCTCTCCCTTCGCCTTCTGTTGGTAGCAAACCATGTATGTTGTGTGTATTTTTCCTATTGTGTATACGATTCTGAGTAGAAGAAGTTGTTTGATTTTTTATTTTAGTTGGTGACTGTGTAAAGTAGCGATATAAGTTTCTTTGGGATGGCTTGGTTTCGTTATAAATAATTCAGTAGATTGGTATTGTTATTTCTCTTAGTAGTGGATAGGTTTTTTAATGGTCTTTTTCTGTCTTGTGCTCGCATGCTTTGTGTTACATAGTGTGTATGAAATGGGGGTTGAGATTAACTTGAATTATGAATAATTCAGGGCCCGAATCTTTGCCACCGGGTTTCATATCCAGAAGACATCGGGGTTTTGATGACGGTGCAAGTGATATCTCCGTTGCTAGCTCTAATATGGATTATTCTGGTACAAATTGTTATTATATTTGGATTTTTTATGGTAAAGTAGTGCTAATGATGGATAATAACGGTTGGGATTTATTTGGGAACAGGCCTTCGTCTATACAAGCAACCGACGGCTAAGTCAAATAGAAGTATACTCATAAATGCTGTAGAATATTGTGTGTTTCCCGGCGTTGTGAACCGAGACGCGAAATTGAGAGTTCTGGACGAAATCAATCGATCTGAGAGCAAACATTTTCTCATCATGTTTCGTGATGCTGGTTGCCAATTCAGAGCTTTGTACTCGTATGTGCCCGAGACGGACGAAGTTGTCAAGTTGTATGGGACGGGACCCAGATATGTGAATGACTCCATGTTTGAAAAGTTCTTCAAGTAGGTTCCCATTCAATGTATTATGCATGAGAGGGATTCTTGGGTCTCAGTCAGCAGGTGATAATAATGTTGTGTGGTTTTTTGTGCAAACTTTCAGGTACAATTCAGGAGGGAAATGCTTTTCTCAAATCCATACCAAACATTTGACTGTTACAATCGACGCCTTCACCATTCATAACGCATTATGGCAAGGGAAAAGAGCTCCAAGTGCGAAAACCAGAGACCTTGCTCTTGTGATTTAATCTATTTTGTGACTTTCCAATTTTATTTTCCCGTTTCGTGAAAATCGTTTTTTGCATGGCTTCCACGTGTCTAGCACTTGAGATGAGTTTTTCATTTACCTGGACTACTTTATACCGTTTGCCGTTTAGCACATGTATTAGTTGACCATCGTAATTAAAGGACTGATCTATAAAAAAAAGAATTTGAAAGCATAATACCGTAGGAAGGATTATTAATCTTACGCAGCATTTAACCCGGTCAAGGTAAAACTTTTAATCTCATACAGTTAGTAGCTACTTTAACTACTTCCCGGGTGTGGGATTACGATTTTTTGCGGTCTATTAGCAACTATAACTAATTGGGACCATCTTACTCGCACATTATCTTCACAGACAGTCAGTTGATAAATCCCATTGTTTTATTGCTTACAGAACTCAAGTATTTGTTTTTTTATATGATTACGGGTTTTAACACACACTGAACCACCAGTTAATCCACGCATTAACACTAAAGTATTAAAGACACTGCTGGCATTTATACATGGATACACTTCATAAGGTATTCGATAGCGTACAAAAGAATAAAAAATGTTATCCAACACTCGCAGTAATTATTATTATTACTACTACAATTATTAATATCTCATGTTTTTTAGTCTGTAATAACTCTATCGTAGTTAGTACAATAGTCTTCTTGCTATTGATTTTTGGTACTAATAAATTATAATTGCTAACATTATTTGTGCTAACCATTTTTTATTTATTTTAATAATAATAATAGAAATTATTCGTCACAAATTAAAGATTTAAAGGTTTCGATATAGTAAACGAATTGTGTGCAGAACTGAAATGTTTGGCTATTGAGGAATACATATTATACTAGTTAATTTTGAATGTTGTTGCAAACAAATCTTTAGCTTCCATTGCTAATAAACTAACTATATAGCTGTAGTCTAGATCATGTGTTTTAGAAATTCAAAAGCTGTACACTCGCATTAGACTGTAAAGATGCGGTGTTAACCATTGTAGGTTGTAGTTGTTTCATGTATATTAGAATTATGCTGTTTGTTAACTCACCCAATAATAATGTTTCGCAGCACAAACTGCTGCTATGCTTCCAGACTATAATATATTACTGTTGCTTGCTACCTTATCACTATTTTGTGCATAGTGGAATAGAAAACGTTTACGTTTTCAATAAAGAGCCTATTTATCTGTCATTAGAATGTATCATGGTCAATTAATGATGCCTAATGTTGCCTACTTGCTCTATGAAATTAAAACTTGCAATCTAAAAAGTGTATTGATAAAACGAGACGAGACGTTATTGCTATTAGTTAGTTGCTAACTTACTATACTCACAAGTTTATTTTTAACTTAATATCGTTAAAACTACTTGCTAACTAAAATCCATCATTCTCATGATTGTCATCAGAGTGTACTAAACTGGTCGATAACTACTATATTGTAACAATGTGTACATACTGACACACTTTCTAAAACAGAATAATTATGTCAAATAAAATCAATCCGTGGCTTCGGTGTGCCAATTTATAATCACAAATGTGTGTTAAAACATACTGTGCTTTATTTCATTGGTATCATAATAGGAAATTTTGAGAGGTTTTCTGAAATCCGTCAGCCAAAAATTTTGAAAATCATGTCTTATCTATTTAGTTAGTTTGTAATGTACTTCAATGTGTTTCATCGGAAACTTTTAGTTTTTGTCACTGCATCCTCCGTTCTAAGAAAAGTTAGAATGTTAATGCTTGCTCACAAATGTCAGTCAGCACGGACATTTTTTCTATTTCTATTAGAGTGGAAATTATATTATCCTTACCATTGATAACGGTTTGATATCACAACAATTGTCAGAGTTTCCACATTTTCCACCTGCAGAGGAATTACCTGGACCAGAAGCCTGATTTCTTACTGTTGGGGCAGGATCACTGCCACATGAGCAGGAAGCATCCATTTGAGTTGCCTTTGTTGATTCAGCTGCTTTGGATGGTTTGCCAACAGAAACGCATTCTTCTTTCTTTTCTTCACAAAATGGTTTCGTTTCTTTTGGTGGTGCGCAATCTTCAGAAGGACACTTGAATGTTAAAGTGGTGGGCAAATTTTGGCATTCGATTGGCTTGGGACATTCTTTCTTCTTGTCATCTTGACAGCATTTTGGAGCGTTGGTCTAAAGTTATTGGAAAATAAAGTCGATTTTGAGAGAGATTTACGGGTTTTGGATAGTTAAAGTGGGACAGAAGAGAAGGACGATTTACCTTTGGGCAACTCATGTTGAATTTGGGCGGAGTTGGCTGTGAAAGAGTTTGAGCTTTAATTTAGGAATATGTGGAGTGCAAGATGATTTTTCTGAAAATGATTTTTGCACTCGGCTGGCATTTTTGTTTTTTAAGTTGTTTGCACGCTGTGTTACCACGGCAGTTTAGAAACCGTGTAAATTCAGGGAAAAATACGATAGATGGAGGTTTGGTTTGAAAATTTTGAAGAAAACGCTTTACTCAATTCAACCATAATATTTTAATGTCTATTTATAAGAATAAAATGTCATGAAAAGGTTTAAATTTAATCAAGGTACACACCGAATATTGGAAAATTTACTATTGCCTTCTTCAGGACATACTACACTACTATAGTGAGTAGTGAAAAAATTCATAGACGATACTTATTGTCCATTTCAATGAAAAAAAGAATATTTTTTTCGGTTATTTATATAAAATTATTCGGTTATTTATATTAAAGAATTTATATAACAAAATGAGAATTATACATCTTGTCAAGTCAAATATTGGCAGGATTTACATTGTAATTCATTCACTCTGGAAAAATTGTCAAGCTAAAGTATCTCATGAACGAACAAACTCAATACGCAAATGACAAAGTAATGCAACAAAACCCGAGTTTTCTTTACATCACACGTACTGAGTGAGTGAGTGGAGTGAGAACTTCATGGATGGATGTTTTTCAATTTCAGTCTCAAAATCAAACACACAAAAGCGAGAGCTGTTTGAACTTATGTATTTTGTTTCATGTTTTGAAAAAAAATCACACGTGAACGATTTTAAATTTTTTCATAGCAAACAGGAAAAAGAAGAAACAATTTGTTGACAACCTCAAAATTTTCTAAATCTTCCTTTATCAACGTATACATTTTCAAAAGCTAAAACATTGAGATCCTAAATTTTAGTTAAAATGATTAGTCCGGAGCAATAATTTTAATTTAGTTCATTTTTAAACCACAGTAAGTGCAAAAGTCTTTAAAAACAATTCATACGCTGTAGTTTTTCATTGGTAGTTTTCTTTAGCGGATAGGATAAAACACCATCCTGTCAATCCTGTGTTGTTTGTGTGTGCTTAAGGCAAACTTTTTTTTAAAGTTCACAGTATTTTATTGCTAAGTTATAACGGGTGGAGCATGATAAATGATTCCAATAACTACATCCCGCATCAGGCATCACATATTTTTTTCATGCACTGGTACATATCATCATGTACCAAGCACAAATCTTTATTCAAATTAATGTATCTGTCAATCTATTTTTCTCCCAAAAGAAATGAAACGATAGTTTTGAAAACTAGTAATTTAGAAGACTCCATTAGAATAGTGTGCATCCAATCAGCCGTAGTCATATTTCCTTGAGTCCAGAATCCATTTATTTCTATAAATTACGAAGCATTCCAACATTAGCGCATTGCAGTGATAAAAGCAGCGTATCAAAATTTCTTATTTTCAATACGCTTTGTCAGTAAATTATTCTAATCTTCAAAAGCTTACTTCAACCGAGTGCCAAATAAACTTTCTGTACTCATCATATGACATTGCTCCTTTATAATCTCTACAAGCAATCGATTTTGAATCATCCCCATCACCAACATTAGTGGGACGAGATTCTTCTATTCGTTGTGCTCTAAGGAACTGTTCGGCTTCATATGCCATGTTTTCTAAACTCCCTTGCCCATACTTTTGAGAACAAACAGAAATGAACGTAAAACCTCATGTTTTCTTCTAAACCACAATCAAATTCAAAAACTGCGAGACTTTAATCCAGACTCATTGCTAAAATTTACAGCTTAAAATGAAAAACCAAAACGCTACTAAATTGCTTGCAATGAAATTGGATTGAATCGCTTTTTCGGACAAGTAGATTAGGCTTACACTTTGTTTTTTACTTTGAGTCCAAACGAATTCATTCACATGATGCTGGGACATTCCCCCTTGGTACGTATTAAAATCCCGATCCCCACTACTACTATTACTATTTTCCAAAGGACTTAACTTGGCAGCCACAGTAGCCACTGTTTCAACGCAGCATTTCACACCTTCTTTGTCTTTTAACGAGACTAAAGACTGATATTTTTCTTCTAACCATTCGTCGAACTTTCATTAACATAAATACATACAGAAAGAAGGGAATCAGTAAAAGTTAGTTACCTAACTAACTTTTGTTGTCACATTGAAAATAAGAAATTGATACGCTGAATAAGTATATTCGCTCTCCAAGAGGATGATATATATTTCTACTTTAGCAACGGAAAGATAAGTGAAACTAACCTTTGTGAGTTTTGAGAACAAACTGCTGAAGAATCCTTTGGCTTGTTCTTCTTTAGCAGTCAGATCTTGACACGCACGAGGTTGGTTCATTGGACACGATGCATTCACTTTGGGTTTAGCACTAGCTTTACTGCTTGTGCCACAATTATCACATGTTCCGGATCCGGATGACTGTAGTTTTTAGTCAAAGAATAATTTCTCTTTGAATAATTTTTTATTTATTTATCCATTTTCAAACTCATACTAGTACCCGCCAATAATGGCGGTTCATAATCAATTGTAAATATGGCCGAGAATTCTGCTCATTATGTGCATGATCTCATTCGATTCTACTTGATTTGAACTTTTGCAGTTTTTTTCTAACTACTAAAGATCTACATAACCTAAGATTTGGAAAGAAAATGAGTTCCAAATCTCTCGACGGAATAAATAAATTCTTCACCTTTCCACCACGACCTCCAACAGAAATAGGAAGAACTCTGACGCCATTGGGTACTTTATAACGTTTTTCCGAAGGTGGAGGACATTTCATCCATGCCGGTTTACAGTCTTTGCATTCTGCACAAATGATAGTTAGCTTACCAAATTGTAGTCTAATGAGTGTATAGGATAAAGCAGGTAATCCTTTTGAACTTATTTATAACCTGTGGGAGGCATTGGCGGACATTTTGGTTTCCCTGCGCCAACTTTATTGCATTCACAACCTTCACCGGGTTTTGGGCTACATTCTTTCTTTTGCTCCGGAGTAACAATATTCTTAACCTCCGTTAATTGACACTGCCCACTCTTTTTATACCGAGACGAAAAAAAGTTGAAATAGTGTGGGAATTAGAATCACGAAGAAAGTTTGGGCATGAATTTAGTTAAGATGGACAATAACCTCGGCATCCTTATTGTTGTTCTCAGTACAAGTGGAACGATAAACTGGTTTACGGTAACCAGGCAAATCTTCACACTTCTCAACCAACGGAGGCAACTTGCCCAGTCCAACTTTCTCTTTCAAATAATCCTTCAAAGGGTTATTGCAATTGCAGTTGGTTTGTCCACAATTTGAACAAAGTTTACCCTGTGGTGCAGTGGAAGTAGGAGCGTTTTCTCCTCCACCGAAAATCTTGGACTACATTATGCATAAATAATGTCATGGATAGTATGACAACACAAGTTAGTAAACAAATGTAAGTTATTTGGTTCAAAGTTTTGTTCTTACGAAAAATCCTCCTTCACATGTATTTTGATTCTGAGAATTGACATGAAAAGGTAATAAAAATTCAATCAGTAATGATACGTTGGACTTTTTATGCGCTGGTAAATAAGAAAAAGGAGTGCAAGTTATTGAAAGCAACTGGATGAATAGCATTTCACAAGTTAGATTGCATTTTTAAGAGTCAGGACTAGACTTTCTATGGAAATAGTTTTATTATTTACAACGTTCATTACAATGCACGATTGAAACGGCGAATTTTTACAATACAGTTACAGTTACGATATATTCAAAGTTAGGTACGCATGGATGTTCAGCAGAGCTCAGTTCTGTAAAAAAGACAAAAAAAGGGGTTACAAACCTTGTCGTCGGTGCTCATTTTCAAGACCGCAGGATATTTGGAGCCACAAGTAACAACTACTAAAACGGAGAATTTAGAGATGAGCTAATGGTATTTGAAATGCAAATATTGAATCGTGCACTGAAAATGTAAATTCTAATGAAGACTGTATCGTGTTGATTGACAAAATTTGACAGTTTCGACTCAAATCTTGGAGAAAAGTTTGTTAACAAATGTGGTAATGCTATAGCAACGGAAAACAGGAACTCATGAATAGATTCCTTTACCAGTTTTACGAAAAATTTGAAATTTAAACTTTGCCCAATAAAGCATACTATTTTTTTAGTAGTTCAAAAAATGGTTTTATAAATGCCCCAATAATAACTTATGAGGGCAGATGGAGAAAGTACACTGCCAACTGACTTTCATAATCACAACCATTTCTCCAAAAACCAATAATACAAAAGTGGTGCAGCTCAAGTGATGAACTAATAATTTGTTCACATCAGTAAAATAAAGAGGAAAACACGGTGTTTTTTGCACTGGTGAAATACCTTTAGCAAGGAAGTGGTTAATTTTTTTAAAAATAATTATTGATTTTTGTACACTCGTCGACTCGTCAACTCGTCAGTTAAAATGAAAAAATACACATCCTGTGGCGGACTTGAATTAAAAATCAAATAATGCCATCATTTGTGCCAATCCATGTTTTTTATTCATTTACCTCACAACCACAATCTTCGTTCTTCATCTTCTCTGCTTTTCGATGTGTAACAGGACTTTCATTCTTTGCTTTCCCTTTACAATTAGAGTCGACTGTAAAGAAATCAAAAAAATTATTTTCATTCCTACAGTTTTAAAAACCAACTAACAATAATACTCGCTATATGCACAAAATATGCACAAAAACATGAGCAAAATAATCAGATGAAAATGACGTGAAAGTATCTGATGAAAACCTACCTCCAGCTACAAAGTTATAACCGATAGTTGCATACTTCTTGGCTGTACAAAAGGCTATCAAAGCGTAACCCTTAGCCTCCTTTGGATAAATAATCGATGCCGCAGTAGCCGTCCCAACAGTGGCATAAAACAGCTTTCGAATCATGCCTCGACGTATTCCATAAATAAGACCCAAAAGACCACCACCTGCCATGAATCCGTATCTCACTTCGTCTGGTGCTCGATGCCTCAAGTAGCGAACATTATCTAAAGCAATACATTTGACAATTAGCATTTACTAACTATGTAGTTAAAAAAACTCCTAAAAACGTACGTAAAAACCAAAAACAGAATTAAAACGTTACCTTTCACTGTGCTTACAGAATCTCCAGCGAATGATTTCACTTGGTTGGTAACACCTAATACACTTTCTTTTAAAGGAGCAATTTCTTGCCTACATTTCTGGACCGCTTTCTCCAATTCAGTTGAGTTATCTTTACATACAGCCTGAGATGATCGTGGTGGACTGTAAAGTGATACACATAATTAGAAATTATAACTCTAAAAAATAAGTTACGAAGCAAATATCTGTATTCTCTGAATTGATTTTTGAAAAAACTTACCAAGACTGATCATAGATACATGCAGCTCTTGGTTTGCGGGATTCTTCAGCAAAAACAGACCCACATCCAACGTAGCACGCTACCCCGATTGGTGTCGCGTGTTTTATGGCTCGCACTAGCATTTTTTGTTCTTAATTACAGCAGTAAAAAAAATTTTGAGATGAGAAGATTGGGTTGCAATCTGTGAGAAAAAAGTTTGTTGCATTAACGAAAAGTTGTAAAGTGTGAAATTATCTCTGTAGCAAAAAAGACAACTGAAACTTATAAACATTAAAGTCTCTGTAGCTGATACTATGACAACAAGACGGAATATGGGTATTTGACTGTTGACGTAGAAATAGGAAAACGCGAGAATCAATGAGGCATGTGAGAAATGTGAATCTTAAACAAGAACCCTTCACTATAATGAAGGGAATCAAAATTTTCAGTACCAATAATATTATAAATTATATAAATACAAATTCTCAGTGCTTAAACACAAGTTTTAAAATGTACGACGTTTCTAGATCTAGGAGGCATGTGGCCACGGAAGCTATGTTCCCATTGGACTATTCCACAGTTGCTTTGAGAAATATGCCTGATGCACCTAGATCCATTTTCGGGCATTTGGTGCAAAGTGGTGAAGTCACAATTTTTGACGGAGAAGCTGTCAATTCTTTGGAAATTTGGGAAAAACAGGTAAAGGACTGATCTGGCTAGTCATGCCGTGGCCGTGATATTCTTTTATACAACTGACGTATTGATTGCAACCGTAGGTGCGAATGGGAACCATAAGAAAAGTATTTGACATGACACTGGGAAGTCATGTTCTTGAAATCAGTGGAAGAAATTCTTTGAGTACTTTTATAACTTCCCCAGTAGGAATGTTTCAAACTTTGGGCGTGCGTCTGCCATATTTTGTTATGGTTGCGAAAAACATGAACAGACAGTTTACAATAGATATCCAAGTGAGATGGTTTTAATGGTTGGAATAGAATATTTGTAATAAGCAAGAATTAGTTTTTAAACGAGAGAAATATTTTACGCCACAGATTTTAGATGATAAAGGAGAACGACGCAGGTTTCGATTTAGTAATCGTCAGGGAACTACAAGAATCAAACCATTGTTGAGTTACATCCCACTTAGAATGGAAGATGGATGGAATGAGGTTCGACTAGTTGTAAATTATTAAACACAAGCAGACTTTGATTGATGCAAAAAACAACTATGCATACTTGACTACATTTTGTATCACTTTTAGATTAAGTTCAACCTGAGTGATATTACGAGCAAAATTTACGGAAGCAAGTACAAAGAAACTGTGCGAGTTCAAATTTATACTACTTGTAGGATACAAAGGGTAAGTGGACCCCAGAACATAGTGTGGTGTTTAGTTATAGTGAGAAGCTAATTAGCTAACTAATGTCACTTAACTGGTTTGTAGATGTACTTTGCCGAAAAATATTATTCAATGGATGATGATGGACTATCCAATGATATTAAAGAGCTTGTAAGCCACGAAGCTCGGAAAACTGCTACGCAAATCCTAAGTCTCTATTAGTAGTCACTAGTTAAAAACAGCTATTGAGAGTGAGATCCAATAAAATTCAACTAGTTGTTGATAACTTGTTTAAAAAATCATTGTAAGGAGTATACCTTATCATACTTATTTTTCGTACAGTGTTTTTTTAATTTTCTACAAAAAAAGAAAAAGGTGGATACCGTGGATACTTACTTTTACTCTGCAAATGTGACCGAGGATTTCGAAAACAAGGGAGAGATCCAGTCAAGATTCTTTTTTTCTATACCCGGTTCCGTTGTTGTAATTTTCACTTATCCAATTGCACGAATCTTTTTCTTAATTAAACGTTAATAAAAAAAACTAATCCAAAGTCCCAATCCGAAGAAATAATTTAAGAATCTGATTCT
>Ga0210040_10009315_pt1 | contig 11451 bp, 8 predicted proteins | sample CryGeyCG12114_NA_FD_185462 | JGI IMG/M metagenome (GOLD analysis project Ga0210040, IMG submission 185462) | Groundwater microbial communities from aquifer - Crystal Geyser CG19_WC_8/21/14_NA (SPAdes) (version 2) | ecosystem: Environmental > Aquatic > Deep subsurface > Groundwater | place: USA... | reverse complement strand
TCCGGCCCAACCAGGTCTGGGCCATGGACATCACCTGCATCCCCATGTCGCGCGGCTTCGTTTCCTTGGCCCCGTGGTCGACTGGTTCAGCCGCAAGGTCCTGGCGTGGAAGCTGTCGATCACGCTGTCAGCGGACTTCTGCATTGAGGCCCTGGAGGAAGCACTTGCCCAGCACGGCAGGCCGGAGATCTTCAACACGGACCAGGGCTCGCAGTTCACCAGCGCCGAGTTCATCAGGGCGCTGAAGGCCGCCGGGATCACCATCAGCATGGACGGCAGGGGCGCCTGGAGGGACAACGTCTTCGTCGAGCGGCTCTGGCGGACGGTGAAATGCGAGGAGGTCTACCTGCGAGCCTGCGCCAGCGTCTCCGACGCACGCGCCTCGATCGGACGCCACTTCGGCTCCTACAATGGCAAGCGACCCCACTCGTCCTCCGGCGGGCAAACCCCGGACCAAGTCCCTGCAACCCGGCCGACGCCAATCCCGGCGGCGGCCTGACCAATGCGGACATCCACCTAGCAAAAGCCCGAAAGCCCTTCAGACAAATCAAGCCAGATCAGTCAGTCTCTCGACCTACGCTACTTCGACGGCCGTTCGAGACCCTGCACGCCCGTGGTGGACAGGTGGCGCAGTGCTTCCCTCGACCGTATATCCCATGTTGTGGAGGGTTTGGTGCATGGGGGCGAAGTAGTCCTGCATGCGGTGTCGGAGGTCGGGGGGGAGTGGGGGATAGGAGACGCGGTCGGCGAGGAGGCTGCGGACGGCTTCGAAGGGGGGGGAGCCGCGCAGGGGGCGGACCAGGGGCTTGAGGGGGGCGAGGCGGCGGCGCAGGGCCAGGGGCAGGAGCTTGGCGGTGCGGTCGTTGATCTTGCGCTCGGGGGGGCCCGCCACGGGCCGGGGAGGCCGGCCGAGGTGGGCCCGCACGCCGTCCAGCACGCGTTGCGGGTCGCTGGCCACCAGGGCATACTGGGTCACGTGCACGGCCTCGGGGCCGTAGAAGGACAGGATGCGACGCAGGTGCAGGTCGTAGCGGGAGCCCTTCAGGAAGCGCTCTCCGGCGGCGCGGCGCGGGTCCAGGTGGTCCTCGATGCGGCGGGCGACCTCGCCGCGCCGGTAGCACATGCAGTAGTCCGAGTAGGCCCGCTCCACGGGGTCGCGCAGCATGACCACCAGCCGGGCGTCGGGCAGAGCGGCGCGCAGCCGTCCGGCCGCCTCCTCGGTGTCGAGGTAGCTGTTGGACTTCTCGCCGATGAGGCGGGCGCCGGGCGGGGGCGCGAACTGGGCCAGGTACCACTCCGGGCCGCGGTGGAACTCGCGCGAGAAGAAGTGCAGCTCGGGGTCCGGCATGTGGATCTCCGGGTCGGCCTGGAGCTGGTGGCGCAGCCAGGTGGTGGCCGACTTGGTCGCCCCCAGGATCACGAAGTCGATGTCGTCGAGCTGCATGGGCGGCTTCCGTTCTGCGGGAGGGGTCACGGGGCTTGGGTCTCCAGGATGAGCGTGTCGCCCGGGCGAAGCTCGGCCTCGGGCTCCACCGGGACCTGCGCCCGGCCGCCCGCCTCGATCAGCAGCACCTGTGGGGCGGGCTCCCCGGACCCGGCCGCGGCCAGGCCCGGCACCAGCAGGGCCGCCTCGAGCTCGAGGTCGCGCCGCTGGTCGCGCACGGCGCTCAGCTCCTGCAGGATCTCCACCTCGCGGGTCTGGCCCAGGGTGTCGCGGCCGCGCCGCGCCTCGCTCAGGTCCTTCTCCAGCGTCAGGTACTGCGTGTTCATCTCCACCAGCCGCAGCCGGAGGTTGGACAGGCTGGTCTCGGCCCCGGCCACGTCCATCTCGCGCGCCAGGCCCCGCTCCAAAAGCTCCTGCCGGCGCTCAAGCTCCTCCTGCGCCCGCCCGAGGTCGCCCTCCACCAGCGCGATCTGGTCCTCCAGGCCGGCCTTGACGCGGACCAGGACGGCGAGGAGGTCGTCCATGGACGCCGTCTGCGCCGCCAGCGCGGCCCCCCGCGCCTCCATCAGGCGCCGCTCGACAGCCACCAGGCGCTCCAGCTCCGCCTGCCCCTCCAGGCCCTCGGGTGCCTCGAAGTCCGCGGCCCCGTCCAGCTCTGCCTCCAAGCGCGCGATCCGCAGGTCCGCGCGCAGGATGGCCTCGCGGAGCTGCACCTGGCGGCCCAGGAGGTCCGCGCCCGGCACGAGCCGCAGCGGGCCGCCGGCCAGGGCGATGGCCTGCCGCACGGTCAGGCCGGGGCGGAACTCGATGGCCCCCGGCGTGGTCACGTCGCCGCTCACGTAGACGGGGCGGCGCCCGGTGACCTCGACCACCACGGCGGGGGGCGCCTGCACCCCGGTGGCGGCGCGCAGCGCCACCGAGATCTCCTCGGCGATCGCGCCGGGCGCCCGTCCGGCCGCGCGCACGGCGCCCGCAAAGGGCACCAGGATCGTGCCGTCGTCCTGCACCGCCAGCTCGCCGTCGACCCCCGTCCATTCCTGGTACTGGTTGCCCACCAGATCCCAGGTCCCGACCCGCAGCCGCAGCACGTCGCCCGCCACGATCGGCGCCGCCCCCACCCGCGCCGCGCCCAAGGCTCCGGCCTCCGCCCGCACGGGCAAGGGCGCCGCGCCTTCCGTGCCCAGGGCCGCCAGGGGCCCGGCCCAGAGGGCGGCCAGGAGGGGGGCGGCCAGGAGGATGGGAGAGGAACGCGGGATCATACTTTCGGAGCCTGTTCTTGCCCGTTTGAGGATTGGATGGGGGTCCGCGATCCGGCCTATGCTTGCCCCCGATGATGCTCACGCGCCGGGTGATTGCGAATGTCTCATTTGGCGAGGATCCATTCCCTTCGGTCGCTGCCTCAGTCTTTCGAGGGACTTCTGGGAAGCCTCGGCGTGATCCTGTCGTCCAACCTCGCCATCGCCCTGCTGACCTTCGGGACCTTCGCGCTCACCACCCGGGCGCTGTCGCCCGAAGGCCTGGGCCTGCTGGTCCTGATCGAGGCCTACGGCCGCATGTTCGACCTCGTCCTGCGCCTGGAGCCCAGCCAGGCCCTGATCCGGATGGCGATGCCGCACCGCGACGCCCCCCACGCGCCGCCCTTCCGCCGGCTCGTCCGCTTCGGGCTCCTCCTCGACGCCGGCGGCTCGGTCCTGGCCAGCCTGACGGCGCTGGCCTGCCTGCCCCTGCTCAGCGGCTGGTTCGGCTTCGACGCCGGCACGCAGTCGCTGGCCGCGCTCTACTGCCTCACCCTGCTCATCCCCGCGCCGATGACCGCCACCGCCCTGTTCCGCCTCTTCGGCCACTTCGGCACCTACGCGCGCATCAACGTCCTGACCGCGGCCCTGCGCCTCGGGGCCACCGGCGCGCTGCTCGCGGCCGGAGGCGGGCTGGAGGCCTTCGGCCTGCTGCTTTGCGCCATGTCCTGCCTGGACCGCCTGGCCCCCAGCCTCTGGTGCTGGCCGCTCCTGCGCCGCAGAGCCGGGCCCGGGCTCCTGCGCACCCCCCTGACCGGCCTCCTGCGGGAGAACCCGGGCCTGTGGTCCTTCGTGGTGACCGCCAACCTCAACGTCCTCGCCCGCAACTCCACCCGGCAGTTCGACATCGCCGCCCTGGGCGGCTTCCTGAGCCCGGCCGAGCTCGGCCTCTACGTCCTGGCCCGGCGCTTCGCCATGCTGGTCGTCCGGATCGGAGCCCCCATGCAGCTCGTCCTCTACCCCAAGATGTGCGAGCTGGCGGCCCGCCACAAAGCCGGGCCGCTGGCGCGCTTCGTGCTGGCCTTCCTTCTGGCCTTCGGCGGCATGTCCGCCTGCGGGCTGGCCGCCTTCGCCCTGGTCGGCCGGCCAGTGGTCGCCCTGGCCTTCGGGCCGGACTTCGTGGCCGCCGTGCCCAACATCCTCATCCAGCTCGCCGGCGCCAGCCTGCTGCTGACCGGCACCATCTTCCACTCGGCCGCCCAGGCGCTCCGCCGCACCGCCCAGCTCATGGCCGTCTCCACCCTCACCGCCGCCGCCTTCTTCCTCCCCATCCCCCTCGTGGTCCCCGCCCACGGCGCCCTCGCCGCCAGCTACCTCAGCCTCCTCGCCGGACTGGTCTGGTCAGGCGGCTGCGCCCTGATCGTCGCCCACGCCCTCCACACCCTCCGCCAAGCCCCCGCCCCCTGACCTACCACGCCGCCAGCCGATCCCCCGCAACGCCAAATGTTGGCGATCCGCTCAGGTAACCTTGGCCCTTGGAAACGCCGGTTCCTTGTTCGCCGTTCGAGCCTCACACTAGAGATGAAGCTCGACCAGCTCACGCAGGTCCACCCGCGCCTTCAGCTGCGCGGCGAGCAGGAAAAACCCGCCCAACTTGCGTTGCACGAAGATCATCTCGGCCGGCGGTACGCGCCATGTGGATCGATCAAGCGCCACGGTCATCCCCCGCCTATGCAGGGTGGCCAGCAGGTCGCTTTCGCCGAAGTCGAACGGACCGTTGTGGAGGAGCGCCTTCGCCGCGAGGTCGAACAGATCCAGGACCTCGGCACGGACGGCCCCCGAGGTGCGGGCATCCAGCGCTCCGAAGGCTTCGAGCACAGCTTCCGCCCCGACCCGGTCGCGGTTGCACGCAGCCCGAATCGCACACCGATAGAGTTCTGAAAGCGCTGCCGGCACCTCGCGGGTGGCCCCGAAGTCGAGGAGGACCACCTGCCCCCGCTCCCCGTCCCATCGGAAGTTGGCCATGTTGGGGTCGGTCTGCATCCAGCCCCAGTCGAAGAGCTCGCGCAGGCACAGTCGCGACAGTGAAGCGCCTATCAAGTCTCGCCGGTCCTGAGACGCTCCCGTCAACGCCTCAAGCGGCTCACTCTCCTCGTAGGACATGGTGAGGACATGGGAAGTGGACAGGTCGTCGTGAGCCGCGGGCACCCGGAACTGCTCATCCCCGTCAAGCAACCCAGCGAAGCGCCTCATGTGCTCCGCTTCCTGGACATAGTCCGCCTCCGCCCGGAGCTGCTCCTTGGCCTCGGCGAGAAGCGGTCCCACATCGAGCCCCTTGGGCAGCATCCCCGACAGCCGCAGGAGCGTGACCACGTTGTCCACGTCGCTGTCGATGCTGCGGGCCACGCCGGGGTACTGCACCTTCACAGCCACCTCGCTCGCGCCCGTCGTGCAGGCAGGCGCGGTGGACCTGTCCGATGGACGCGGCCGCCAGGGGCCGGGGGGCGAACTCGGCGAACCGTCCGTGCCAGCCTGCACCCCACTCGGCGTCCAGGACGGCCTCAAACTGCCAAGGGGGCATCGGCGTCGCGTCCGCACGGAGCCGCCCCAGGAGTTCGGTCAGCTCGGGAGGCATCAAGGCCCCCGGGTCCATGGATAGGAGCTGCCCCAACTTCATGGCCGCGCCACGCATCTCCGACAGCCGCTCGGCCGTGCGAAGCATGTTGCCCGGCGTCAGGAGGAGATCGCCGAGGGCCGGGCGCTCGCCGCGCGCCACCCGACGCGCCCCTTCGGCCAGCGCCTCCCCGGCCAGGCCCACCGCAAGCCCTCCAAGCCGAGTCAACCGCGCCAAGCGCCCTGCCGGGACCGGTCGGGCCTTGGGAGGAACTGGCCATTGGGACACGCCGGAACCCTTCCTAAGTCGCACCGGAACGGAGGTCCTGCGCACCGCCCTGACCTATGCGGGCCGCTTGGTCCGGCGAGGGCTCGATCAAACACCAGCGTATGAGGTCAGACCCGGCTCTGGGCTTTGAGCGGCTACTTCCGCGTCCACAGACGACCTCTCTGCTACGGGGTGTGGCCAGGGTGCCCCGACGCCCTGCGAGGCTCGGAAGCGTCGGCGATCCAACTTGGGACCGAGTGTGACGTGAGGCACGACCCCGGAACCACCACTTGCAGACCAGGCTGCGCCAGGCAGCACCCTGACATCCGAGGGGCGGTTCGCGCAGTCGGCCGGCTGTTGGCCAGCCTCTGTGGAGCTACCATGATCTGGTGGAGGTCGACGTACTCGGCCACCCACTTCAGCTCGGCCAGGCCGCCCATGTCGGCGGGATCGGGCCCGACGACATGGACGGCATTGCCGCCGATCAGCTCCTTGAAGTTGTGACGCAGATAGATCTGCTCGCCCGTATGCACGGGGACCGGCGACATGCGCGTGAGCTCGCGGCATGGACCAAAGCCTACCCAAACAAGGCATCATATGTGGATCCACTCGGTCGGGACACGGCACGATCTCGAGAACCCTCCTCGACCGGTTCCGGAGGTCCGTCACGTTACCCACTTGGCCGTGGGTGCTCCCCTCGGTCCCTGAGCACCTACCCTGGTCAGGACCAGATTAGCATTCCCTGCCCCCTGAGCATTCCATTTCTGAGCCGGGCTTCCCCGTGCGTCTGAAGACGTCGGATGGGGTGCCAGCGGTCGCCTCCCATGGAGCCGCGCCAAGAGCCGGCACGCTTCCAGCTTGGTCGACGATGCCCTGGCAACTATCGCCGCCCAACCCACCACCTCGATGATCTCCGCCACCGCGCCCCGGTTCGCGTCACTCATCCAACGCTTCACGACACTCAGGAGAGGATCCCGGTCCTGGACCCCGAGCCGAGTGGGGGTCGGCCGTCAGAATGGCGCAGGCGATGATCCGCTTTTCATCCACCTTCTGTGCCATCTTTCATACATGAGGATGGTCCACAAATGAGCTCCCCAGTTTCTCTTGCAGCCGAGATGCTCGTTCCAGCGCTCCACGATGATCTGCGGACTGAGCCCGATCTCGCGAAGCCTGTCCGCGCTGAAGGTGAATGACGCCATGTCCCGAAATGGCCCGCGAAGCCATGCATTGATCGGAACGCCGAAGCCGCGCTTGGGCCGATCGAAGAGGCTCTTCGGCACGCGTTGCGCCAGGAGGCGGCGGAGGGCGACCTTGGCCTCCACGCCATGCACACGCAGCGAGCTGGGGGCCTGCCAGGCTGCTTCCACAACGCCGTGGTCGAGCAGCGGAGATCTTATTTCGAGGCCGACCGCCATGGAGGCACGGTCCACCTTCACCAGCACGTCGTCGGGAAGATAGCCGACCGTGTCGAGGAACATCATGCGCTCCACGGAGCCCAACTCCTCCGGAACCGGCTCCGAGGTGTAGGTCGTGGGCGGTTCCAGGCGTTCAGGGAGGATCTCCGCCGGCCATTGCGACAGGAATTCGATGTACCGGCCCCTGAAATCCGGCCGCGACATGACCTCAGCCATCTTCTTGAGCCGGTCGCCGGACCCCTCGTCGCGCAGGGACTTCGGCAGCACCGGAAAGGCCAGTCGCAGCGCGACGTCGAGCCAGGGCGCAGGCGTGCCGCGCAGGCCGTTCAGGAGGATCGAGGGCGTCCGCGAGGCCAGCCGCTCCATCATCATCATTCTCGCGTAGCGCGAGTATCCCCCGAAGGACTCGTCGCCACCGTCGCCCGAAAGGGCAACCGTCACCTGTTCCCGGGCCAGCTTGGAGACGAGCAGGGTCGGCACCTGCGAAGGGTCAGAGAAGGGTTCGTCGAAGGTCTCGGGCAGGTCCCCGACGACCGAAAGGGCTGCGTCCGGAGTCGCCGTCAGTTCGGTGTGCTCCGTGTCGAGATGACGCGCGATCGCAGCAGCGAAGGCCGCTTCGTCCTGGTCCGACTCGAGGAACCGGATCGTGAACGTCCGGGGCCGGCTTGGAGACACTTCGCGCATGATCGCGCAAACGAGGGAGGAGTCGATCCCACCTGAGAGAAAGGCCCCAACGGGAACATCGGCGACGATCCGGTCCCGCGTCGCGACGCGGAGACGCTCCTCGATCAGCGCAAGGGCCTCCACCTCGTCGGTGATCGGTTCGCGCGCCCCTCGCTCGGCCACATCATAGAGGCTCCAGAACGGCGCGGCGCCTTGGGACAGGGCTTCCGCCGAGTTCGGCTCGCGGTCGATCGGCACTGCGATCATGCTGCCAGGCTGGATCTTGAAGACATTCTCGTAGATCGCCCGTGTTCCGGGCACGTAGCCGCACCGGAGATAGAGCGCGAGCGCCGACCTGTCGATCCGAGCCTCGGAAAATGCGGGATGGGCCCGGAGCGCCTTGAGTTCGGAGCAGAAGACCAAGGCGCCTGCGCCGACCCCGACATAGAGCGGTTTCTTGCCCAAACGGTCGCGCGCGAAGACCATCTCTCGTCTGGCGCGGTCCAGCAGAGCGAAGGCAAACATGCCGTTCAGGCGCGTGACGGCCTGCTCAACTCCATAAGCCTCCACGGCGGCCAGCAGGACCTCGGTATCGGAGCGGCCCCTGAACACGGCCCCCTGTGCCTCGAGTTGCCGGCGAAGGTTCAGGAAGCCGTAGATCTCTCCGTTGAAGACGATCTCGTAGCGGCCGCTGGCCGAGGACATCGGCTGCGCGCCGGTCGTCGAGAGATCGATGATCGACAGCCTTCGGTGGCCCAGGGCAGACCGGCCTTCGTCGTCGATCAGCAGGCCTTCTCCGTCCGGTCCCCTGTGGGCAAGCGCATCGCACATGTTACGGAGGATTGCGCTCGCTGCCTCACGTCCTCGAGGTCGGTAATCGATGAAACCGGCGATTCCGCACATCGAGTCAGGCGTCCCTTTGTATCAGCCGATCAGATGTTTCGTGGTCCGGGACGGCGTCCGGCGTTGGGGGGAGTTGGTCCGCGATCCGACCCGACCGTTGCTGGAGCAGGAACGCATCGTAAGCCGCTGCGATTGCCGGCAGGGCGTAGTGCCTTTCGATCCGCGCGCGAGCGGCGCAGGCCATCGCCCGGTAGGCTTCCGGTGGCAGCTCCAGCATCTCGACCATCGCCCTCCCAAGCGCCACGGCATCGCGCGGAGGGACAATGCGGCCGGCCTCGCCGATGATCGTGGCGGCATCGCCGACATCCGTGCTCACCACCGGCTTCCCGAAGCTCATCGCTTCGGCAGCAACGTTCGGGAAGCCTTCGGTGAGCGAGGACAGGACGAGCACATCGATCTCGGCATAGAACGCCGCCATGTTCGCGACCCGCCCGCGCAACTCGACGCGGTCTGGGGACAGGCCGGCGCGTGCGAGGACGGCATCGACCTCGGGCGCGCCCCGGGACATGCCGGGACCTGCGAGGACGAACCGTGTGTCAGGCCGCTCCCGCGCGACCGCTGCGGCGGCCCGGAAGAAGGTCCCGTGATCCTTCTGGGGATGGAGCCGGCCCGCGACGCCAAAGACCTTCGCCATGCGTGGGACCGGTGGGCAGATGGATGGCAGGTCGAAGCCGTTCGGAATGACGACGGCGTTTGCATCGGCGAAGCCGAACGCCGCGTGCTGTTCGCGCCCGCGCTGCGAATTGTAGAGAATCCCGCTCGAGAATGGTGACATCCGGCGGGCAAGCCTGATCGCGCGCCGCGTGCTGGCCGTGAGTGCCGAGGGATCGTCCAGAGCCTGGCGGATCGTCCAATAGACCGGCGTCCCCGTCCCTGCCATCTTCGCCGCGACGAGACCGACCGGCATCGCGTGGTACATCCAGCAGAGCACGGCCGACGGCCGCTCCGCCCGGATCATCCGAACGAGACGCAGCGCGGCTGCTGGCGCCGTGAGGGGAGTGCGAAGCCCGAGCGCGACGTAGTGGACGCGAGAGTTCCCAACAGCCGCTCTCATCGACTCCGAGACGCCGAGCATGGACACGAGAAGGATGCGCTCGTCCCGCGTCACGCGCAGCAACCGCGCGAGCATGTTCTGAGCGCCGTCGCCGCGCGTGAAGTCGGAGATGATGTGCAGGATCATGGGCCCATCTGCTCCTTGCGATCCGCTCGTGTCCTTTCACGGATGGAACCAGCCTGAGAGTCTTCGCGTCCGGTTCGACCCGAAAGACGTTTCCGAGCCTGCAGGCTCGCGTGTATCAACGCCTCACGATGATTGCATAACGAACTGAATGCCGGAAGGCGTATAGAGGAGGCTCGAAGGTTCTCTGCCAGAATTCGCAGCCAACAGCCGGTATCTTTCCGATTGCACTCGCCTGCAGCGTAGGCCCAAGGCTCCTCAAGCACCCAAAGCCGCCGATCTGCGAGGTACGACCGAAGGGGACCCGCTCAGGCAGCAAGAAGTTGCGGGATATCCTCAAGGAGCATGCGGCCGACGGCTAACCGTTGGGTCTGGCCTGGGACCGGAGTCGGTCGCCGAGGGAGCGACGAGGCCACAGGACCGGATTAGGGCTACGAATCCACGAAATCGATGGATCGGGCTTACTCCGTCCGCCATCCCTGGCCGCGCGTAGTTCGGCAATGATCGGCTAGGGTTCTGGGACGGTCAGGCCAAGCTCCGCCGAACAGCCGCCCAGGTTCAACGATAGGTTGAAATCTGTCGACTGATCATCAACCTCACGGCTGCCCTCAATGAGAAGGAACTGGATTTGGCGGACTATTACGGCACGGCGCTGGCGGACTTCTTTGTCGGAACGTCTTTCGCGGACTTCTTCAAGCTCAGCGCGGGCGACGACACCGCTTACGGCGGGGACGGGGATGACAGGTTCGACTGCGGCTCCGGCAACGACACGGCGTACGGCGAGGATGGCAACGACACCTTCGACATGCTGGACGGCGACGACATCGCATGGGGCGGCCTCGGGGACGACCATTGGCTGGGCGGCCTTGGCAACGACATCTTCTACGGCGGCGATGGCAAGGAATACGTCGACGCCGGCGCGGGCGACGACCTCATCTACGCCGGCGCAGGCAATGACGGGTATTACAACGAGATCGACCCGACCAACGGCCGGCTGACCACCCAGGCGGTGTCCGGAGGTGCCGGCAACGACACGATCTACGGCGAGGACGGGAACGATCGTCTCAAGGGCCAGTCGGACAACGACAAGGTCATTGGCGGGAACGGCGACGACGGCGTGGATGGCGGGGACGGGAACAACTACCTCGACGGTGGCGCGGGCAACGACATCCTCGACAGCGAGAGCGGCGTCGACGAGTTGCACGGCGGGTCGGGCAAGGACAACCTGGCAGCCGGCCTGGGCAGCGACAAGCTGTATGGCGAGGATGGGGACGACATCATGTCGGGCGAGGGCGGCGACGACCTCATGCTGGGCGGCCAGGGCATCGACAAGCTGATCGGCTCGGATGGCAACGACAGGATCGACGGTGGCAGCGAGAACGACGCGCTCCTGGGCGACGCCGGGTCGGATCTCCTGACCGGCGGGCTGGGCTCGGACCGGTTCGTGTTCAAGGGGACCTCGTCCGCCGCGACGGGCGACGTCATCACCGATTTCCAGGACGGCATCGACCGCGTGACCCTCGAGAAGCTGGGCGTCCGCTCCTATTCGTCGACTGGAGCCTCGGGCACGGTGTTCGCCCGTGACGAGGCCGACGGCGACGTGCGCCTCGACGTGGTGACCTCGGCCGGCGTGAAGTTCTCCATCGAGTTGGACGATCCTCTCGGCAACCTGTCCGCCAGCATGATCTCGTCGACCGACTTCATGTTCGCTTGAAGCAGGAAGTCCGGCGCTG
>Ga0210040_10009314_pt1 | contig 11452 bp, 6 predicted proteins | sample CryGeyCG12114_NA_FD_185462 | JGI IMG/M metagenome (GOLD analysis project Ga0210040, IMG submission 185462) | Groundwater microbial communities from aquifer - Crystal Geyser CG19_WC_8/21/14_NA (SPAdes) (version 2) | ecosystem: Environmental > Aquatic > Deep subsurface > Groundwater | place: USA... | reverse complement strand
CGCCTCCGCCATGGCCCAGCGGCTCGCCTCCGGCGAGGTCAGCGCCGTGGAGCTCGCCCAGGCCCACCTCGACCGGATCGCCGAGGTCGACGGCCCCGCCGGGACCGGCGTCCACGCCTTCCTCCACGTCTCCGCCGAGCAGGCGCTGGACGCCGCCCGCGCGGTCGACGCCGCCCGCGCGGCCGGGGAGCAGCTCGGCCCGCTGGCCGGCGTCCCGATCGGCGTCAAGGACGTCATGGTCACCCGCGGAACGCCCACCACGGCGGGCTCGCGGATGCTCGAGGGCTGGGTCCCGCCCTACGACGCCACGGTCGTGCGCAAGCTGCGCGAGGCCGGCCTGGTGACGCTCGGCAAGACCAACATGGACGAGTTCGCGATGGGCTCGAGCACCGAGCACTCCGCGTTCGGCCCCACCCGCAACCCCTGGGACGCCACCCGCATCCCGGGCGGCTCCGGCGGCGGCTCCTCCGCGGCGCTCGCGGCGTTCGAGGCCCCGCTGACCACGGGCACCGACACCGGCGGCTCGATCCGCCAGCCCGCCGCGGTCACCGGCACGGTCGGCGTCAAGCCCACCTACGGCGGCGTCTCGCGCTACGGGCTCATCGCGCTGGCCTCCAGCCTGGACCAGGGCGGCCCGTGCGCGCGCACGGTGCTCGACACCGCGCTGCTGCACGAGGTGATGGCCGGCCACGACCCGCTGGACTCCACCTCCCTCGACCTGCCCGTGCCCCCGGTGGTCGCCGCGGCCCGCGAGGGCGCCCGCGGCGACCTCACCGGGGTCCGCGTCGGCGTGGTCCGCGAGCTGGACGGCGAGGGCTACCAGCCCGGCGTCCGCGCCCGCTTCGCCGAGGCCCTCGCCGAGCTGCAGGCCGCGGGCGCGGAGGTCGTCGAGGTCGGCGTCCCGAGCGTCGAGCACGCCCTGGGCGCCTACTACCTGATCCTGCCGAGCGAGGCGAGCAGCAACCTGGCCCGCTTCGACGGCATGCGCTACGGCCTGCGGGTCGTGCCCGAGGGCGACGACGTCACGGCCGAGCAGGTCATGGCCGCCACCCGCGCCGCGGGCTTCGGCGACGAGGCCAAGCGCCGGATCATCCTGGGCACCTACGCGCTGAGCTCGGGCTACTACGACGCCTACTACGGCAGCGCGCAGAAGGTCCGCACGCTGGTGCAGCGCGACTTCGCGGCCGCCTTCGAGCAGGTCGACGTGCTGGTCTCCCCGACGGCGCCGACCACGGCGTTCCGGCTGGGGGAGAAGCTCGCCGACCCCCTGGCGATGTACCTGAACGACGTCGCCACCATCCCGGCCAACCTCGCCGGCATCCCCGGCATGTCGCTGCCGGTGGGCCTGGCCGACGAGGACGGCCTGCCGGTCGGCCTGCAGGTGCTCGCCCCGGCGATGGCCGACGACCGCCTGTACCGGGTCGGCGCCGCCCTGGAGGCCCGCCTCACCCACGCCTGGGGCGGCCCGCTGCTCGACCGCATCCCCGCCTGGCGCCCCGCAGCTGAGGAGCTGTCCGCATGAGCACCCCTCCGACGTCCGGGGCCCCCGCCCTCGTCGACCACGACGACGCCGTCGCCCGCTTCGACCCGGTGATCGGGCTCGAGGTGCACGTGGAGCTCAACACGGCCACGAAGATGTTCTCCAGCTCGGCCACGGAGTTCGGCGCGGAGCCGAACACCCAGGTCGACCCGGTCAGCCTCGGCCTGCCGGGCGCCCTGCCGGTGCTCAACGCGAAGGCCGTGGAGTCCGCGGTGCGGATCGGGCTGGCGCTGAACTGCACGATCGCCGCGGAGTGCCGGTTCGCGCGGAAGAACTACTTCTACCCGGACATGCCGAAGAACTTCCAGACCAGCCAGTACGACGAGCCGATCGCCTTCGACGGCTGGCTGGACGTCGAGGTGCCGGCCTCGGAGGACGGCACCCGGCCCCCCTTCACCTACCGCGTGCAGATCGAGCGCGCGCACATGGAGGAGGACACCGGCAAGTCGCTGCACGTGGGCGGCGCCACCGGCCGCATCCACGGCGCCGAGCACTCCCTCGTCGACTACAACCGCGCTGGCATCCCGCTCATCGAGATCGTCACCCGCCCGCTGACCGGCACCGGCGAGCGCGCGGGGGAGGTGGCGCGCGCCTACGTGGCCGCGCTGCGCGACCTGCTCAAGGGCCTCGGCGTCTCCGACGTGAAGATGGAGCAGGGCTCGATGCGGTGCGACGTCAACCTCTCCCTGCGGGAGGCGCCGGAGTCCCCGCTCGGCACCCGCACCGAGACCAAGAACGTCAACTCCCTGCGCTCGGTCGAGCGGGCCGTGCGCTACGAGATCAGCCGCCAGGCCGCCGTCCTGCTCGCCGGCGAGCGCGTGGTGCAGGAGACCCGGCACTGGCACGAGGACACCGGCCTGACCACGTCGGGCCGGATCAAGTCCGACGCGGAGGACTACCGCTACTTCCCCGAGCCCGACCTGGTGCCGGTCGCCCCCGACCCGGCCTGGGTCGAGCAGCTGCGCGCCGCGCTGCCCGAGCCGCCCGCCGCCCGGCGCCGCCGGCTGCAGGACGCCTGGGGCCTCACCGACCTCGACATGCGCGACATCCTCAACGCCGGTGCGCTGGACCTCGTCGAGGCCACCACGGCCGCGGGCGCCTCGGCCGCGAGCGCCCGCAAGTGGTGGACCGGTGAGCTCTCGCGCCACGCCAACACCACCGGCGTCGAGCTGGCCGACCTGCCGGTCACCCCGCACGACGTCGCGGAGCTGCAGGCGCTGGTCGAGGGCGGGAAGCTCAACGACAAGCTCGCCCGCCAGGTGCTGGAGGGCGTGCTCGCCGGCGAGGGCAGCCCCTCGCACGTGGTGGAGGCCCGCGGCCTCGGCGTCGTCAGCGACGACGGACCCCTGCTCGCCGCGATCGACGAGGCGCTGGCCGCGTCCCCGGACGTCGCGGAGAAGATCCGCTCGGGCAAGGTCGCCGCGGCCGGCGCCGTGGTCGGCATGGTCATGAAGGCCACGCGCGGGCAGGCGGACGCCGCCCGGGTGCGCGAGCTGGTGCTGGAGCGCGTCGGCTCCGCGTGAGGCGACGGCCCCTTCTCGTCACGCGCGGTGACGGGAAGGGGCCTCGCGAGCGGCGTCCCACCGGACGACGCCGCCGCGTGGCAGCCTGCGGTGCCCCCACCCCGCACCCGAGAGGCCACCACCCATCAACGCCCGACGCGATCCCTTCGCCCCCGTCGTCGCCGACGCCAACGCCCGCGCGATCCGCGAGCAGACCGCCACCGGCACCAGCCCCTACGCCGTGCCGGTCTCCGGCGCGGCCGGCCCGGTGACCCGCTACACCGACGGGGTCGAGCGCACGAACCTGGGCTCCAACAACTACCTGGGGCTGACCACCGACCCGCGGGTCGCCGAGGGCGCGCGCGCCGCGCTGGAGCGCTACGGCACGGGCGCCTCCGGCTCGCGCCTGCTCAACGGCACCTCCCAGCTGCACCTGGCGCTGGAGGCCGAGCTCGCGGACTTCTACGGCGTCGAGGCCGCCGTGGTGACCTCCAGCGGCTTCACCGCCAACCTCGCCCTGCTGTCGGCCGTCGGCGGTCCCGGTGACGCCGTCCTGGTCGACGCCCACGCGCACGCCTCCCTCCAGGCGGGTGCCGCGGCCTCTCGGGCCCAGGTGCTGCGCTGGCGGCACAACGACGTGGACTCCCTGCGCTCGCGCCTGGAGCGCGTCGACCCCGCCGCGGGGGTCGTCGTGGTCACCGACGGGGTCTACTCGATGCAGGGGGAGACCGCCCCCCTGGCCGACCTCGCGGCGGTGTGCGCGCAGGCCGGTGCCCGCCTCGTCGTCGACGAGGCGCACGGGATCGGCGTGCTGGGCGCGACCGGCCGAGGTGCGGCCGAGGCCGCGGGCGTCCTCGCCGCCGTCGACGCCGTGACGATCACCATGAGCAAGTCGCTCGGCTCCTGCGGCGGTGCCGTCCTGACCACCGCGGCGCTCGCGGAGGGGCTGCGCACCCGCGCCGTGCCCTACGTCTTCGCCGCGGCGAACGTGCCGGCGTCCGTGGGCGCGTCGCTGGCGGCGCTGCGCGTGCTGCGCGCCGAGCCCGAGCGCCCCGCTCGGGTGCGCTCGCTGGGCGAGCTGCTGCGCCGGGAGCTGGCGCGCGCCGGGGTGCCGGTGCTCGCGGGGCAGGGCGCCGTCGTCGCCGTCCCGGTCGGGGACGACGAGCAGGTCCTGCGCGCCTGGCGGGCGGTGTTCGCCGCCGGCGTCTACGTCAACGCCGCCGTCCACCCCGCGGTGCCGCGGGGGCAGGGCGTGCTGCGCCTGTCGGTGATGAGCACCCACACCGAGGAGCAGCTCGAGCGGGCGGTGGCCGTGGTCGCCGCGGCCCTGCGCGACACCGCCGCACCGGGGCCCGCTGCAGGACCGGTGCCCGCCGCCGCCGAGCGCCCCCTGGTCGTGCAGCTCCCGCCGGACGCCGTCCCGGCCCGGACGCCCCTGGTGCTCCCGGCCCAGCACGGCCCGGCCGCCGCCGGCACCCGCGCCGGCGCACCGCCCGGGCGCGCCTGAGCCGGTCCGGGCCTCCTGGCCCCGTCCGTTCAAGCGGGCCCGGGCGCGTGCCGAGGAGGACGGGGTGTCCTCCGCCTCCTCGCTCGTGACCAGCCCGCGCCGCTCGCTCGGCTCCGCCGCCGTCGCCGGTGGCGCGGCCGCTGCTGCGACGGCGGCCCTCGGGGTCTCCGGGTCGGTGTGGGCCTACCCGGTCGGGGCCCTGCTCTCGGGCCTGCTGGCGCTGTCGGGCGGGGTGGCGGTCGTCCTGCGCGCCCGTGGCGCCGGTGACCGCGCCCGCTTCCAGGCCGTCTTCGGCACCGGCGTGCTGATGTGGGGCATCGGCCAGCTGCTGCTCGCGCTGAGGGTCCTGGCCGCGCCGGGCTCCGAGCAGGTCTCGACGCTGGGCGACGTCATCTGCACGGCCGCGGCTCCGCTCGCCCTGGTCGGCATCGCCGCCTTCCCCCGCACCCACGCCCCGGCCGGCCGCCGGCGGCGGCTGGGGATGGACGGCGTCGTCCTGGCGGTCGCGGCCACGGCGCTGCTGTGGTTCGCCGCCTTCCAGCCGGTCACCGGTCGCGGCGCGGACACGGTGCTCGCGGTCGCGGTCCTGCTCGCCGACCTGGGGCTGCTGTCCCTGGGGCTGCAGGTCTCGCTGGCGGGGCTCGACCGCGGTGCCGTGGTCGCCACCTGCGGCTTCGCGCTGTTCGCCGTGGGCGACCTCGTGGTCACCCACGGCCTGGTCGAGGCGGGGGGCACCTGGCCCTGGCTCGCCCCCGCCGCGGCGTGCGTGGGCTGGCCGCTCATCGCCGTGGGGCTGCTGGGCGTCGGCTCCGGTCCCGTCGGGCCGCGCGCGCTGCGCGCCCTGAGCGTCGAGGCCCGCACCAGCGCCCCCACCACCGTCCTGGTCATGGCTCTGGCCGGGGCCCTCGCGCTCAGCGCGCTCGCCCAGACGGGCGGTCTGGACGGCGTCAGCGTCGGCCTCGGCGTGGTGCTCGTCGCGCTGCTCGGCGCGCGCGAGCTCGTCCTCCAGCACCAGCGGCTGCAGCTCGTGCGGACCCTCACCCACCAGGCCGAGCGCGACTCCCTCACGGGGCTGGGCAACCGGCGCGCCCTCGTGGACCACCTCGAGGAGGTGGACCGGCGCGGGGACGGCGGGTGCGTGGTGGTGGTCGACCTCGACGGCTTCAAGGAGGTCAACGACCGGATCGGGCACGCGGTCGGTGACCGGCTGCTCGTCGAGGTGGCCCGCGCCCTGGTCGCCAGCGCCCCCAGCGGGTGGCGCTGCTTCCGCCACGGCGGCGACGAGTTCGCCCTCGTCGGCCCGGGCGGCGGTGAGGAGGCGTCCGCGGGCGCCGGCGACGTGCTGGCCGCGGTGCGGCGGGCCGCCGTCGCCCTCGACGGCGCCGCCCAGGTCGTCGTCTCGGCCAGCGCCGGGGTGGCGGTCCTGCCCGCGGGCGGCTCCAGCGACTCCCTCGCGGGCCTCTCCGACGCCAGCACCGCCATGCAGGAGGCCAAGCGCGCCGGGCGCGACCGCGTCGTCGTCCACAGCGAGGACGTCGCCGCCGCAGCGCGGCGCCGGGTGCTCATCGCCCACCGCCTGCGCAGGGCCCTCGCCGAGGGCCGCCTCGGCGCGGCCATGCAGCCGGTCGTCGACATCGCCACCGGTGCGGTGGTCGGCTTCGAGGTGCTCTCCCGCTGGACCGACGCCGAGCTCGGGACCGTCACCCCGGACGAGTTCGTTCCCGTCGCCGAGCAGCACGGCCTCGTCGGCGACCTCGGCGCTGCCGTCCTCGACCGGGGCCTGTCCGCCCTGCGCGCGGTCGGCGGGCTCGAGCGCCACCTGCGCCTGTCGGTCAACGCCTCGCCCCTGGAGCTGCGCACCCCCGGTTACGTCGACCGCGTGCTCGAGGCGCTGCGGCGGGCCGGCGTCCCCACCGACCTGCTGGTCGTGGAGGTGACCGAGGCCGTCTACGTGACTCCGGACGACCCGGCGGTCACCACCCTGGAGGCGCTGCAGGGCGAGGGCGTCCGCATCGCCGTCGACGACTTCGGCACCGGCTACTCCTCCCTGTCCTACCTCGGCCGCCTGCCCGCCCACGTCGTGAAGATCGACCGGTCGCTGACCGCCGGGCTCGCCGAGACGCGGACCCGCGTGGTGGTCGAGGCGCTGGTCCGGATGGGCCGCGCCCTCGACCTCGAGGTCGTCGCCGAGGGCGTCGAGGACGCCGCGCAGTCGGCGGCCCTCACCGCGCTCGGCGTCCGCCTGGGGCAGGGCTGGCTGTGGTCGCGCGCCATCGCCGTCGAGGACCTCGACGAGCTGCGCCGGGTCGTGGCGCCCTCGGGCCGCAGGACCGGCTCGCCGGCCCGCCTCGCCGGCGCCGACGCCGACGCGGCCTCAGCCGAGCGGTAGCCGCACCAGCCGGTCGTCGCCCTCGCGGGGGTCCCCGCGCCCGGTGTTGTCGGTGAGCAGCCACAGCGCCGAGCGGTCGGGGCCCACGACGACGTCGCGCAGCCGCCCCAGCTCGCCCTCCAGCAGCGCCTCGGGCTCACCCAGGACGCCGTCGACCAGGGGCACCCGCCACAGCCGCTGCCCGCGCAGGGCGCTGAGGTAGACGGCGTCGCCGGTGACCAGCAGCCCGCTGGGGGAGGCGTCGGCCGGCGCCCAGGTCACCAGCGGGTCGGTGTAGCGCTCGCGGTCGGCGTCGGAGGTCGCGAAGCCCTCCACCCGCGGCCAGCCGTAGTTGCGGCCCGGCTCCAGCAGGTTCAGCTCGTCGGCGGCGTCCTGCCCGAACTCGCTGGCGTACATCCGCCCCTGCGCGTCCCAGCCCAGGCCCTGCACGTTGCGGTGGCCCAGGGTCCACACCGGCGAGCCGGCCACCGGGTTGCCCGGCGCGGGCTCGCCGTCCGGCGTCACCCGCAGCACCTTGCCGCCGAGGTCGCCGGGGTCCTGGGAGCGCTCGGGGTCGCCGGCCTCCCCGGTGCTGGCGTAGAGCATCCCGTCGGGCCCGAACGCCAGCCGGCCGCCGTGGTGGACCTGACCGGAGGGGATGCCGGTGAGCACCGGGCGCGGCGCCGACAGCGAGCCCCCGCCGTCCTCGCCCGGCGCCGGGTCGGTGAGGACCACCGCGACCACGCGGTCGTCCTGCGCGGTCGTGGTGAAGGCGTAGAGCGTGCGGTCGTCGGCGAAGGCGGGGGAGGGCACCAGGCCGAGCAGGCCCCCCTCACCGCGCGGCGCGACCCCCGGCACGGCGCCGCCCTCGCCACCGGCGTCCACCGGTCGGGTGGTGCCGTCCGCGCCCACGCGCAGCACCCGGGCGGTGTCGCGCTCGGTGACCAGCGCGCTGCCGTCGGGCAGCACCGCGACCGTCCACGGCACGTCCAGGCCGGTCGCGACGTCCTGCGGGGCGCCGGGCCGCCCGGTCACCGGGGCCGGCGCGGGGGTGCCGGGCGCGAGGGAGGGGTCCGGCGGCGCGGGCGGGTCGGACGGCGCGGGCAGCGTCCCGTCGACGCCGCGGGACGGCGAGGGCGCCGACGGGCCCCCGCTGCAGCCGGCGAGCAGCAGCGCGGCGAGCGCCGCCGGGATCCACCTCGCTGCGCGCACCCGCACAGCCTCTCCCGCGCGCCGCGCCGGCACCAGCGCCACGATGGGGCGCGTGAGCGACCCCACACCGACCGCCGACGTGCTCGTGACCCTGCCCGACGCGGAGTGGCTGGACCTGGTGCAGCCCCTGCCCGACGGCGTGCGCGCCCGCGTCTGGGACGTCAGCAGCGACCCCCGCGAGGCCCTCGGCGAGGACGCCGACCAGGTGCGCGCCGTCGTCCTGCCCTACGGGTCGCCCGCGACCGCCCTGGCCTCGCTGGCCGACCTGCCCCGCCTGCAGCTGGTGCAGGCGCTCAGCGCCGGGGTCGACTCCCTCGTCGGCGCCGTGCCCCCCGGCACGCCCCTGGCCAACGGCGCGGGCGTCCACGACGCCTCCACCGGTGAGCTCGCGGTCGCCCTCGCGCTGGCCTCGCTGCGCGGCATCGACGAGGCCGTGCGCGACGCCGAGCAGGCGCGCTGGCGCCCGTCGCGGCGGCGCACGCTGGCCGACCGGCGCGTCCTCCTGCTCGGCACCGGCGGGATCGGCGGGGCGGTCGCCGCGCGGCTGCGGCCGTTCGAGGTCGACCTCGTGCGGGTGGCGAGCCGCGCGCGCACCGACGCCGACGGCGTCGTCCACGGCGTCGAGGAGCTGCCGGCGCTGCTGCCGGGCGCGGAGGTGGTGGTCCTGGCGCTGCCGCTGACCGGAGCGACCCGCGGGATCGTCGACGCGGCCTTCCTCGCGGCGATGCCCGACCGCGCGCTGCTGGTCAACGTGGGGCGCGGGGCGCTGGTGGACACCGGGGCGCTGCTCGCCGAGCTGCGGCGCGGCCGGCTCACCGCGGCCCTGGACGTCGTGGACCCCGAGCCGCTGCCGGCCGACCACCCGCTCTGGGGCGCGCCGGGCCTGCTGCTGACCCCGCACGTGGGCGGGGACACCACGGCCATGCGCCCGCGCGCGGTCGCGCTGCTGCGCGCCCAGCTGGAGCGCCTGCGCGACGGCCAGGAGCCGGCGAACCTCGTCGGCTGAGGTCGTCCCTACGCCTCCGTAGACTGCGGCCATGACCACCGCCACGCCGGGCACGTCCTCGAGCACCTCACCGGGCACCGGCTCGCACGACCTCAAGCCCCGCTCGCGCGCCGTCACCGACGGCCTGGAGGCGACGGCCAGCCGCGGCATGCTGCGCGCCGTCGGCATGGGCGACGACGACTGGGTCAAGCCCCAGATCGGCGTCGCGTCGTCCTGGAACGAGATCACCCCCTGCAACCTCCCGCTCGACCGGCTCGCCAAGTCGGTCAAGGAGGGCGTGCACGCGGCCCAGGGCTTCCCGCTGGAGTTCGGCACCATCTCCGTCTCCGACGGCATCTCCATGGGCCACGAGGGCATGCACTTCTCCCTCGTCTCCCGCGAGGTCATCGCCGACAGCGTCGAGACCGTGATGCAGGCCGAGCGCCTGGACGGCTCCGTGCTGCTGGCCGGCTGCGACAAGTCGCTGCCCGGCATGCTCATGGCCGCCGCCCGCCTCGACCTGGCCAGCGTGTTCATGTACGCCGGCTCGATCCTGCCCGGCACGGCCACGATGTCGGACGGCAGCCAGCGCGAGGTCACCCTCATCGACGCGTTCGAGGCGGTCGGGGCGTGCGCGCGCGGGCTGATGAGCCGCGAGGACGTCGACGCCATCGAGCGCGCCGTCTGCCCGACCGAGGGCGCCTGCGGCGGCATGTACACCGCGAACACGATGGCCTCCGCCGCCGAGGCCCTGGGCATGTCGCTGCCCGGCTCGGCCGCGCCGCCGGCCACCGACCGCGTGCGCGACGGCTACGCCCGCAAGTCCGGCGAGGCCGTGGTGAACCTGCTCTCGCACGGCATCACCGCCCGCCAGATCATGACCAAGGAGGCGTTCGAGAACGCGATCTCCGTGGTCATGGCGCTGGGAGGCTCCACCAACGCGGTCCTGCACCTGCTGGCCATCGCCCACGAGGCCGAGGTCGAGCTCACCCTGGCCGACTTCGACCGGATCGCCGCCCGCGTGCCGCACCTGGCCGACGTGAAGCCCTTCGGCCGCCACGTCATGGCCGACGTGCACCGCATCGGCGGCATCCCGGTGGTCATGAAGGCGCTGCTGGACGCCGGCCTGCTGCACGGCGACTGCCTCACCGTCACCGGCCGCACCATCGCCGAGAACCTCGCCGACATCGCCCCGCCGGACCCGGACGGCGCCGTCCTGAGGGCGATCAGCGACCCGATCCACAAGACGGGGGGCATCACCATCCTCGGCGGCTCCCTGGCCCCCGGCGGCGCCGTCGTGAAGTCGGCCGGCTTCGAGTCCGACGTCTTCGAGGGCACCGCGCGCGTCTTCGACCGCGAGCGCGCCGCCATGGACGCCCTGGAGGACGGCACCATCTCCGCCGGCGACGTCGTGGTCATCCGCTACGAGGGCCCCAAGGGCGGGCCGGGCATGCGCGAGATGCTCGCCATCACCGGGGCGATCAAGGGCGCCGGCCTCGGCAAGGACGTCCTGCTCCTCACCGACGGGCGCTTCTCCGGCGGCACGACCGGCCTGTGCGTGGGGCACGTGGCGCCGGAGGCCGTGGACGGCGGGCCGATCGCCCACGTCCGCGACGGCGACCGGATCCGCCTGGACGTCGACACCAAGCGGCTCGACCTGCTGGTGGAGCCGGCCGAGCTCGCCGAGCGCGCCCAGGGCTGGGCCCCGGTGCCGCACAGGTACACGCGCGGCGTCCTGGCCAAGTACGCCAAGCTCGTCGGGTCGGCGTCCGGGGGCGCGGTCTGCGGCTGACGTGCCCACCCCTCGGGCAGTCCGTCCCAGCATCTGAGATGGGCTGCCCGTGGGGCTGACACGCCCGCGGCCTCGGGGCTAGGGTCGCGCCATGGGCACGGTCCGAGTAGTCCTCGCGCAGCGCGCGAGCTGACGCCGACGTCCGACGACCTGCCGCGCGCGACCCTCCGCCGCCCTCGCCGTGCCGAGGGCCGGAGGGTCTTCGCATGCCCACACGCCACAGCAGTCCCCGCGGGAGGAACCCGATGAGCAGCACAGCCAGCAGCGACCAGCCGGAGCGGATGACCGGGGCGGCCAGCCTGGTGCGCTCCCTGGAGCGCGCGGGCACCGAGGTGGTCTTCGGCCTGCCGGGCGGGGCCATCCTGCCCACCTACGACCCGCTGCTCGACAGCCCCACTCTGCGGCACATCCTCGTGCGCCACGAGCAGGGCGCCGGGCACGCGGCCCAGGGGTACGCGCAGGCCACCGGCCGGGTCGGCGTCTGCCTGGCCACCTCGGGCCCGGGCGCGACGAACCTCGTCACCGCGATCGCCGACGCCCACATGG
>Ga0210040_10009313_pt1 | contig 11453 bp, 13 predicted proteins | sample CryGeyCG12114_NA_FD_185462 | JGI IMG/M metagenome (GOLD analysis project Ga0210040, IMG submission 185462) | Groundwater microbial communities from aquifer - Crystal Geyser CG19_WC_8/21/14_NA (SPAdes) (version 2) | ecosystem: Environmental > Aquatic > Deep subsurface > Groundwater | place: USA... | reverse complement strand
CCTCCATATCTTTCGAATCCTTCAACAAGCAAATGGGAATCATATCCGCGGAAATTGTGAAATAATATAGGAATTCTGGTAACCCTTTGAAATTCTAGATTACAATTCAAATGAGCAGCACCTCGAAACTCCCCAGTGGAATGATCATGATCTTTAACTTTTATGGTTGAAATTGTGAATGGGTTTTTACAAATGTGACAAATTTTTGAAAATTTAAATTCAAGCTCTTGAGTCACAGTGAGAGGTTTCATTTTCACAATATGTTGTAGTCGAGCTTTTAAATCTGCTGTGATAAGCTGTATATCTTCGAAAAATCTATAAATACAGTCGGGATTACGATATGTCTTTTTTAGGATTATTGTTTTCTGTTTATCTATCACGACGAATGAAAACCCAGATGGGGTATGCTTTTTTTCGTAACTAATAGACGGAGAATTTGCTTCTTTTTTTTCTGATAAGATAAATTTTCCAAAATTGCTTCTAGATCCGCAAAAATTACAAAGTCACATTTTAACATAAATGCCAAGTTTTTAAACGAAATTGTAGGAACACTCCCGTCAGCAAGCAAATTAGGCATTATAACTGACTGGGGCTTAAAATTTTTGCAAAATTTTTGATGAACTACAAGCAACTTTTTTTGGCCAAAGAGTGTTAAACAGTTGTAGCAAATTTCTTTTTTGTGTTGATTTCTCTTTCCGATTAGCCTGGAAAAATTAGAAATACAATAGAAATGTCCTGGCTCCGAAAAACTTTTTTGATAATAAAGGAGGTGAATGCATTAACATTTTTTGGCATTTTTTTTGGAAAGTCTCAAAACTGAAACACAACTATTTTCTTCATCCACTCCGAAAACATAAATAGCTATATTCTTATTCTGTTTTTCGAAAATGGCGATATCTCGCATGCTAGCAGGAAATGAAATATTAGCAAATGAATATTTAGAGACAAATCGCATTTAATGAGAAATTCTATTCAAATTTTTTCCTCTCACATTTTTATGGTGCAAGGCACAAAGCAACGCCCACTTTAGGCATTCCTTGTTTCTACTCTTAATGTTAATAACACACCCCTTATTTTTAATCCATTGGGGTGATTCGACAAAAGAGGAACCTTTGAATGGTTCATATTTAGCAACTCGTAAATCAGGACCTAACACACGATTAAGCTTCCAATTAGATCCATTTGATTCAAAAATACTCACTAAATGAGCAATAGTAGATTCATTCTCTGCAATAGCGTCTAAAATAAAATGTTTGCTGAACACAATAGACATAAAACCGTTGATATAGTGCACACAAATTTCATCTGCTGATTTCTCAAAGGAATCAGTTTCAGAAACACTTGAATAATCAGTATTTTCACTGCTATCACTTTTCTGCTCACAGCGAATGAACTACGGAAAGCTGGAGTTTAAATGAACCTACTTCCTTACAAATATATTTGAAAAATGTAAAATTTCATTTTTGAATTTTTCGAAATACCTTTCAACAGATTTGACAGCTAGGTTTTCAGGTATTCTGTGGCGAAATCTTAGGAACCCACGAAATGCTTCAATTTCAGTAAATTCTGATATTTCTGAATCCTCTTCAGACTCCTCAGAATTAAACGATTGTTGTTGGAGTATTTTAAGAGCTTTCTGCAACAAATGTGACTGTCGACATCTAGGTTTCTCTTGGTGATTTTTTTTCAAATGTGAATGCAATCGCGAGGATTTGCGAAATCCTTTGCCACATTTCAGACACTTGAAACGCGGCATGTGGAAAACCAAAAAACTGTCAATAAAACAAAATCATATTAGAGTCTATATACCTTAAAATTTGCATATGCACAAATTCTTTTTGTTTGTTAATAGTCAAAATTCACTTAAGAGCAAGAATCATACCGTAATTTTACGAAACCGTAATCCCAGGTCGAAAACTGATTATAAATCCGATCAACGGGTGATCCAAATCTTGAAATCTACTCTGGACAAAATAAATGATGCGTGAGCGACTTGTCGTGTATTAAAGTTTTTGATCACTAAATGTATTCTTCAAATCAACTGAAAAATAACGGTAATAATTTACACTAAGATAAGATTGTCTTACGGTTAGTGGTTATTTCGAGGAGTTTTTCAACCCAGTTTCCGTCCAGAAGACGAATTGTAGTGAATTTGTTTTTTCAACGAACTAAACTTCTCCAGTTTTTGGTCTTTATTGCTTTACTTAACTTTGTTTCTCGTGAAAATCCCACAAAAGACTAGAATTATAGATAAATGTAGTGAATATAATATACAAAGTCAACATAGTTCAATAAAGGGTGATTCATAAGTATTGTGGATTTCTGAACATCACATTCACTACAAAAAAGAGCATTCATTTATTTGTACAATGTAAATGCAAACATAGTTTATGAATCGACCAGTGTTGTATTAGTAGTGCAGAATAAATGAGGGAATTTACTTTTTACATTAAAATCATTGCTGATCATAAAAATTCTTATAGCATGATAGTAAACACCGCAGTTAGGATTATTCATAAAAGACAAGAAAGCTACAGACGAAGATTTGTTTGCATAATTGTCTTTAGCCTTGTTTTTAGTGTTTAGCATTTGCAATAGCGAAATAGTTGGGTGACATTTGATAGCTTTCTCACATTTAGAAGTACAATATGTATTCATGCATTGTACCTAACAAAGTTTCATACACAACTTTTCTCAGTATGATTAAGTAATCAAGCTTTGAGAACTAAAAGTTTAAAAATATGAAGCACACAAATCACTTTACTAAAAATATTTCTTAATTTTTTGTCCGCAATTTTTGTTCCTTTTCGCGTTCAAACCACACAGCCACGCAGCACTCAATGTCCTAACGGCACCTCAAATGCCCGGGTCCCCCTGATGTGGCCTCCACAGCAAAAACCTGCAAACAACAAAAAGGGGAAGGGGAAAGTGAAGCGAAGTTCCGAGGATCACGGACGAGGCGACTGCAGTTCAGCGACGGAGAATACACTCGACACACAGAGTGTTTGGAGCGGAAGGGCCTCCACATTGGGGACAAAATCCACGTCTTCCTGGAAGTAGAGAGTTCTGAGCATCCGGGATCGGACCCCGAGGAATTAACGGGCAGTCCCGAACCCGATGCCCAGCTCTACCACAATGGAAACACAAGATGATCCCATGATGGCGGTAAATTTGGGACTTCGGCATGCCGCGGAACACGGGAGGTTGAAGCCTTTTCAAGGGACGGTGGGAAATCCCAGGAAGAGCAGGCGGAGTACGATGACGGGGCCGAGGAGGAGCAGCTACTGGATAGATAGGAGTAGCCGAGGGTCCAAAGAAAGTGTCCATAGCAGATGGAGACATGAGCGGTGGTGGCATGGGAGTAGGCCTATAAATGGGCACCCGAACGGGGAGATCCCAACGACTCACCCTAGGAGGAGTCGTGACGGCGGTAGTGGGAACAACCACGACAGGAGCAGCAGTGGTAGGGACGGAGGTGGTGGGAACAACAACATCAGGAGCAGCAGTAGTAGTAGTAGTAGTAGTAACAGGCGATCACCGTACAGGCGATCCCAACTCCATTAGGAGGGCTTCCTCATCTACAGAGGACATCCACTTCACTGGTGGTGAGTGAAATATTCTCCCACTGTTCATCAGCCATACTGCAAAAATATAAGAAATTCAACATCGCATACAAATTAGGAGAATGACCTTTTCACGACATAAGAAATAATCATCCCATGAGTAGGATCGGTTTTCAACGGGGCTTGCGAGAGTAATCGCTAGGAGAATAACGGTGCGGAGCGGATCTCACACGGGAGGAAACTCGGAATGGCACGGAACCCGAACTAGACTTAGTTTTTACGGTGCGAGTTGTAGTACTATGAGTTGAAAACGACGCCGCAGGAGAGCTTTCAAGTGGATCTTCGTCGGATTCAGAAGAGCTAGACTGTAATGTGGATGGAGCAGTAACAAAAGGAGTAGAAGGAGCGGGACTTGGGGAACGAGAATCTACACGAGGATTTCCAGATCGTATCGTTACATTACAATTACTGATTGTAATAGAAGGAGCGGGAGAAGGAACGGGTTTTTCTATCTCAGTATTCGGGAAATACTGGACTGGGTCGTGATAATCATCAATCTCGGTACAAAAAGAAAGTCCTGAATCTAGAATAGAACTTTGAACAGTGGAACTAGGAACAACAGAATTAGAATCATCATCATGTGCATCAATAATATCATTAGGAACTTCATTATCATGGTAAAAATCTTCATTACCGAATTCATTTTCATACTCATCATAGTATTGTTTCAAATGACGTACATTTACCACTCTGATCTTACCATTTCGATCAGAACGACAGTCAACAATACGATAAGTAATCGGTCCCAATTGGTCAACCACTTCATAGGGGCCACACCATTTCACGAGCCACTTGGAAACCAAACCAACAACTCTTTGAAAGTTTGCGAGTAAAACTTTCTCACCAATAGCATAAGATTTCGGCGGGTGGAGCAAATCAAATTTCCGCTTACATTTCTCTTGATACGACACAGTATTAATATAGGCTTCCTGCAATGCATTGATGTGACTAGATAGAATTAAGGTCAACGGGGTTTTCATCTGCAAATTCATTGTTAGAAGGGAGAAGGTTATCTGCTCTCAAATTCGGCTGACGATTAAAAACTAGAAAGAAAGAACTGAATTTCGTGACAGTATGTACAGTTGTATTTATGCTAAATACAGCTTTTGAAATAAATTGATCCCAATCTTTATGTCCCTTGTTAACATATTTTTTAACGATTCGTTTAATCGTAACATTTGTACGCTCACAGATACCATTAGTGTTAGGATTGTAAGCTGTGGTTTGCAAGCGTCTAATATTATACTTACTACAAAAATCACGAAAAGAAGCAGATGAAAAACAAGAACCCTGGTCCACGAGGATTTCTTTAGCGACTGAATGTCTGTAACATAAATGGGTCTCAAGAATCTCAATAGCGCATCTGCTATCTGCAGCTTTTACGGGCCACGCCTCCAAATAACGTGTACAATGATCGACTATTACCAAAACATAGCAATTTCGATAACGGTGGGACGCTGGAAAGGGGCCTTGAAAATCTATTCCCACTCGTTAAAAAGGTTTTTTAGGTGGAGGAACAGGTTGGGACGGACCAGGAGTTGGAAAATGTCTACGATTATGGAACTGGCACAATTGACAACCCTGGACAAAGCGACGGACATGCTTGTACATTAAGGGCCAAAAGAATCTAGTGCGACACAAATGATGAGTTTTGTGTAATGGGAATACAAAGACGCCACAATCTTTCATATTCGTAGGTACCCAGCTTGTATAACACATTATCACGTAAGCAGAATTCTATATACTTTTTATCTACGGGGTGCTCGGGGTTAGTTTCACTAGTCACTAAAGCATCAATTATAGCACAAAAATAAGGGTCTTCACGCTGTTGGCGTGCGAGGTTCACAGGATCAAAAGCGGTTAAGTTAGTACTAGAGATGCTACCGAGGTGATCACCAAAGTCTAATGGATCGCTACAGGAATTTTGTATGTCTACGGGATTTCGGGACAGGGCGTCTGCGTCTAAATGCTTTCTACCAGACGAATATTCTACAGTAATTCATAGGGCTGTAGTCTTAGGGACCACTTAGCTAGTCTACCATGGGGATTTTTCAAATTAAGCAGGTCACACAAGGAACAATGGTCAGTAACTACGACAAAAGGCTTTCCATATAGATAGGGACGAAAACGCTCTACGGCAAATACTACTGCTAGACACTCAAGTTCCGTGACAGAATAATTACGTTCGTATCTACGAAGACCACGAGAAGCGTAGGCAATTGGATGCCATTCTCCGTCCGGCTCAAGTTGTTGTACGACAGCACCTAAGCCGTCCAGAGAAGCATCGGTACGAACACGAACGGGTAATTTATCGTCAGGATAAGAAAGACAAGGAGGAGAGGTTAAAGCAGATTTTAAGGCAAGAAACGATTTTTCCTGTTCTGGGCCCCAATGAAATTTAGTGTTGGACTCAGTTAGCTTAGTTAATGGTTTGGCGATCTGTGAGAAATTTCGTACAAACCTTTTATAATAGGAACACAAAGAGGTAAACGACTGTACATCCTTCACTTTTTTAGGAGTAGGGAATAAGGAAATGGCACGAGATTTTGCTGGATCAGCTTCAATTCCTTTCTCAGAGATGATGTGCCCGAGGTATTTCAATTTGTTATCCGCAAACGCGCACTTCGAGGGTTTCAACTTGAGTCGTGCTCTAGAAATACTTTCAAAAATTAAAGCTAAATGCTCCAAATGACTTTCAAAATCCGGACTATAGCAAATTATGTCATCTAGATGAGCTAAGGCTATAGTCCATTTTAATCTACCTACCACTGTATCGACTAATCTCTGGAAGGTTGCGGGGGCATTACAAAGACCAAAAGGCATGGCAGTAAACTCAAAAATGCCATCGGGGGTTACAAATGCGGTTTTCTCTCTATCCTGCTCTTCTATTTCTATTTGATGGTACGCGTTGTTACAGTCCATGGAAGAAAAATATCTCATACCTTGCATTCGATCCAACGCATCGTCTATCCGTGGCAATGGATAGCTATCTTTTTTAGTTAGAATGTTTAACTTTCTATAATCTACACAAAATCTTAAATCACCATGCTTTTTACGAACTAATACAACAGGAGAAGACCAGGGTGAGTCAGAGTAATTTACAAGTCCATTTTTCAGTATTTCATCAACTCTACGGTTGATCTCTTGCCGTTCAGCAAACGAAACACGATAGGCTCGTTGCTTAATTGGTACGGCTCCATTAGTATCAATTCGGTGTTTTACCCAGTCGCACCTACCAATATCACCAGGAGATTGACTGAACACATTTGAGTACTTAGTAAGTAACGAAACGAGCTTATCCGATTGGAACGAAGTCAGCTGCGAACCGAAACTCACGTCTCTCAGGAATGAAGGAATTGTACTCGAAGAAGGAGCGTACTCCGAAGAATTAGATGACTCATTCAACTGTTGTAGTAATTCCGAGGATTTTGTATTATCGTTAGAAAGTTCATCTATAGAGCAAATGACAGAATCTGAGGTTAAACATTCAAACGTACCAAGAATCATATTTGGGATCAAACGCACGGGACGAGAAGTGAGGTTCATTACAAAAATGTTAGCGGCACCTTTAGCCATACTAACTAAACATTTTCCAATTAGGACATTTTTCGAAAACTCTAACTGTTTATTAGGAAGGACAATTAAATCGTCAGTTAAATCACTATCTGTAATAACTTGGACCTTTCGCATAGTATGTGGAGCAATATCTAAACCTTTCATAACTCTAACATGTCTTAAGTCAGGGTGGCTATCTATACTCAAGCTGATTGTCTCACTGTGTTCACACGAGGATTCCATGGTTGTACTAGAGGGAGCAAGCGAGGTTTCGTTAGTTTCATTGTTAGTTGCACTACTAGAAGGTTCATTGGGTTCATTGGACCAATTGTCTACGGGGTTCACATTGTTAGTACTACTAAATTGTACAGTTGTACGAGGGTTACGAGGTTCATGTGCTTTCGCACGAGGAGCTAATCTACGTGGGTGAAGGTAAGGATTAGGTAAATTGCGTGGATCATACCGAGGAGCCGAAGGAGCAGTTTGACCAAAATTCAAAGTTTGACGAGCACAGTCAATCGTCACATCATATGCAGATAAGAAATCCATACCCAAAACCATAAGGTTTGATAAATTGTCGACCAAGTAGAATCTCCATAAATACTCCTTATCAGCGAGACGGAAAACCTGTTCAACTTGCTCGGTGACCATGAACTTATTAGCATGGTGAATAGAAAGAGCAACTGGAAATGGTGGGACTACGGTGGATCGTTTATGGACTGCCGACCGGATCATAGGCAATTGCTCAGACTGGAGAACTGAAATAGTCGCCCCAGTGTCTACAAGAGCATTCAAAGTAATGTTAGAAACATTCACTACATGAGTTAGGGTCATTCGATTATGTAAATTGTGATCACGATAACGAATAGATTTCGTCTTGCCAAATGCAACCGTTTGGTGCACACTACCATTTTCCACAATTATGGAATCCGACTTACTCAGATTACCATTACGACGTTTCATTTGAATGTCAGCCAAGGTGACTTCTTGTTCCAAGTTCACAGGAGGGGGTTCATAAGAGTTCACATGAGGAGGTTCGAGAGAGTTCACATGGGGAGCAATGGTCACAGCTTTACTATAACTAGCAAACATTCGAGGATCGCGGGAGTTATGAGACGGCATGGGTTTACTAGAATTCACAGTAGAAACAAAATTAGTTACATGGCTTACAGCATCATTAATTCCATTTAGTCGATGATAATTATATGTGGAGCAATTATTATTATCATAATGTGGAGCATATTGTGGGTCAAGTGGGACAGTACGAGGTGTACGAGGAGCATATTGTGGATCAAATAATGGAGGAGCATAATATTGTGGAACATAAGATTGTGGGGCAAAATTAGTATTGTGGATCAAGTAATTAGAGAATGGAGAGGTTCGGTAGGCCCAATAGTCCCGCACTATTGGGCTTGGTCGTTTCCCTGGTCCTGTTGAGCATCGTTTGGGTCATAATCCATGTAGGCGTCTTGGACCATTGCATGGAGTTGTTGGGCTGAGCTAGTCCATTACCTGCAACACTATTCTGAGGAAAGCGGTTCGATGGGCCATAATTATTGTAGGTGGGGCGAGGATTACCATAATTTCTAAAATTAGTAGTCCTGTTTGCATTGTTATTTGGGTTGTAATGGGGGTTCGGGTGGACATTTGTTACATTTGAGGAGCTATTATTATTATTAGTGTTACCAGAACGTGGATCATTATTCCCATTACTCGCTTGCCTTTGATCCTTTAGACGCTTGCGACACAATCGCTTCGTGTGGCCAACTTTGTAGCAGTAATCACATATTACTACACCATCGGGAGTTCTATTAGCGGAACCCTTGGGACGATCATCATTTCGATTCCTTTGTATTTGGTTCAACGAGGGTTGCACTGAGGAGCTGGTTGTAAAGGATGAGCTTTGAGAGCTCCGGGGTTTACGAATCCTGTCAGCTTTACATTCATGATACAAATCTGCAACTTTCCTTAACTCATGAATAAACACATCAGCATTAGGAATACTTTGTAGGATCATATTTTGACGCATATCATAAGGTAAACCCTTAATGAGTTGTTCAACAATACGATCATCACTCATGTTCCAATCGATGTATCGTAGAATTTGTAACTTTTGGGTTACATAGGACTGTGCATCTCCTCCTGCAGAATAACGTAAATCCCTATTCTTTTGTCTATATGTGGCTTTCTGGGATGTGTGGTCAAAAAAGTTGGACATAGAAACCTGTATATCGTCCCATAAATCAGAAAAATCGGTAAGGGGAGCTGTCTCTCTAATCCTACGTCCGATTGCTGGCCATTGAGCAGAAAACCAAAGCTTGGCGTCGTTATCTAAGACTCGGTCGAAATTACGTACCGCCCACTGGGGTGAAAGACCGAATGTCCAAATGTCGGTTTGAAATCGACCCACAAATTCCCTTACATCGGTCGTTCCATCGTAATGACGAAGCTGTGCTATTACTTCATGTAATGGGAACATAACACCGGGGGTTACAAAAGGAGAAAAAGAGGATGAACTACCAGAAGTCGGGTGCGGCGGGTGAGAAGGAGCTGTCGTAGTTACTACTGAGGTAACGATTGGAATTGCACTACTCGTGGTACTTGCGGTAGTTGTGGTGGACGTTGTGGTTGCTGTGGTCGGGGCTGTAGTACTGCTCAGCATGTTTAATTGAATACCCGAAAAAAAACCCAAAAAATAGAATAAATAAATCGAAAAGGGAGAAAAGCAGAGATAAATGAACAATATTCACCCCTTAGAATTGAAAAGAATTTTAGAAAAAGCTCAAAACCCAAAAATCGTAGTTTCAAAAAATACTAACTTGCTTCGACTTGGGGTTGCTCGCTTAACAGTGAGGGGTGCTGGAATTTTACCGGTCCGACCACGAAATATTTTACAAAACAAAAGAAATCTAGGCAAGAAATCTAAATGCGAGGATCACGGTGTATCGGGGTTTGCTGGGAACACACAAATCTTTGAGGATTTCTTTAGCTTTGAAAGGATCTTTGACCACGGCGCCTTCTGTAAGAGTGGTGGATGCGGGGAAGATGATGACCGAGATGTAGATGGACGAAGACCGAAATGTAGATGGACGAAGACCGAGATGAGGAGCAGTAGAATTATACGGAGCAGTGGAATTATACGAAGCAGTGGAATTATACGGAACAGAGAAATTATATTTTCACAACGATTGATTTATTGAACTAAACCAAAGAACAATGGTGGAGCAAAGTCAGCAAAGGAATCCCACACTCAACGACTGACCAGCAACTAACTAACGACTGACGCCAAAAATCAAACTACGCAGTAGTTATATTCCAATAGTAGTAATAATAATAATAGTAGTATTAGGATTGCTGTGTGGCGTTCAAACCACACAGCCACGCAGCACTCAATGTCCTAACGGCACCTCAATATCGAAAATCTCTTCTCGCTAAATCCGCTCAGTTGGAATTGATTGACAAGTTGAGAGTAGATATTTTCAATCAACCAAAATATCTAATCAATGATGTAGATGTCAACGTCAGTCTAACAAGAAGCATAAACGAATTCGTAGTGAAGTACAAACCGGATCCCTTGAAGACCGCTATTTCACCTGTTATCAAACTATTGGACGCAAGTTTATTCGTGAGAAAACAAGTTTTGTATCCTAGCCTTATTCTTTCCCATCAAAAATTGCTGGAAAATGGACAAAGGGCTAAATATGCAACTAAGAAAACTGAGGTCAAGTTTTTCACCGAACCTCAAGGAAATACTTCTTTTATTGAAGAAAATGTGTTTCTCGGCACTATTCCGAATCGCATGGTGATTGGATTTGTAGAAAGCAGTTCGTTTAATGGAAGTTATGCAGAAAATCCGTTCAAATTCAATCATTTTGGAGCTTGTTATCTTTCAGTATGTGTGAATGGGATTCCAACACCAATCAAGCCTTTAAATTTAGACTTCGAAAAAAACATGTATCTTCAAGCATACTATATGCTATTTACTTCACTTGGATTAAACTCCAAAAATCATGGGCTGCTTATCGACCGTGAGTCATTTAAGAACGGTAGCACATTATTTGCCTATGACTTAACTGCGATGGATAAAGCTGATCCGAACTTATGGATTTCCAAAAAAAGTGGTTCAGTTAAAATTGAGTGTCATTTTAAAAAAGCTTTAAGCAAAGCTGTTAATCTTATTGTGTATTTTGAATGTGATGAAATGGTTGAAATTGACAAGCTAAGACAAGTTTACAAATCATAACAATGAATTCATTAGAAATCCGATTTATTTTG
>Ga0210040_10009312_pt1 | contig 11454 bp, 5 predicted proteins | sample CryGeyCG12114_NA_FD_185462 | JGI IMG/M metagenome (GOLD analysis project Ga0210040, IMG submission 185462) | Groundwater microbial communities from aquifer - Crystal Geyser CG19_WC_8/21/14_NA (SPAdes) (version 2) | ecosystem: Environmental > Aquatic > Deep subsurface > Groundwater | place: USA... | reverse complement strand
TTTACTTACTTAAAAGCTGACAAGTTCCTTCCGACTGCCTTTAATTCGTTTTACGACTAAAAAAAATATATTCACATTTCACTCACTTTTGACAAAAGATTTCAGCTACATTCAAGTAATGTAAGTATTTTAAATGATCGGGTATATAATTTCATACAGTTGACGTCCCACTCACTCATTTTTGCATTTCTCAATGGTTCCAACTGTAACATGGAATGGAAGCATTTCAATCTTTTGCATTACGTAGCTCAATCAAGAGTTAAATTACCAGTGAATTGAATTTCCGGATAGGAATGCCAACGCTACTACGTCTCTAACCTCACACACATTACGGAAATGTTTTTTTTTCTAGTTTCACTCACTTCGTGATATCGTATAACGATCTAGTTGAAAGCTTTGCAATTTATTAAATCTGTAAAATCAACATGTGCCAAATCCTAATAGATCCCATCTTTTTTCGATATTAACTTTACATTTTGCTGTCAAAGCTAGCAAACACAGTCAATATTTTGATGATTGCAATTTGCGACACTTTTTTCTCAATAATATTCTATATTGCTGGGTTTTCATCAAGATACTATTGACGCGACTAAAAACATGTACTATGCCAAACGTGCGAACTTGAATACAGCTAAGAGCTATTTTCACAGAAAGCAAGAGCTATATTAAGATTATATGAGAGGTGACTGCAAATTGAAATGCTATTTGAATCACAGATACTGACTGAGAGAGGATATGAATCAAACATATATGTACGTAGGAGTTTAATAGCAATTGCATGCCCACCGCAGCTTTTCCCAGTAACCGAAATTGTCGTACGTATGTACGTACAGGAATACAATCCTCTGCAATCTTATTATGATACAAAAGGTACTGAGAAGAATATTCAACTTGACCATAATAGCAAGTAAGTAAGTAGCTTCATATGAACTTTATTCCCGTGCAAAAATAACATATAGTAGTTTTCAAATCTTTGTTAGTTTCAGATTGTATGATATTGAAAAAAGTAAGTATAGGACACAAATCATCATCAAGCGCGTCAAAGCTACATAAATTACCTTCTTACGTTGTTAGATAGCTCCTTCCCCAGTACAACGAAACTTTTTCAACGTTTCCAAGGAATGCATTCAAATGTGACTGACTTCTTACATTAGCTGAAAACGAAATGCTCTATCATGCAAAATTTCATGCTTAATGAGGCCAACTGTACAAGATAAATAGGAAACTAGCCTGGGCGTCATGAAATTTGTACACATTTCCAACCTACAGGCTTCTTACGCTCAATAATTGGGTAGCACCATAGGGAAAGTTGTAGACACAGGACATGATATTTCCCCTCAAGTCAGCCAGTATCTAAATTGTACGTACGGAAATGTCATGATGCGAAGCATCCTTTGACAAACAAACTCACACAATTCAAGCAGACTGTACAACAGGAAGGAAATATAATGTAGAGCACACCTTTCTGCCACGGTGGTCATAAAAAACATTTAACGAGGTCACAAACGTTACACCACACTGCTAATGAAAAGCTGGACATAAATTTTGCACACGTAGAGAAAACTAGAACATATATCTTTTTTATAGTTAGTTAGTTAGTTAGCGAAAGAGCAAGTAAGTCGAGTCATAAATCCTAGATACATGGAACAATACCATACTTTATGCATATTTCTCTCTGCACATAATGTCATGTCATCGTGACTTCTTCCCATAAAACAAATACAAAGTTATTAATGATTGCAGCATTGACCGACTGACAGGGTTCCGTGCATGCTACAGCATAAGACAGGATCGATATGTCCAGCAAGACTGATTGATATAAATGTACGTTTTCTTTTTGTTCAGTTAGTTAGTTCTTAATAGATCCAGTTTGGTTCCATAACTAGAAATATTTTTTCCAATCATCAAGTTTCAGCGCAGAAGGCAAAAGGAATTTTCGAGTGTAAAAATTCCCATCAATCAACATGAGTAAGTAGAATTTTAATATGGTTTAGCCTAAGACCACGTCGTAGAACCCTAATCTAATGATTACGAAAATCACCAAACAGATTATCAACAGAATCACAATGATCTGGCACCATATCGTCCGCTTTTGTCTCCTTTTTAACGAGTATATCTGCAATGGGAACAAAATTGATGAGAAAACTGGGAAAAAATTCCACAGGAAATTACATGCAAAGGACGGAAACCTTTATTGGCTCCCAAGAATTTTTAAAATTAGCGACAAAAAAAAATAGAAAACGGGTAAACCCCAAAGGAAACTTGCAATTTCATCGAGATAACAAGTTTAATCATCCAATTACTTATTTAGTAGGAGAAATAGCTTCTAGTAAAACGTTATACATCCAAAGAGCTTTGACACGAACAAAAACTTACAAGAACAGAGACTCCACAGAGGATCACAGTTTTTTCTAAAGGAGGGACATCCCCAATGAAGGTAATATGAATATTTGATGACTTGGTATTAAAGTTGGCAACCTTTGTGTGTGTTGAAGATGAGCCTTTTTTGGAACGTTGGATCTTAGAAAGAAGAAAAGAAAATGATCCATGACATGACAGAACAAAATAAAATGAGATGTTGTGTTCAAAGGAGCACCAGGGGCCTCATTAATTTAATTCTCCTGTACATTTTAGTACGCACAGTAATGCAAGCTTCTTTGTATACCAAGGAATTTTAGAGACAAAGGGACTAAAGAATTTAATAATAAATATCATCCACATCACTAGATTAAACATGGTACACAAACTCTGTTTAGTGCGACCCAAAGTGAACAGAATTGAGTTAACAACATAGGAATAAGTTTCATTAAAATATCCACACGATCAACATATATAGACTCCCAGTCAGCCAGGAGCAAAGTTACAAAACTTAATTGGTTACAGCATCCAGCTAGTTAGTAAGTTAAAAACAAGAAGGCCATAAAATTAAACTTTGAGTGCAAAAAAACATGCTCTCTATGTAGGGTTGTAGACGCTTAGAGAGGGCCAGAGTTGTACGTTGCTAACTTTTGGTGTACACATAAAATTAACAAGATTGCAATCATCACCAGTCATGGAGAGGGGGCGGGTGGAACAAATGCGATTTTTTTCGCTAGCTATGTTTATGGCGTATGCTGGGATTTTGCGATACAAATCTTACTCACTTCTTTGTTGAATTTGGCTGCCAAAGACGGATCTGACTGTTGTGCCATCACATAGAACCAGTCATTGTAGGCAATACGGAATGAAGAGTACGAAACTTGGTCAATAGCTGCGATTTCATCTAATACTGGTGGACAGCTTACACAGATGCTTTTCTGCAAGAAAACACAATGCAATTGGAGTACAACTCTAGATCTCTTCTGCTACAATATTTAGCTGAAAATAAATCCTCTGTGAAACTAAACCCCCCCACTTAACTAGAATAATACAGAATGTACAATCTCAATGGTAGTGACAGCGAGAGACTGAAGTGGAATGTTTACGTAGTATTTGCGTACTACCGAAAATCGGGTCTATCTTGCAGTGACACACGCACAGTATATATCCCTAAACTACTTTTGTTTATCAACAAGGACTCGACGTAATACCCACTTTGTTCACCCGAGAAAAAAAATGAAAAAAAAAATCCCAAAAGAAGCTGTATGTAGAGATTGGATGAGATGAAAAAATGTCCCATAACTCTTGGGAACTTAAATGGAGAAAAAGCATCATCCATCACAGGTTTAAGGATTTACTGGTAATTTTTTTTCGTGTCCCAACAGCAACTAATCCAATAAAATAAGGGATTTGGGAGTCAGATTTTATTGGCAAATAACTGCTATAACAAACTAACTACGGAATTCAAAGAGCTTGTAAATAACGAATACAACATGCATTAAATATATGGTTGGTTAAGTGATTGACGGTATTTTTCTTACAATATTACACACTTACATTTGAATCCATACCGTCCAATGTGATAATCTCACTTTTAGATACAGCATCTAGGATGGCTACACTGGACAAATGTTTTTCTCCCAGTAGTAGTGTTTCTTCCTCGGCTTCTTTCATTTCTGTCCTGGTGTCAATGTTGTCTCCACTTTCAGCAATCCCATCACCCGACCTAGTTGATGTAGAGCAAATGGAAAAGTCGCCGACTAAATCCTCTGTGAAAAATGGGACAAAATGGTCATTAGTTGGGAAGAAAGTAACACTTGGGATGAAAAGGTGTGACAAGCAATCTAAAATCAAGGGAAAGTCAATAAATTCATTATTGTGCACACACAGGGAATAAGATTTCTTTGCAAGGAAATGAACGACCTGACCCATTATATGGTAATGATGAAAAAGGTATGAAAAAAGAGTTTAGTACATCCTTTCGTGCTAGATGGGTAGAGAAATGTGATTTTCTTGTGAAAATTTGCACTTACTCAAAGGGTAAAGGAAATTGGCTCTTAAATATTTTATTTCCCTATGAACGAGTTAAAATTCAATGCACGCACTCTTCTTTGAGAGTTTGTAAACAAAATTGATAGCATGGGGCCACCCATAAATAAGATATGGTCTGGAAAGTTTGTTTTCTTTGTTTAAGACTGTACTTGAGACGCCCCATAATTAGGTTCGTGATGCTATAGTGTGAGAATAAAGTATGCAATTTTCGTACCCTCTTTATTTTCCCCCCGTGTACTAGGATTCTGTTGTTGTTTTTTGCATTTATTTTTCTAGCATGACTCTTTATATGCAGGATGCAGGCCTCGTAGAAAATAGCAGATGCAGGTGACGTCAAAAAACCTGAGCTACTACCAACACTCATTGTTGTTATAATACAGTGGAGAAAATGAGCCGACTGGATTTATGCGTTCCCATTATAACTCCAAAAACTAATGGAACGAGACATTATATTGAGCAATATATTTTCAAAGCACAACCTATATGTCCTGTTATATACACACACTAAGAACTAATGATGACCAGGTTTTGGCTTTTTCAAATAGACGTACAGTCAAGAAGCGTGGTGTGGTCGATAAAAATTTTGTATGCATGCATAACGACATTGTTTTTGGCATATTTTCAGTTTTCTACCAGCATTAGCAATAAAATGGCAAAAAAAATACATTCCACCTATTTCACTGGATCCCAACACCAGCTCATAAAAATATCTGGGGCACACATGGTTAAATAGTAAAAGCAACCAAACTAACAAACAAGACACTGTGTTCGCACTTACTTGGTGACAAATTGAAAATGAAGCGGTTATAAGATTCCAAAAATTGAATCCCATGAGGACAATTAGTCTCCATTATAACATTCCCTCCACTTTTCTGATCTTCTGGAATATCCACAGCAATTGCTCCCACATCCATATTCTCACAATCGTTTAGTAACCAAACAACTTTCAAACTTTTACCACTAACTAACTATGCTCTCGAATTGTGCTGCAAATTTAAACTAGCTAACTGTCTAACTAACCCTCAGCAACTGTAAATCCACAATCCACAGTTTTAATAAATCCTCGACATGTCTAGGAACATACTTTACCAAACCAATAACCCACTACTAAAACTGTCTCGTTTGAATTCTCTGATCATTCCAATTCCAAACTGTAAACACATTGAATATATTGGTTGGGACGAGAAAACGTCAATATTTCGCTCAATACTAACTAACTAACTACTACTGTAAATAACAAACGTTGTAACTGTCCGTGAGACTGTTTTAATTACACATTTAGGTTTCAAATGAATCTTTACGCGACCACGTAACACTTGAGGAATCCTAAAGCCTATTCTTATAATGTATCGTTTAAACTCTCTGAAGATTTTATCTCAAGTTGAGGAAAAATATCAATCGTCGTTGATGTTTACCAAAACTTAAACATTCGTTTTCCCTTTTTTCACAAAAAAAGTAACTTCATGCTGAACACTGTGCTTCGGTGTGTTTACAAGTTTGAATATCACACTGTGACGAATTGTTTTTCATTACTTTACTTAACTGTATAAAAATGTGTAGACCAAATTATCCACTTGCTTCTCACTTGAGCAGTGAAAGGAGACTGAATGTGTGCAAAAGGAGCCAAGAACCTTTTATATAGACTCACTTCACTGGCTGGCGTATTATTATGGAAGCATGTTGAATACCAACGTTCCAAAATATACGCATTCTAACTGACTCAAACCCTTTAGTCCGGTAGAAAACTAAGGCAATGTTTTTGCTAGCATGTCGCGCCCATTCTAACGCATAACATGTAAAAAATGGTTTGTGACCTGTAAAAATGGGTTGGGCTTACAGACCAAAACATTGCTTAAGTTTTCTAACCTGACTATACCCGTTTTCCGTTTTCTACTAAAGTAGTGAAATGAAGCTTCGTTGTTAGTTATTTTTGCTTTCGTTAGAAAATTGTACACGACTCCGCTGCTATGTTTTCATTTCCCCTCTGAATATTGCAAGCATCAATTCCTGGTTACAAATCGCTATCGGCCATATACCGCACATGGTATCACTTGAACTATTATGGAAAGCAAATTGTGTAATAATTTGTAAATATTTTGATATTTAAACTTTCAGTTACTCACTTAACTATCTAAATGTAACGCATATACAACGATAATAAATTATTCATATCGACACAAGATTGAAGAATGGGGAATTTTTGTATATAGCAGCCAAAGAGTTATAACAAGACTGTTGCATTCCCTACTGACGACACAAAGTTATCATATTATTCAGAAGAAGGGCTATACTGTCGAAAAATATGTGGAAACGAAAAGCAAGTAAATAATAGTCTCTATTTAACCACAGATAGCGGTGCTTAATAATATGTTCTACGGACTGGAAGTGAGCTCACTAATTCTGTAACTTTACTTTAGGCAAGATCCTTTTTAGTATCATCACGGATCGATGCGTTGGGTATATAGGTTTTTAGCTTCTCTTGTGTTAGTTAGCTAGTTAGCTATTTTGAGGTGGGCTAAAAATCCTTTGTAGGGATCTGGGAAAACCATAGGAGGCTGCAGTACTAACTTATAAATACTATGTGCGTAGTCTATGGTGATGATCATGATGATGAGAACGAAACTACTTGTTTGCCATCCTTAATGCTGCCGCAGAGAAAACTACTACTGCTGTGATTCTGAAGCAACTTTCTCTATTATAATGGTGCCTGTAAAGGAGACAAAAGTTTGGATTGGAAAAAAGTAAATCCGCACGGATTCCACTAGTGTTTAAATAGAGCGAGGCAAAGGAACGCACACATTTTTTTGTAACCTTTATCCTCTTTTTCGATTCTATTGCTTATCAAACGTAGAAAATGGGTGTGTTGGTTTTCGCTTCAATTTTTTAGTTAGTTAGCTCCAATGGATTAGCAATGCGGATTGTCAGTTTCGCAAAAAGAAAAGGCGTTGGCTAGGTCGAATTTAATTACTATTGCTTGTGAATCTAAAACTAACTAACCAACTACACTACAGCACATATTGCTTTAGAGCTTGCATGGAGTATTTATTACTTCCTAACTAACTAACTAACTCTAACTGACAATCATGAATCGGGTTGAATTATTTAACATATGCTGTGACGGTTGGCGCAATCTACTTAGCATGGATTAGTTTGTGATTTCGTGGTAGAAAATGTTTCCGTTGTCTTTTGAAATGAGCAGGTGACTTGTCATTGTGTGATTGCAATCACAGTTCAGTGACAAATGATGGCCTGCTGAGTAGTAAATAACGGGGGCTGAATGTAGATAGAAATAAAGGCAGGAAATCCAATTTTTACTCCTCCACTAATGCGTCCAATATTGCAAAAAGTTTCAGCTGGATAAGTGGTGAGTGGAGTGAGTAAAACTGGGAAACTTTCATTTACTTTTTTAGCTTTATTTTTATTCATGAGGATAAAAGTAGTTTGCTTACTTGTTTGCTAAACACACTTTTTTAGTTTGGCTTGTACTCCTGCTTCAACTATGGTATGGCATTAGTATAGATAACATATAGCAGGCACCAACGTAAACTGGGAAAAGCTTTACTAGATTATATGTATATATGCGAAGAAACAGAGCATGATTTTTAATAGTCCTTTTTGCCCCATATGCTCCTGCTGCTGCTCCATTCTATATAATGATTGGACTACAAAGACTTTTACCAATCATTAATCATTTGAGAAAAGCAAGTAGTTTTCTCAGTTAGTTAGTTAGTTAGTCGCAGATGCTCTACCTTTTAAATGCTTTTTGGAGTAATGAAAGCCCATGCATAGTACTCCAGTCATTCGTTACTTGTATGCTATTTTAACCACATAAGCCGCTTTGCAATGCCAACTAACTAGAATGTGGTGAAAATAATAACGGCATTTTAAACGTTCTTTTCATGCTACAGTATTAATAAATAACTAAGCTTTCAAAAAGTTTTGATAGTTTTTTTGCTCTACACTGAAAACAATGGAGGCAATACTCTACCTAATCAGAACTGAGTGAGAGTCTCCCATTTAATTCTTCCATTATCAGACTCCATTTAATGAACTCAGTTGCATTGTCTTCCTTTTTCATTAACTTTCTCTATTATTCCCCACATTTGCTTCATTTCATTGGTAGACAATCGGAAGCTTTGCATATTGATTTTCATACAACACAATGCTTTTCCTGAGTAGCCTAGTTTTTCTCACACAACAGACAAGAACATGAACACATACCGTAAATTTGCTATTATAACACCTGGTAATGTTATTTCATAAAGTCTTTACCATGGAGAGGATAAAATTATGATTTAGACTGGAGTCTTCGGATTCACGGTATACTAAACTACACACAGCCACTTAAGCAAGAATGTGTGGTGTCGATTTTGTACTCTTTAACTTACTTTCGATGAGCACTCTCCGATTTCAGGAATGCACTGTAGTAGTAGTGTGCTTCAAAAAAAAAGCTTGCCTTCTTCATACAAAAGAGGTGATTAAGACCGGGACGAGAGGAAAAAGGAGTGGTCTACAGAAAGAAAAAGTGTCTTTGTGTGTAACTAAAAGAGCAGATGGTTTCCATAAAAGCTCAAGCGATGAAAGTAAAAAAAAGTACACGTCTTTTTACTTAAAACGTTAGGTTGGGAAAATGAACAAAAAAGTTGGCGAGATGCAAGAGACAATGAGATTTCAGTTATGAACACATATATAATAATACACGGGCACTGGGGTGAGAAAAAAGTTCTATGAGCATTATTTTGTGTCAATAACAGCACTGCTTTCAGGCAAAATTATTACGAACCAACTCAACCAGTATGTACAGTGTGTGTGTGTGTCTATTTAAATATATGAGAAATGAAAACAAAGGCTGTTTATACACTGTCTTACGCACTGCACTTTATCACTGTTGAGTGCTATAAACTTTGAATTTGTTAGGAAACCATGAGATGGAGATCCATTATTTATGAATTATTCAGACGAAAAAGTTTGTGTCTTGGATTATTTATAGTATGAGTTGGAAGATTTGGAACAAACTCCCTGGTTTTATTCTTTAGTTAAGTTACTTTCAACAAATTATTATACAAATACTGCTGTTGGAGCTGGAACCACAAATGTAAACTGTAGTGAGTGTGTTTCCACATTTCCTGTTGGCTCACCATCCCGATTCCGTCCTGAAAGGTCAAACAGAGCGAAAAAGATGAGAATAGAAGTGTGCGAGTGAAAATAACTTGATTAATGTATACAGCACTACTGGTTTGTACTTAGTTAGCTGTGGAAAGAGAAAGTGTGAAATCTGGAAACGAACTGAAATCTGTACATAGAGCTTTTTACAGCAAATACAATTCAGTACTATGTAATGTATAGTAGCGTGCAAAAGAAGAAATGGCTTTTAACATGACTCTTGTGACTTGGGCGAAAAGTTTTTAAGGGCACATGTTCACTTCTTAGGCTTTTTTCATTAACATGGAATGGACAAACGGATTAAGTCTTTCGGAAAAAAATGCGAGTGGCTACATATAGAATAAATAGTGGGTTGATCGGTACATTTTTCTCGCTGTCGAAAGTAAAAATGTTCATCTATGTACCCATTAGTTGCCAATTCAAACAGAGTAGATGAATGGTAAAAAAGTTGTAGTTAGAGTCTTCTTAATTGCTTTGATGTGAATGTTTTTATGTATGTACCTTGGGCAATTAAATAAAAAACTTTCCCTCAAGTCTCTGTTAAAGCGCTTTCACTGACATTTTCAATTTACTGTGGACTTGATTTTCGTTGGTGGATTTTTTGTAAAAACTATATAAATCAATGATGGAAGGCAAACCAATTGAATCCAATGCATGTGGTTTTTAATTTTTAATCAAGTGCTCCACATGAGGGCATTAATAATATATAAAAAAACCAACCATGCCACATTATTCATACAAAGAGCTTCTAAATGTCAAATTTTGTACAAAAAGTGACCACGACAGGGATAAATTGCTTTCCGTCAAAGGAAATCCAATTGGACGCAAATAATCATTCTTAGTTAGTTGGTAGTTGGCATAAGAACATTTAACGTCTGATTTCACATGGATGGGGTACGTACACATGTAACTTAATTACTTACTGACTGACTGACTTACTCATAGCATATGTTTCTAGACTTATATGTTAGTTTCTATACCACATTAATAAATTATTATGGCGCATTTGCGTCCGCTCGTAAAATAAAGCTTAACTACTTGGAATCATATGAGCCTAACTAACTATTATATTCACCAAAGTCAACACGAGCTTGTGCTTCCTAAAGATTTCAGATAGACCAAGGGAAAATTGAGCTCTTAGCATTTACAATGCATGTGTAAAATTTAATCTCATTCTCAGACACCCACCATACATTTTAAAATCAATACTCATGATACATAAGGGGGATTCCATATGTACTGTATTTTGTATCATTCCAATACAAATGTTCGTGGGTTAGTTTGTTAGAAGGTGATACTGATTCTTGTGGCAATGGAACTAATTGGATCGCCATTTAAATAATGCTTAGGAATATTCGCCTGATTTTTAACAAACTAATGAAAATATCTCTTATAAAGTTGAATTTTTAGAGGAATACACTAGTGTATAGCTATGATAGGATTAAAACAGACCATGTCAGATAGCTAGAATAAACAAGTTGAGTTTCACCGAAGCATAAATGTGCGTAGTGTGTAGCTTAGTTAGTACGAAAAAGAATGACATTTCCTGCGACTCAAGTTAGTTAGTTAGTTCGTACTCGATAGGAATACGAGCCTCTTGATGCAATTTGCACGAGTAGTAAGGGAAGTTGATAACCCATGACGACTTCCATATGTTTAATTTCATCGTACAACGACACTTGTAAATGGGAACAATAATTAAATGGCTGCGAAGAAAAAGGGGACTAATCATTTGCTCTCGTAACCAACGAGAATTTTTTTTTAACAATAAACAAATCGTAATTAAAAATCAACAAGTTTTTTCAAGAATCATTTTAAAATTATGAACAGCTACTTTAACCTCACAGTTTTTAGAACGTTTGGGGGGAAAACTATTTATTA
>Ga0210040_10009311_pt1 | contig 11454 bp, 2 predicted proteins | sample CryGeyCG12114_NA_FD_185462 | JGI IMG/M metagenome (GOLD analysis project Ga0210040, IMG submission 185462) | Groundwater microbial communities from aquifer - Crystal Geyser CG19_WC_8/21/14_NA (SPAdes) (version 2) | ecosystem: Environmental > Aquatic > Deep subsurface > Groundwater | place: USA... | reverse complement strand
CAGTCACTAAATTAACACAATGGTGTGAAATTAGGCGCATGTAAAACACAATGTAAACTCCAGGCACGTAATGTGCAATAATCCAATCGTTTGCCTTCCTCCGTTTGAAAATGCTTAAAAATTCCGCTCATCACTTTCAAACAAGGTTAAAGCAGCCGCTGCGTATTTTCTTGCTGTGTAGGCAACTCACGGAAAAAAGTGACATCCTTTGTACTGCTCTGGATAATAAATGACAAGCTGGATAAGGGAAAGCCACAAGGAAGACCTGACTGAAATTCATATCAGATGAACAAAATATAAACCATAGTGTGTCGTTCCCTTTGTCATGACTGCAAGCATTTTTTCATTTTCCACGCATTACTGTTAGCAATTGCGAAGTTTTTAGTTTGAAAAAAATTTAGAGATAATGATAGAATCAAAATCTTAATCAAATGTTTTGCTTTAGTTTCCCAAACTAAACTTCCATAGTTTGAGTCAGACTTTGCTCACTCTCTGACTCTTTTTTTGTACTTTACCTTTATTGTTTTTGCTAGTTCATCATTTCATTCCTCTGATACCAATAAATTCTCAAGTATCTTCCACTCAAGTGAAATTGGGAGCACGAAATGTCAAAGACACCGGCTCTTTTTTTATACACCCTTCTTATACATGGGAGAATGAAAAAGCGTATAGTAGCCTAATAGTAAGGTCACATCTGCAAATGCATGGTTAGACATAAAAGAAAAAATATGGTAACTTTAATTATCCCAGATATTCTTTTATTAAACTTGAACCTTTCACTCACTTTAGTATTTGGATATAGTCTCAAAGATCTTTACAAACGTACTTTTGATTTATTTTGTGTTTACTGTTTGTGAAGGAAACAATTTATCCTATCTTGTATGCAGAGAAAGCTTTGTTCTCAAATTATTATTGTACTTAGCTCGAGTTTGAGTATAGATCCAATTCCATTAGTGTATACAAAGTTTGAGTGCTAAGGAAGCCAAATAGCCCCTTGCGTAGACCTGAGGTTTAAGATTCATAAAAAAGCAATGGTTGGAGTAATGCAAACCCTTTTTAGCAGTTCTGTAAGAGCGTTTTGGTCGTAAACTGAATTTTGAATCTTCCTTGCTATTGCCTAAGGATGTGAAAGGATTTTAAGAGCGTTGTGAAACTTTTCTTAACAACATACATGGGATCAGATAGCCGCGTCCATTTACTTTTGGCATCGACCCTAGTTCGTACATCTACTATGGTACATAACATCATCATCATGACAATGGTAATGCAATACAAGGATTATTTCTGGGAAAGAGCAAAATAAGATTGCAACCGGAGCCAATAACATGGGCTTTAGTGAGCTTCATTTCATTCTCATATGAAAAATGCCATTAGCAACACTTGTTCTACATTTTCACAGACTAAGATGAGAATTGCACAGCTGAATATTGATGAAATAAAAAGTAGGCTAAAATTTCCGCATTTTTGTTGCTTTGTTCAAATACGACAATATAAACCGAGTTGTGAAAAAATACATTTGCAGAATTACTATCACAGCAAGAATAATTTTTAGTTTTATCTATTCTTGCCATCTAATCTATTGGATTTTTTTTTCAGGAACACCTTCCCATCGCAGTTTTCAAATCCACATCGCAAATGAGATTTGAAGTCATCTTATACACCAAAGTAGTTTTTCAGCTCTCAACAAGGATTTAAAACCAATTTTAACAGCATTGGCATCAATTTCAGAATATAAGCTCCCCTCATTTTAGTCAACGGCATGTGCAAATATACATAGTGGCAAACAAGGAGCGAGAAACAGTCATACAAGACTTTATACCGCGAAGATGCTTGCTTGTTTGCTCACAGCAAACAAAACATGGGAAGATAAGATGTTATTTTCACTGTCATAAATAAATAGTGAGTGAGCTCATGATGAGAAGTAAAGAGTACGACAGCAACTTGCCCCTGTAATAAATGACCACGTTGAAAAACACGTTAAATCTTGATTGTGTGACATTAAAGCGTTGCTTCTAAAATTGGAACCAACCTTAAGCTTGAGAAAGCAAACTTTACAAGCAGAAACATTAAAAAAAAGTGTACCTCAATAATTTCAGTATGCAAGACAGTTATTAAGAACTGAACACGAAGATTTCGTCCCCGAAAATCAGAAGCTTATTTTCCTTTTCTTCATCCTACCAGAACCAGAGCAACAAATTTCACACTCTCAGCCTTTCTTTTAGTAAGAAAAATGGTCTGCCACAAACGTGCGTGCATTAAACTATTATTATTTACATGTAAATGACATGTTTACACATTTGCTGCACAAGACATGTACATTTTCTACTCTTCTATGGTGGAGACCAGTTTTGTTCATTTCTTCCTTCAAATATGCAGCTAACTTTCTACAAGACATCGCATATTTTAATATTGTGTTCGCATGATAAAATAAGCATTTCACATGCACACAGATTGCTTTGGTTGTTGCTGCACAAGACAGTTAGTTCACAGTGTGTTAAAAAACTTCCTTTTCGGGATGACAGGGAAACCATAAAGACCACTTTTATGAGCATGATGTCTTCATGTACACCCGCTCTATTTTTCTTAACAAGCTTTACCATAGTCAACCATGGGGGAGAATGAAGGAGCTCATTTCATTCTGGAAATGATAAGAAAAATCACTTTGCAAGCCTCAATTTTGGTATGAATCTATCACAACATGATTTGAAGGAAGGAAAATTATCACTGCAAATTGTATAATACTAATTTAGGAGTAAGATATTTGGATGTGTATACAATTATATTTGGATATTTGAATATAATGCATAGGTTGCACTGAATACCATGGATTTCTGGAAATGAGCAGAAAAAATGTCTGCCGAGAAAAACGGCCATGAAAAAAGTGTAAGAATATAAGCTATATTAATTGAAAACGACGTGAGCAAGTCTGTAGATGGAAAGGAAAATGGCACTGACTGTGAGTGTTTTCTTAAGTAAATGACTTGCTGGGCCGTCTACTGAGTTGCATTTGGAATCGAAATTGGCAGCAGCTGTTGATTTATTGAGCAGGAAGATGAAGACATGTGGAAAAAAGTTGAAGTTAGTAGGTTCAGGTAGACGTTGAACTTTTTCGAGTTCATAACTAACATACTGGGCAAGTTAACTTTGTTGTTGGGTCGCATATGGTGAAATATTGAGACGCAAGAGAAGGAAAGAAATGGAGCCGAATTTATGCTTTCTCTTAAACTTTTGATTACGAATTTCCTTTTTCGTGTCTAGCATCTTTATAAGGAGAGAAATGAAAAGGTGAAGAAATATTATGTGCGTACTCAGTACTCAATGCTCACGCTTTTGTGAAAATGTAGAAATTTAAGTGGACAGAACAAGTAAGTGAAAAAAAACAGCTAATTTAATGTATTTATTTACTTACATGACCATTTTTGTCATCACTTTTAATTTTAACGGTAAATTTTTTTCTTACCCCTAAATATTACTTTTTTATATCTATTTTGAATAAATTGGAAACTGATTCTGTTTCCACTGGTATTGTCAACAACTTGAATAAACACGAGAACAGAATTTCGGTCCTCAAGTTTATTTAGGCATGCACTTTTACTACAAACTTTAGTGTGTTGGTCCGTACAATAAGGTCCAAAAAGTTGAGCGCACTTTTATTTACAGCATTGGAAAAAAATCACACATGTGAGTGGATCACCATTTCACCAGTCACTTCCCAACTCACTCCAGCAGTTACCAAAGATTGGATTCCGATTCAAATGGAGTTTCAATACGAATGGAATTTGTAGTAAGCAAGTGGCTTTGTTCCGTGCATGCATAACACTCCGAGAAAAAAAAAGTTGCTGTGTAACTCGTTGGAATGTTGGAATCCGATTCGGATATGTGCTTTCTATAGTGACATTCTCAACTTGTGATACAATATATCAGAAAAATTTAATAGTCATAGTTGTGCAAACGGAATAAAATTGCCTAGCCTGCAGTGAATTTCGTAAAATTGACCGAAATAACGTTTGATGTATGACTAGGTACATCTTTTCTGGCACTGTAGGTAGCAAATGAACCATGAAAATAGAAATTCGCCAGCATGCAAGCATGCAAAAAGGAAATTTTTCAGTTAGTTGAACAGCTTGCTAACTATAAACTGATTTTTATGATTCAATTGACTAGTTTTTTTGCATTTAAATAGTATTAACAAAGTAATTGAAAATAAACTGCTGAGCTTTGAATGACAATTAAATATTAACTGTTTGCCTTTTTGTTTGTATTTTTTAAAATCCGGTTGGGTACAGTTGGCGAACTACAGTTGTAGTCTTTACACAATTAAAAGAAGCTTTGGCCACAAATAGGGGAAAGTAAGCAGCTTACTGACAAAAAAGTATTGACGCACTCTCATAATGGATAAGTTTTCACCAACAACCAGTTTAAAGTAGCCAGTTTTGGTTTTCGTCCTTTTATGGTGTAGTCAACGTAGCACATAAAACATGTAAAGCGGAATTGGAATGGAAACTTTTTGGGTGGAAAACGTCTGTTTTTTTCATCCTCTCAAACATATATAATGACTAAAGCATTGTTGGAAATTGGAGGATAAAAGTTTCCCAACAGATTCTCTTCCTCTCACACTTTTAACATTAAGTTATCTTAAGAGAGGAAGCTGCTTGGGCTGTAAACTTCTTTTAGATCTCTCAGCCGTTTGTTATAGATCTGCTTTTGAAAAAAAAGCTTTATTCCACTACATTTGGGAACTATTTTAGCGGCCTTTCTGCGCTTTCCTGAGCTGTCTCATATTCCATGTGACTCTATAGTATGCAGAAACAAGGTAACCTGTAAACTATTTTCTGATGTTCATTTAGACTAGACGTTGATATTTATATGAAAGCTTGAGAATTAAAGTTGCAGCAGAAATAGCGTGAATTCAAATCTACCTAGTCTCATTTTAAATCTGAAAATTATAGTTTTGAATTTGAAAACAAGCGTAGCTTCAGAACGAATCAAATAGAATGCGTAGTTAAATATTTCTCATTTTCAATATAATTGAATGAACTACGTAATAAGAAGTATGTGGGTGAAACCTGCATGGTTTGAGAAAATGACAAAATTTTTCATCTTCATTTAATAGTAATTTTTGACGAAAGATTAAGAGACCTACAACAGGCCACTATTTAGTCATCTGCTCACAACTTTCGAGCAAAATGAATGTTTACAAATTACAACACCCAAGGCGATCCGTATGCAAACGTATAGATTAATATTAATAGACATGTTTAATTTAGTTACCTCTCATGATTCATTTATTTTCCACAAATGAAATTGCAATGGGGAGAAAGTTGAGATTAAAACTATTCAAGTGTAATTGTTATTGTTTTACATCTATCAACTCACACACATACTAATAATTTACCATCGCGTGGCTACATGAAGCGAGTAATTTTTCCGTTCAAACGAAAACTTATAGTAGCAAAGTGCACTATCATTCAGCCATAGTTTTTCCCTTTACTCAGTACAAAAGTTCTAAAATTTCCCTTGGGAGACAATGGGCTGACAAACTGAAACTCTGGTATTGTTGCTGTATTTACAACAAGCCATCCGTCTCTAAACCATACATTAGCAGTCCCGTCACGAATCTAGTTCTTCGATCAAAAGAAACTACCCAAGAATTGTCAAGTTACTATGCTCAATTTCGAATTTTTTTCTTGAGATAAACAACAAAGGCTTAGTATATTCACACATGATCTAAACCTTTATAGTCCTACTGCTATCCCAGTCAGAAATTTGTGTATCACATAAGAAGCCATCTAAGATGGAAGCCTTTCACTAGGGCTATCAAATATGCTCCATAATGTCTTCTTTCGTAGAATGAGAACGCAATGCTGCATATTATATCAAAATGTATCATTTGTGATCGTGAAATGTCAACGAAAATGGCTACACAATCATTGTCGGGAGAATACTGCAATTTACTAGTTTTATTTAGCTGCTACGAATGTTGGATTATATAAAGCATAAACCTGTGTACATAAATAGTGTATACATACACTGTGTGCAATACGTCATTGTCCCTTAGAAATTTGCTCTACATTCACAATTAAATAATTATTTTAGTAAATTCTAAATTCTCCATTAACAATGTGGAAAAAACGTTAAAAAGTTCGGCTATCATGTAAAGGTAGTCAGGAGTTAAAAAGTTCCTGCCAGTCACAGTTTAAATTCAGAATTTACCAACGATTTTTTCTTACCGTGCACTACTTGCTTGGAAGGCACACTACTGCGGATTCTAGTTCTAGATTCTAGACTGTCAAAACTGTAGGCATAATTACATTGTACGTGCAAAATACAAGTCTGGTGTCACCCGTCCAACTTTATTCCTATTCTATAATTTGTCAGTTGTCACAAGTGGTGGGAAGCTTCACACAGATGGACAGCTGTAATGGCGAGCAAATAGGTTCCAATGTACGCCTGGTTGATGATTGACTGATCATGATTTGCTGAACATTTCAATCTGGAAATATACGAATCCGGATATCCAGCAAACGTCAGCCTACATTTAACATCTCTTAAATAATGCACGATTTTTCGCATTACGTGCCAGCCCGGGTCGTGAAATGAAGGATTTGTTGAGTATTAAATTTCAGAAACGACTAGTTTTATAATTGGCAATTTCGAATGACATATTCACGTAGAGTAACTAAAACGCCATCAGCAAAAAGCGCAACTTCCTAATTTGTGCAACATGGTCACAGCTGGAATATGCTTTCGTAGTTTTAGAAATAAAGTCCATTTTTGCCTTTGACTGAAGAATTTTTTTGCACACACACGTATGTGAGCAAATGAATTCACACTCGCTTAGACTTCTAAATGCACTTTATGTGTATGCAAAAGAGTTGGAAAGTTTGAAGAATGACTTCAGTGAACTTTGCAAACCCCATTTGCACACCAAAGTTCCAAATCTGTGACCACTATAACTTTCCCAAAGTGAATGTGCAGCTTGCGTTGATGATTATTCGATGAATATTACGCAGATGTGTATAAGAAATTATTTATGGCATAAGTTAAGCTCAAAAGCTCTTGCGCTTTCATTATATGCAAGTAGGTTTTTGTGAGGTGAGCAATTTATGAGACCCAAATAATCATAATAATGCACACAAGTGGGCTCAACTCATAGATTTTCCTAGTTATTTATAGTGATCATAATTTTGCCCGGGATATAAATCACAAGCGAAATACACACGGTTTAACAAATGTGGGATTTTGTGTTTCTATATCCCATATCCATAAACATTTCATGTCGTGACCAAAATGAACTTAATGGGATGAAATAACAATGGGAAAATAATGAATAGTGAACTGGCTTACAGTATACCCGAACCTGTTAATTGTACAGGTGATTAGAAAGGGTGGTGTGAAAAGTTTATGGGTTAGTACTATAGTAATTAGGGATAGCCATAGTTCCTTCTATGCCACTGATATTGTGTGCTTTGTTCTGCTAATGAATTACTTAAGTTAATCAGCGAATGAGGTTTTGGACCGTATATCGAGCAACTAATGCAGTCATATGAAACCCAAAATTATTTCATCACTTTCTCCCCATTTTTTTGTAGCAGAGAAAGAAAATATCCAAAATGGCAGGGTTAAAAGTTATATTATTGTAGCTGCAGCTCAATGTTTTTATTTTGCTCAATATTAATTTGATTTTATTCAAAATTAGCCAGTAATAATGGCTCCAGAACAAGAATATTTAAGTACACACTGAGAAAATCCGTAAATCATGATACTGATTTGTTGTGCATGTTTGTATTCAGCCCTTGTTTCAATAGCGTAACTGTTCAAACAAAATTTTGTGTTTATTATAATTAAATCACGTTTTAGTTGCATTGAATGTGGATTGAGAACTTCAAAGGCTCCTTAGGCCAGGCTATGAGGATTACGGACGTCCGCCAAATCAAAAGCAAATACGGGATTATGCAGTTAGTACCAACACTGCGAACCAGATGTGTCCTACGGCTCATTCAGTTATGGATGAAATGAATGATTAATTATCGGAGCACACCACTGCAGATACCGCAGAATGGATTCACAAAAGTTTAACTTCTTCCACCGGGTGATTGTATTAAATAGACATTTATCATGGGTTATTTTTACACAAGAATCTCATAATTATATTTATTTTTCTTTTACAAAAGACTAAACATATGAAAACAAATATTAATTGAGTAATACACACATAGCTATGAAAAAGTTAATATTACATTTTAGCACAATGATTCCATTTGCACACCTAGAAATTTTTTGACCACCGGCTGCAATCTACACATAAAACGAATACATAATTGTTAAATTTATTGAATTTAGCCCGGTCATGCCGCTGATAATTTTTTCTTTAAACATTAAAAGCTACATTAATCTAGAGTCACTCTTCACTCTCTAACCATAAGCATAAATGTGGCTAAGATTCTTCAAATATTCATTCACATTCATAATTTACACTCCTACGTAAAAAGGCACTTGTAACTTGTAAATCATAGAGCAGACTACTTGACGCATCATTTATATAATAGGAATCCTTAGTCTCGTAATACTTTTCTCATCACTCTATTCCTTTAAAAGAATCATAAGATTGCTCATTTGACTAGACAAAAATGCACATTAAGATAAAAAGAACCTTAACTACGCCATGAACATGCATTACGGAGGAAAGTAAAACTCTCGACTTTCTCTTTTTACCTGAAAACCTTGTCCATTAGTAACATCGTCTAGTGGAATGTGGGTATCTTATCTTTAGCTCGGTTTTAAATTGTCGGTAATTCACTCGATTATGTTCTACTTCTCTAGATCGTCCAGAAGGAAACGACTGGGGTAGAGTATACCCTTTGTGAATTAGGAATGCATCATTCAGTACTGCGAATTTGTAGCCAGCCACATGTAGTTCGCATAATTGACTAATGCGATTGTAACCATGTTGTCGAAATCTTTCATCAAAAGGGGGAACTGAATTCTCAGATATAAAAAAGGGCTCCCATGGATCCTTCCATAAGACTTCGAAAAGAATAGATAGTTGATCTCCTTTGGAGCTTCTTTCACGTTGCCAACTTTCGTAGTCAGTATGCACCTGCATATAAAAAAGAAAGTTAGAAAACTTTGAGTACAAAGAATATGCAAATAGATTAAAAAAACAGCTTTTCAAAAGTGAATTCAAATTGAATCAACTATATATATAAATGTATATGCTTTCTTCTTTTGAACGACAGATTTCGTTCGTTCAAGTACTAATGTTTGATACTGAGCAAAAAATTAATTCCCGCGACCTTAAAAAGGGTAAGAAAAAACGAAGAACATAATAATCTGACCTGACATTTCCAGCAAAGATCAAAGTTAAACGGTCTCGCCTGGTACTTATCAATCAACATAAGTAACTCCTTCTTCGTCCTCGGAGCCTCATCATTCTTGCTCTCAAAAGCAGGTACAACATACACAACCTTCTTCTCTCTCACAGTTTTCTTGTTGTTCACAAACTGTTGGAATTTACTTCGAAGTCCAGAAGACGGCAATATATCAATGGCAATCACAAACAAAAACTCAGTCACCACTTTCTTGCGCCCAACATTCCGCAATAAATTTATTGGGTAGCCACTCGAGTCATAATGAATCATTTCTGAGGAACTTTTCAGGCTCTCTGTGGCTAATTCTTGTAAAAATATGTGACATCCTTGCTCATTCTCAAACTTTGACGATTGACCACTAAAATAATTATTGTTACTATGTACGCCATTGCTACTACTATCACTACCGCCATGATTTTTCCGCTTTCTTCTACTCAGAACACGTGATGCCAACCGAGCTGTATCATTATTTGTCTTTTGCACCGTCCGAGCATGCGTTTCTACTAGCGGGAAAACCAAATGGAAAGAAACATATTGTTTTGTCAGCTGGTGGCATCGTCTAACTTGAGCAATAAATCTCAACACTTTTTCCACTTGAGTAGAATTTGGAGCATACAATGTCAACGATATTGGGCCACCCCATCGTTTCATCAACGGTAGCAAAAATCTACGTGCACTCGCTAAATCACTTTGAGTCACTATAGTCACATCTGCTGCGAGAGATTCAAAATTTTCATCGTCTATGGAGAAATCATCGGCGGGTTCTTTATAAGTGCGTTGACCATCACTATGAGATGTAGGGAATCCCCCATTATCCAAGCCTGGACCACCTGATATGACGGATCCAGGGATTGGTCCAGCCACATCGAATACGATCCGAAATTCTCCACTGGAATCTACTATGGTGTCATCTTCTCGCAACAGTCGGTCCATTAGGGCTTCCTCCTGTGTGAGAATGAAAAATGATCATTTATCAAACGGTTATCTCAGGGCATGGCCCCTGGTGTTTTATCATTTTTTACTGTCTACTATACATACAAGGAGAAAAAGGAAAGTAGAATATCCTGTGCGTGACCCTATGTGAGATTACGGTGTGGGAGGATAGGGAATAAATAATGAATGTGTGAATGTTTTTCTTTCCTCTCTTGTGTCCACATTTTATCCACAAGTTTACGACGTTGGGAAAAGGTATGGCATTTGTCTACATAATGCATTCATATGTCGAAAGCAAATAAAGATGGATTGTTTATCTGACAGAGAAAGCTTTTCTGGCCATGTTCAAAGAAATTCCTTCTTGCATGTCTGGCTAGATGATAAATAAATGACATTAAATGGAGAAACAGAGGAACAGACAAGGAATGAAAGAGCTTTGATTCAATAGTTTAATGTCCAGTGAGTTTTGAAGGACCAAAAATCATTGGGAGGACACACATCGTGTTTTCCTGAGTTAGCAATGGTGATTTCGAAACAAACCACAGAAAATGCAAGCAGTTAGGCTGTAAGTACGTAGAGGGAAAGGGAGAAAGAATTCATTCAGTCGAAATGGAATCTCGTTAATAATACACTTACAGGAAATACTGGAAAAGTATAGGGTACAATGTGTACCTTGGTTTGCCTTATATACTTTGTGCGTATGGACGAAAATACATCAAAGAGAAAATGAATGCCTCCACTGGATGCAAGAAAAAGCGCAGGGTAGTTAATTAAAGTTAGAGGAACAAAGAACAGTGTGATGATCAAAGCGAATTTCTTATTCACAACAGGCATGTAATTATATTGAAAAGAGATGGGCATGAAAAATTTCGGGGAAAGTAATAAAGGAGGCTGTGACAATGTAGACTACATATTATGAATGAGAGTAAAGTTTACAAATAACAATAGCTGTTGTGCAGTAACTAATTCAAAATCCGAAATTCTTATACCAACATTCTTGTCGCAAACAAAATGGCGGCAGTGATTTTTCAGTTTTTTCTACAGAATAGATTAGGTGTTGTCGTTGTGCAAATTTTTGCCATATTTTTTTCTTCATAGATTCACTAGATAAAAATATTCAATAAACTTTACCCACACTTCAACCACCTTA
>Ga0210040_10009310_pt1 | contig 11455 bp, 11 predicted proteins | sample CryGeyCG12114_NA_FD_185462 | JGI IMG/M metagenome (GOLD analysis project Ga0210040, IMG submission 185462) | Groundwater microbial communities from aquifer - Crystal Geyser CG19_WC_8/21/14_NA (SPAdes) (version 2) | ecosystem: Environmental > Aquatic > Deep subsurface > Groundwater | place: USA... | reverse complement strand
ATCTCGCCGCTGCTGCTGGCATGGAGCGTCCCCGTCGCCTCCAGGAGGCGCTGCGAGCGGGCAAGGTCTACCAGCTCCTGCGTGACCGGGATGGGGAGGCAGATGGCGCGGCTGATCTCGCCCACCTGCGTGACGTTCATGCGGAACATCGTCTTGATGAGGATGTCCCGCATCATCACGGGATGAAGCCTCATGCCCTCCAGCGACTTGGGGGCAGGGGGCGGGCTGACGCCCTCGGGGATCGTCGACTCGGGTGCGACCGCGATGTTCATGGGGGCTCCTCCATGGGCTCGGCCTTGCGACAGTGGGAAACCACTATGGCGGAAATGGGGAGGAGCTGCGGTGACCCTCAGGCCGCGGCAGCGAAGGCCAGATAGGCGAGGAGAGCCGTGCCGAACACGACGCCCATGGGGAAGCGCTTGCCGGAGTGCCAGCTCGCCCAGTCGGGTGCGAAGCGGCGGCCGACCGTGACCATGGCCGTCCGGTGGACGAACCAGCAGATCAACATCGCGGCCAGGAAGATTGACAGGAAGTCGCGCCAGTCAGCGAGCGCCACGAAGGGCGCGGCCGCCGCGGCGAGCTTGGCGTCCCCTGCCCCGAGAAGCCAGACGAGGTTGAGGAACATTCCCAGGATCAGGATCACCAGCAGATGCGTCCAGCGCCAGGCCCAGTCGGAGATGGTCCAACCCTCGAGCGGCAGCAGCGCGAGGCCTCCCACGGCGAAGACCCCCGCGAGGAGAAGGACGGCCCGGTTCGGGATGCGCATCTGACTGAGGTCGGTGTAGCCGGCCCAAAGGCAGATCGGCAGCGCGCCGAGCAGGAAGCAGAGCGCCACGAGGGGGGGTGTCGCCATGGGTCAGGCCGGTCCCAGCGCATCGAGGGCGCGCGAGGCCTCCTCGAAGTAGACGGGACTGGTCTCGACGGCATCCTCGAGGAGGCTGCGGCCCATGGAGATGTCGTTCTGCTTGATGGCCGTGAGGGCCAGCGTGTAGAGGAGCTGCGCCCGTTCCTGCTGGCTCATGGGGATGACCGGCAGGTCGTAGTTCCGCTGGGCCCCGCGCGCCATGATCAGGTTGTTCTTGGCGGTGAACATGTTGGGCTCGTGGCGCAGGGCATCCGTGAAGAGCCGTTCCGCCGCCTGGTAGTCCCCACGTGTAAGCTTGGAGAAACCCCAGTTGTTGAGCACGCCCGCCGGCGTGGTGGTCAGCCCCACGGCGGTCTCGTAGTAGCTGTCGGCGCGGCCCCAGTCTTCGCGCGCGTCGGCGACCATGGCCTCGTAGCGGTAGCGATCGAAGGTCTCGTGGGTCGGAGGCACGGCGTCGAGGGTGGCGCGGGCCTGATCCCACTGGTTCGTCCGGATATAGGACCCCGCCAATTCGACCCGGTCGTCGGGAGAGGCCTCCGGATGCCCGAGCACGGCCTCCCAGGCCGAGACCGCCTCGGTGTTGCGGCCGGCGCGGATCAGCGCCTTGGCATAATTCCGCTGGAGATCGATGCGGCCCGGGCTCTCGCGCATGGCGCGCGTGAAGTAGGCGACGGCTTCGTCCGGGTCGGCGACCGTCAACATGACATCGCTGAGGCCGGACTCGTCGATGACGTTGACCTCTCGCATCGCGTCCTCGACCGCATCCTCGCCGGAAGGGGCGCCGCACGCGGTGAGAGCGAGCAGGCTGAGGCCCGCTGGAATCAGGATATGACGCATGGCACTGCCCCTTGCCCTAGAGCGGCTCGATCGACTCGAGGGCCTCCTCCGGGCTCAGGGCTTCTTCGTCCCCCACACCGATGAGCTGCGCCCCTCCGGCCACGTCGTTGAACGGGACCGTGCCGCCTTCGCCGTTTTCGTACACGCCGGTATAGAACGGGTCCTCCATCCGCGCGAGGGCGAGGCGGAGATTGTCGCGGATCGTGTCGCTGTTGCCGCTGTCCGCGGCGTAGGCCCGGCGGAAGACCTCCGAGGCCTCGCCGTACTTCTTTTCCTCCATGAGGAGGACGCCGAGGTTATTCCAGGCGGGAACGAAGGTCGCATCCGCCTCCACCGCCCGGCGAAGTTGGTCCTCGGCCTGGCCGAGCCTGCCGAGACGGAGGTTCGCGCTGCCCATGCCCGCCAGCGTGTCCGGGGTCAGACCTTCACGCGCCGCCGCGCGCATATAGGAGTCGAGGGCGAGCTGGTACTCGCCCGCGGACATCAGGCGGTGGCCGGTCTCGATAGGGTCGGCGCCCTCGCCCGGGGCCACGCCGGGAGCATAGATCCCCCCGGGGGAGCGGTTCAGCCCCGGGTCGCCGCATCCCGCGAGGCAAGCCAGCAGCAGGGTCGCCGTCCAAGCTCGCCGCCATGTCGGTTCCGTCACTCTTGCCCCGCGCCCTCGACACCCTCCATGCCGCCGCCCAGAACTTTGACGATCTCGAAGACGGATGGTCCGATCAGGATGAGCAGGAGCGGAGGCACCGTCAACGCCATGGTGGTGAGGGTCATCTTTGTGGGCAGCGTATTCGCCTTTTCTTCGGCACGCATGACACGCTTGTCCCGCATCTCGCCAGCGTAGACGCGCAGGGCGTCGGCGATCGAGGTCCCGAACTGCTGGGATTGGATCAGCACGGTCACGAAGCTCGTGATGTCCGAGATGCCGCAGCGCTCGCTCAGGTCGCGGAGGACCTGTGTCTTGTCCTTGCCGGCCTTGAGCTCCCAGGACACCATCTCGAATTCATCGGCGAGATCAGGGAAGCCGGACCGGAGCTCCTTCGCGACGCGCACGATGGACTGGTCGAGAGACTGGCCCGCCTCCACGCAGACGAGCATCATGTCAAGGCTGTCGGGGAAGGCGTTGGTGATAGCCTCCTTGCGGCTCTCGACGCGGCGCGTCACCCAGTACTTGGGCAGCAGGTAGCCCACCATCCCCGGCAGAAGGATCTGCACTGCAAGGCCGATGGGGGATATCTCAGCCTCGGTCATGAGCGACCGGTAGACGGTGTAGAGCACGCCCAGCGCCAGGAAGCCCACGCCGAGGGCAAACTGGGCGAAGTGGTAGATGCGGACGGCGCTCTTGGTCTGGTAGCCCGCGCGCAGGAGCTTGAGGCGGATGGCCGAGTATTCCTGCGCGTCCTTGGGCTCGAGGAAGTTGGAATACTTGTCGAGCTTGTCGGTCCCCTCCTGCCGGCGCAGGCGCGCCGCCTTGGTCTGCATGGCCGCGGACTGGTTCTCACGCTCCCTCAGGCGCTCCAGCGGATCCTTGCGCCGCACCAGGAGCGCGGGCAGGGCGATCAGGATCAGCAGGACGCCGAGCAGCCCCACGCCGATCAGCGGGCCGAAGGGGCCGAGAAGTTCCACGAGCCAGTCGTTGAGGGGAGCGAGCAGGGACATGGGAGGCTCAGACCTTGATGTTCACGAGGGCGCGCATGACGAAGATGTTGGCGATCAGCATCCCCGCCACGAAGAGGCAGGCCGGAACCCAGTAGGCCGTCGTCTTGACCTCGTCATAGTAGTCCGGCTTGAGGATATTCACCATGATGAGCGCCGCGAAAGGGAAGCCCGAAAGGAACTTGCCGGACCACTTGGCCTCGGCGGTGATCGCCTTCACGCGGCGGAACAGCTTGAAGCGCGAGCGGATCACCTTGGCGAGGCCGTCGAGGATCTCGGCCAGGTTGCCACCGGACTGGCTCTGGATCGACACGGCGACGGCCAGGAAGCGCAGGTCCTGCGTGCCGATCCGCTCAGCCATGCCCTTGAGGCTCTCGCCCATGTCGCGGCCGTAGGCCGCTTCGTCCGAGATGAGGCCCATCTCGGTGCCGAGCGGGTCGGCGGTTTCCTTGGCAACCAGGGCGAGGGCGGTCGAGAAGGGGTGGCCTACCCGGAGCGACCGCACCATGAGCTCCACCGCGTCGGGGAGCTGCTCCTCGATCAGGGCCATCCGCTTGGTGGCCTTGCGGTTGATCCATACATAGACGCCGCCCACGCCCATGGCGACCGCAGCCGCCGCCCGGATAGTCAGCGAGGCGCCGGTGCCAAGCGTCAGGCCCGCGAAGGCCACGACCGCCAGGATCATCATGATGAGGATGAGCTGCATCGGCGAGAAGGCGATGTTGGCTTTCTGCGCCTTCTCGGCGAGAAGCGAATAAAGCGGGATCGACTGGGACCTGATGTGCTGCGACATCTCCTTGCGCAGCTGGTCGAGCACCTGCTCGCGTCCCGCACCCTTGTCGAGGAGGGCGAGACGCCGGTTCACGCGGCTGTTCAGGCTGATCGATTTGCCGAAAGCCGTGAGGTAGAGGCCCTCCACGAGGACGAGGACGGCGAGGAAGATCAGGCCGTAGATGATCGGTTCGGCGGAGATTACCATGTGGTCACCCGTGGTACGGCTCGAAGATCGAGGCAGGAAGGTCGTAGCCCCATAGACGGAAGCGCTCGCTGAAATGCGACCGCACGCCGGTGGCGGTGAAGTGGCCGATGATCTTGTTGTCGGGGGTGAGGCCGACGCGCTGGAATCGGAACACCTCCTGCATGGAGATGACCTCGCCTTCCATGCCCGTGATCTCGGTAATGGAGACCATGCGGCGCGAGCCGTCCTGGAGGCGCGACGCCTGCACGATCAGGTTCACGGCCGAGGCGATCTGCGCGCGGATCGCCTTGATCGGCATCTCGATGCCGGCCATGGCGACCATGTTCTCGAGGCGCGAGATCCCGTCGCGGGCGGAGTTCGCGTGGATCGTGGTCATCGATCCGTCATGGCCGGTGTTCATGGCTTGGAGCATGTCGATGACCTCCTCGCCGCGGGTCTCGCCCACGATGATGCGGTCGGGGCGCATCCGGAGGGCGTTGCGGAGGCAGTCGCGCTGGGTCACGGCGCCCTTGCCCTCGACGTTGGGGGGGCGGCTCTCCATGCGCCCCACATGGGTCTGCTGGAGCTGAAGCTCGGCCGTGTCCTCGATGGTGAGGATCCGCTCGTTGTTGTCGATGAACGAGGACAGCGCGTTGAGCGTCGTCGTCTTGCCCGAACCCGTCCCACCCGAGACGATCACGTTCAGGCGCGTGGACACTGCGGCCTGAAGGTAGACGGCCATCTCCTCGTTGAAGGCGCCGAACTTGACGAGATCGTCGATCGCGAGCTTGTCCTTCTTGAACTTCCGGATCGACACCAGTGAGCCGTCCACCGCGACAGGAGGGACCATGGCGTTGAAGCGCGACCCGTCGGCAAGGCGTGCGTCCACATAAGGGTTCGACTCGTCCACGCGCCGGCCCACGGCCGACACGATCTTGTCGATGATCCGGAGGAGGTGCCGCTCGTCCTTGAAGGTGATGTCGGTCAGTTGGAGCTTGCCTGCCCGTTCGATGAAGATCTGGTGGGGGCCGTTTACCAGGATATCGTTGACGCCGTCATCCTTGAGCAGCGCCTCCAAGGGACCGAGGCCCCGCACCTCGTCGTAAAGATCCTGTGTGAGCTGGGCTCGTTCCTCGCGGTTGAGGGAGAAATTCATTTCCTCCAGGGACTCGCTCGCGATGTTCTGGATCTCGTTGCGGAGGTCCTGCTCGGTCGCCTTTTCGAGGGCCGAAAGATTGAGGTTATCGAGCAGCGCCTTGTGAATCTCGAGCTTGATCTCCTGAAGCCGCTCCTTGCGCTTGCGCTCCTTGTCCTGGGGCGCGGCCTCGGCAGCCTTGGGTTGGGCCGGGCGCATCATGCCCGGCTTGGGCTCCGACGCGGCCGGCGCGGAGGGTAGCCGCTCCGGCGTCGGGTCGTCGGGCTTGGTCGTCTCGGGCTTGCGGAACTTGGCGAACATCGGGGGCTCCGGGCGCAGGAGGGGGCGTCAGGCGCGGGCGCGCGCCTTTTGCGGCGCGGCGTCCGCGAGGTTGACCTCATGGATCGACTTGGCGAGCTTGGCGATCTCGCGCCGGAGCGCGTTCTTGGGCGTGGCGTCGGCCAGGGGCACGCCCTGATCGGCGGCCTCGGCTACGGCACGACCACCATCTGGGAACTGCAGGTCGATCGAGATGCCGAGCGACTCGGCCATCCGCTTGACCCGCCCACGGCCGTTCAGGTCGGTGAAGCCGGGCGCGCGATTCACGGCGAAGCGCAGCTTCTGGAAGGGCAGTCCCTCGGACGTCAGCGCCCTCTTGAGCCGAAGCGTGTTCTGCGCCGAGCGCATGTCCAGCTCGAGCACCGCGAAGCAGAGGTGGGCGGCGTTGAGGACCGCCTCGCCCCAGTCGGCCATAGCGGGCGGCATGTCGATGACGACGTAGTCGAAGTTAACCCGTGCCGTCTCGATCAGGCGCTCCACGTCCCTGGAGCCGATCAGGTCGAGCGGCACAAGGTCAAGCGGCGCCGTCAGGACATGGAGCTTGTCGTTGTAGATCTGGAGCGCGCCGGCCAGCACATCGCCGTCCATTCCCTCGGTATCCGACAGGAGTTCGAGCACCGACTCGCGGCGTGGAAGATCGAGGAGCGTGGCAACGGATCCGAACTGGAGGCCGAGATCGATCAGGCAGACGCGCGGCGCCAGATCCTTATCGATGATCGCGAGCTCCCAGGCCAGGTTGACGGCCAGCGTCGTGCCGCCGGCGCCCCCAGACATGGAGTAGACCGGGATCACCACGCCGGAGTGGCCGCCAGGCGCGGCCGAGGATCCCGCCGGGGTAGCAGCCGCGGCCGATGCCGGTGGGGCAGGGGACCTGGGCCGGTTGGAAGCGCGCAGGAGTTCCCCTTCGGGCAAGGGGTACGGCACGAAGGCGTCCGCTCCCTCGCGCAAAAGCTGATGGAGGACGGTGGGCGTCACGTCCTCGGCCACGAGGATGACTTGGATGCCTTTCCTCCGGGCCGCCGCGATCACTTCGCGCACCTGTTCGAAGTTGGCTTCGTCCTGCCTGTCGATGGCGAGGGCCACGAATTCGAGCGTGTCGGAGTCGGGCTGGTCGAGGAAGGTTGCCGCTTCGACGAAGGTCAGGTCGCCCCAGCGATCGCCGACCAGGTTCTGCATATCCTCGATGAGGAGGTCGAATTCCTGGACGTTGCGGCTGATCGTGCAGGCGACCAGGGATTGCGGCTCGATCAGCAAGGCGACGTTCCTGCCCATGGCTCCTCCTCGCGACCGGACCTCGGCCGCGAGGAGGAGCGGCGAGCTATCCGTCAGAGTCTTGGATGGCGCGTAAAGGTGACAAGATTGGGGCCGGATTTCTGTCTTTGTAAGGACCTACGAAACGGTCCGGCCCCTGCCCTCTCCATTTGATATTATTGGGAGACGTCACCGGTGGCTTCCGGCGTCGCGATGGTCGCCTGGGCCACGCCCGCCGAAGCCACATAGTCGCGGAAGATGATTTGGGCGTACTTGCCGTTGAGCACGCTGGGATGCGTGTCCACGAAGCCTGTCACATCCGTCACCGTGCGCCGGTTGGCGCGCTCGGGCTCCTGTGTCGCGATCAGCGGCTGGGTCTCGCCCTGGGAGACCAAGGCCTCGAGCCGGCTGGCGCTGATGCCGCTGGACACGAGATAGGCCACCGCGGCCTGGGCCCGGCGAAGGCCGAGCTGATAGTTGTAGCCGTTCGAGCCCACGAGGTCGGTGTGGCCATAGACGGCGAATCGCACCTCGGGGAACTGGCGGATGAAGTTCGCCTGCTGGTCGAGGACCCCTCGAGCCGTAGCGTCGAGCTCGGCGGAGTTGAAGGCGAAGTTGATGGTGGTGGGCACCGTTTCCGCGAAGCGATTCGACAGCGAAACCGCGTAGGACATCTGACCCGACTGGATCAGGATGTTGTTCATGGTCGCATTGCCGAAGCCGCCGTCGTTGGCTGCCTGCCCGGCCTCACCGAAGAAGTCGGGCTGGGTCGGATCGGGGGCGCAGCCCGCGAGAAGGCCCAGCGCCGCCGGGATCGTGATTAGAAGCCGCCGCATGGGAGATCCTTCAATCCATCACATAGCCGTAGGAGCCGCTGAAGTCCTGGCGAGCCACCTCGCCCGCGCCACCCGCCGAGGGGGCTTGGGACGCGGCGACACGGCCGAACATGAACAGATCGCGCTCCGAAGGGGGCCGCACCCTGTCGGTGGGCAGCGCCAGGGCCTCGCCGCGGGTCGGCGTCACGAGGTGCGGCGTCACGATGATGACAAGCTCAGACTGCTGGCGCTCGTATTCCGCAGAGCGGAAGAGGGCCCCCAGGACCGGGATGTCGCCGAGCCAGGGAACCTGGCCGTTGAGGTCGCGGAAGTCGTCCGACAGCAGACCGGCAATCGCGAAGCTCTCGCCGTCGCGCATCTCCACCGTGGTGGACGTCTCGCGCCGCCGAAAGGCATCGATCGTGAAGCCGCCCTGCGTGAAGCCGTTGGCGGGGTCGAGAGAGGAGACCGCAGCCTGCAGCTCGATGTTGATGAGATCGCCATCCACTACGCGGGGAACAAAGGACAATTCCACGCCGAAGGGCTTGAACTCGACGCTGACTTGGCCATCCTCCTGTGCCACCGGCACCGGGTATTCCCCGCCGGCGAGGAAGCTGGCCGTCTGCCCGGACAGGGCGGTGAGGTTCGGTTCGGCCAAGGTGCGGACGACCCCGCGTTCCTCGAGCGCCTCGAGCAGGAGACCCACCTCCAAGCCGCCGGCGTTGAAGCCGAACAGCACCGCGCCCGTATTCGCGTTGGAGCCGGGGAGGTTACCGGCGAAGCCGTTGGCCAAGGCGCCGGCATTGTTGAGCGTGCCGGTGCCGCCCGTGAGGCCGAGGTCGCCGCCCAGGGTGACGCCCTGGAGGCCAAGCGAAGAGCTCAGGGACTTGGAGACCGAGCGCTGCATCTCGGCGAAGCGCACCTGCAGCATGACCTGCTGGGTGCCGCCCACCGTCATTAGGTTCGACACCCGGTCGGGGGCATAGCGATTCGCCAGCTCCAGCGCCCGGTCGAGGTCCACGATGCTGTCCACGGTCCCCGAGAGCACAATGCCGTCGTTGGCGGTGCGCACCTCGATGCCCTGGCCGGGGAGGATTTGCTCGAGCCGTTCCTTGAACTCGGCGACGTCGGGAGTGACCCGAACCTCGACGTTGGCGATGAGCTGTCCGTCCGCACCGAGCAGCGTCAGCGTCGTGCGGCCAGGCGCCTTGCCCAGGACGTAGATGGTCCTGTCAGAGAGGGACGAGATGTCCGCGATGCCGGGGTTGGCGATCGACAGCTCCGTGAAGGGCACGTCGGACTCGACCACGACGGCCCGGTTCAAGGGCACGTCGATAGGCTCCTGGATGCTGCCCGACAGCACCGTCAGATTCTGCGCCGGGACAGCGGCCGGGAGGCCCGTCACGGCGAGGGTCAGGCCCGCAAGGGCGGCCTGCATAAGTCGCTTCTGTCCCATTTAACCTGCCTTTGGCTTGAGGACGCGGACCTGTCGCAAGGCAGATCGCCACCCTTCATTTGTTTGTGAGCCTGGGGCGGCGTCCTGCAACTCGCAAGCTTGCTTTGCGCAAGGCGTTGTGAGCAGAGGATTCTGTGGGCCCCCAGCCACAGGGGGCGGGTCTGACGGCGGCCACGAACGGCAAGCGGCGCGCCTTCGGGCCGGAGGCGCGCCGCACCATTGCCGTGAGCCGTGTCAATTGGTCGTGGGGCACTCGACCGGGGTCTCGACGACCTGGTCGCCCTTCCGGGTCCGGACGGTGCAGACCTGGGGAGGGGGCGGGGCGGCTTCGATCACCGGAGCCGGCGCGTCCTCGATTCCCAGGAGAGTCCGCTGGTCGACCTCGATCGCACTGGCCGCAACTTCGTCCCCCTGGCCCACGAGGGAAAGCGCGAGGCTGCCGGTCGCCTGCGCCTGGGCGAGGTTCGCGACCTGCTGCGGCGTGACCTCGACCGTCACCGTGCGCGCGATGCTGGCCCCGGTGATTCCCTCATCGGCGCTCTGATCGATGGCGATCAGGCTCAGCCCCGATTCGATGAGCCGGGTCACCCGGCGGCCCGATTCGGCGCCCACGTCGATCGTCCCGGTCCAGTAGACGTCGACTTTGTCGCCCGGGCGCAGGAAGCCCGACACGCCAGACGACACGTCGACGTTGATCGCGAAGGCGCGCATGCCTTCCGCTAGGCGCGAGGTCAGGCCCGCATCCTCGCCCGGCTCGGTCACCTTGATGGACAGGATGGGCTCGTTGGGCTCCATCTGCCGCAGGACGACCCGCAGCTCCTCGGGACCTTTCGAGAAGAGTTCCTCCTGCGTGCGGAACACGCCTTCGGGCAGGAAGGGCTCAGCATACTGAATGGACTGGATGTCGTCGGGCGTGATGGGCTCGCCGTATTCCATCTGCCGATTGACCGCCAGGACCTCGACGGTCGGGATCATCGCGGCAGCGGCCGCGCTGACCTGGGCGAGGGCGATGGACTGTTCCTGGAAGTGGCCACGCACCATCCACACGGAGGTCCCGGCCAGACCGAGGCCGGCAATGAAGACCAATCCGAACACGCTTCTCATGGCGTCGTCCTCCGCTAAAATCCGCTGCTTAGTCTTCGAGAGTGATGCCGTTCAAGGTCACCTCGGCCGCACCAATTTTCGCTCCGACACCGTCTGAGACGTCGGTTGCCCCTGCAACGATGGGGCGTATGACGGAAAGGGCCAAGCCGATGACCGCCGCCGTCAGGACGACCCAGTCGACCGTCACCGCGCCTTCGTCATCTCGGGCGAACCGCACGAAAGCTTTCGATACAATCTCCCATCCAAAGGAGCAGGATCGCGGTTGAGTATTCACCAGGTCGCCCTTCCAATGTCCGAGTACGCTATTTCCGAACTTTGCCCAGGGTCTCTTGGATCTTGGGCGGGTAGTTATGCATTTCGAATAAGGGCCGCACCAGCGATGGTGCGGCCCTCGGAAGGCGCAACCAGTCCGGTTGCTCAGTCCGACAGACCACCGCTAAGAGTGACGGTCCCGTTTTCCAGGGCAGCACTAATGTTGTTGCCCATGCCCTCGGCGCCGCCCTTGACGGCGGTCACGACGGCGATGCCGAGGCCCACGACGGCGGCGGTGAGCACCACCCAGTCCACGGTCACGGCGCCGTCTTCGTCGGCGGCGAAGGTCTTGATGAAGTTCAGCATGGTTCTCTCCTCTGGGGTTTGCAGTCTTGGCACCGCGCCGGTTCACTTCGGGCCGGCCTCGCATCTGGCCCTGTCCCCGTCGTCGATGCGCACATAACGCCCCCGGAATAGGGCGGGAATTTGGCCCGTTTCGTGCATTTTCGCGGGCCTGCGACGGTTCACGAACCATTCCGGGCGGTTAAGGAGGACCGTTGCGCCCACTCCGCAGGTTCCGGGTGAAATCGCGCAACCCTGAGGGATCGCCTAGGCACGTCATTCCGGGGCCGGCAGAGTGGCCAGAGGAATTAGGGCCGTTCAGGCCCGTGGCGGGGCGCCAGGGATGATGCGAATCACCGGACGGGAATCTGGGCTCGGCGGGTGCGCCTGGGCCGTGGCGGGGGCGCTGGCGGCGGGGATGCTGGCGGCCGACTTGGCGCGGGCGGAG
>Ga0210040_10009309_pt1 | contig 11455 bp, 9 predicted proteins | sample CryGeyCG12114_NA_FD_185462 | JGI IMG/M metagenome (GOLD analysis project Ga0210040, IMG submission 185462) | Groundwater microbial communities from aquifer - Crystal Geyser CG19_WC_8/21/14_NA (SPAdes) (version 2) | ecosystem: Environmental > Aquatic > Deep subsurface > Groundwater | place: USA... | reverse complement strand
GCACCTCCGCGGTGTGCGGGAGGTCGGCAGCGGCCTTCATCACGAGCACGCGGCGGGGCAGCCAACGGCGCGCCCGCGTCTTCTCGGTGGGGACCGGAACCGTCGTCGACAGGTCGGTCAGGGGCAGCAGGGTGGTCAGCGTCAGCCTCGGGAGGGAGAGGGGCAGGATGGGCCCGGCGTCGCACGCACGGGGGACAAGCAGGTCATTTCCCGTGCAACTACTTGCCCAGGGGACACATCCCAGGATAGTCGTGTGGTGCCGGTCGGCGGGGCGCGCTCGCGGGGATGCGTGCTCCGGGGACCGGAGCCTGGGGGGCGGGAGGCCGACCCCCGGCACGGAGCGACCGCCCCACGGGGCGGTCGTCCGACCGGGGGTCGGTACCGGCCGCAGCAGGGCGGCCGGAGCAGCGTCGGGGCGGACGGCCGAAGGAGGGGACCTCGGTGACCAGGGCTCGCGGCGCGCCCCGGGACAGGTTCCTGCCGGGACGGACAGGCCCCGCGACCCCCATCGCCTCGGACATGACGGCGATGATCCACCGGATCCTCGCCGGCTACGCGGTCGTCGGGCTGCTGCCGGGCGTGCCGGCGCTGCTCGAGCAGGCCCCGGGGCTGCCGCGGTCGTGGCTGGTCGCGGTCTGCGCCGTGCAGGCCGTGGTGGTCGGCGGGATGATCGTCCTGGCCGTGCGCGGCCGGGCCCTGGGGGGCTGGCTGCTCGCCTTCGCCGTGCTCACGCTGGCCGCCGTGCTGACGCTCAGCCCGCTCGCTGCCCCCGACACCTACCCGTTCCTCTGGTTCCACGTCGGTCTCGCGGTGGTCTGCGCCTCGGTCTGGGGCGGGCTGCGGGTGGGTGCGGCGTACGCGCTCGCGCTCGCGGCCGCCTGGACCGGCCTGCGGCTGGCGGGCGGCACCACGGCGCTCGCCGAGGCCGTCGCCGAGGGCCTGTTCGGGACGTCCGCCGGCCTCGTGGTGGGCGTCATCGCCCTCGGCATGCTGAGCGCCGCGTGCACCGCCGACGAGCTGGGCGCCCGGCTGCGGGACGAGGGCGTCCGCCAGGCCGTCGAGAGGGCCCTCGCCGACGAGCGGGCGCGGCTCGACCAGCTGATCCACGACGACGTCATGACGACCCTCACCGCGGCGGTGCAGAGCAACGGCGCCGCGACGGCCCGGGCCACGGGCCAGCTCGCCCGCGAGACGCTCGCGAAGGTCGACGCGCTGCGCGACTCCTCGGTCCCGGACGGCGCCCTCTCGGTGCCGGTGCTGGCCAGCCTCGCCGAGCAGACCGCCCGACGGGTGAGCCCGGACGTCGTCTACGTCCAGCACCTCGCGGACGGGGTGGCCGCGCTCCGGGTGCCCGACCAGGTGTCGGAGACCCTGCTCAGCGCGGTGCGGGAGGCCGTCCGCAACGCGGTGCGCCACAGCGGCGCGTCGACGGTGGCGGTGCGCTTCGACGCCGACCCGCCCGGCGACGAGGTCGTGCTGGTGGTCGAGGTCCGCGACGACGGGAGCGGCTTCGCGCCCGACCGGCTGCCGCCCGACCGGCTTGGCGTCCGGGTCTCCATGCTCGAGGCGTGCCGGCAGACCGGGCTGGGGGCGGACCTGACGAGCGTGCCCGGGCGGGGGACCGTGTTCACGCTCACGTGGACCGGTTCCGTCGACGCCACGAGCCGGGTCGTCCCCGTGCCCGACGAGGAGGAGCCGCGGCTGCCGGTCGACTTCCCGGCCGCACGGTTCACCGCGGTCACGTGGGTCGCGCTGGCGGTCAACATCGCGGTGGGGATCGTGACGGCCGGCGTCTACCGGGCGCTGGTGCCGCTCGTCGTGGCCATGGTCCTGGCCGTGCTGGCGACGGCGCTGGTGCTGCGCCCCGGCGACGGGCTGCGGCTGACCCGCGCGACGGCGGCCGGAGCGGTCGCCGCGGTCGCGGGCCTCTGCGTCGCGATGACCCTGACGGTGCCCCAGCCCGCGCTCGGGGTCCTGGTCTGGCACCTCTTCTCCGTCCAGCTCGTGCTCGTCACCCTCGTCGTCCGGCGGCGTACGGGCTGGGCGCTGCTCGGGCTCGCGGTCACCGAGGCGAGCGTGCTCGGGTGGTCCCTCACCGGTCCGGACGGCTGGACCGGGGTCCTCAGCTGGGGTGCGGGTCCGGTGCTGTTCCTGGTGATGGCCGTCCTGGTGAACCGCATCCTCCGCACGATCAGCCGGCGGCAGGTGGCGTTGCGGCGCCAGGAGGACGCGGCGATCGACGCGTCGGTGCGCCAGCACGTCGCGCTCGTCCAGCGCTCCCTGTGGGTGGCCGACCTGCGGACCCAGGCGCGCTCGATCCTGGTGCGCCTGGACCAGGGTCCGGACCCGGTGCCGGAGGACCTCAGGGCCGAGGCCCTGCTGCTGGAGGCGACGCTGCGCGAGTCGCTGGTGGCCCGCAACGTGATGAGCGACGAGCTCGCCGTCCTCACCGAGGGCGCCCGGCGCCGCGGGGTGGACGTGCGCCTCGTCGACAGCCGCCACTCGGTCGTGCCGCCGCGCATCGGCAAGGCCCTGCTCGACACCGTCCGCCGCGCCCTCGCGGTCGACTCGGTGTCGCGGCTCGTGGTGCGGCTCGCTCCTGAGGACGGGCCGACCTCCGCGTCCGTCTTGAGCGAAGATGCTGCCGGCACGCACCTCGTACGTCTCGACGCGTCGGGGTTCCTGATCACCTCGGAGGTGGAGACGCGTGGTCGCTGACGCAGCGCCGATCACGGTGGTGGTCGCCGACGACCACGACGTCGTCTGGATCGGGCTTGTCGGGGCCGCCCGGCTCGGCTCGGGCCGACCGATCCGGTTGCGCGGCCACGTCACCAACGCCGCCGCCCTGATCGAGATCGTCGAGCGGCACCCGCCCGACGTGGTCGTGCTCGACCTGGCGCTCGGCGACGGCTCGGACCCCGGCGCGACGGTGGCCGCGGTCGTGGCCGCGGGCAGCCGGGTGCTCGTCTACTCCGTCCTGGACAACCCGCGCCACGTCCGGAGCGCGCTGGCCGCCGGCGCGCACGGCCTGAGCCGCAAGTCCGAGCCGATCCAGCTCACCCTGGAGAAGCTCCGTCAGGTCGCGCAGGGCCAGACCCTGGTGTCGGCCGAGATCCTGTCGATGATCGACGGCGACGCCGACTTCGTCCGGGCCCGCCTGAGCGAGCGCGAGCGCGAGGTCCTCGTCCTCTACGTCTCCGGGCTGGAGATCTCGCAGATCGCCTCGCAGCTCTTCGTCACCGAGAACAGCGCGCGCGAGTACCTGCGGCGCATCCGCGCGAAGTACACCGAGGCCGAACGCCCGGCCTCGACGAAGGTCGACCTCCTCCGCCGGGCGATCGAGGACGGCATCGTGCCGCCCATCGAACCCAGATAGACGGGCTCGCCCCGCACCCACCCGTACGTGCGACGAGTGGCGCCACCGGTCACGCTGTCACGGCGTGTCGCGTGACCGCTGGCGCCACTCGCGCGTCGGTCGGACGAGGGCGATCCAGGCCAGGAGGTCAGGCGAGGGCTGCGCTGACCACCTCGCGGGCGGCCTCCTGGACCTGGGCGAGGTGCTCCGACCCCCGGAACGACTCCGCATAGATCTTGTAGACGTCCTCGGTGCCCGAGGGACGGGCGGCGAACCACGCCGACTCCGTCGTCACCTTGAGGCCGCCGATGGCCGCGTCGTTGCCGGGGGCGCGGGTGAGCTTGGCCGTGATCGGCTCGCCGGCGAGCTCGGTCGCGGTCACCGCCGACGGGTCCAGCTTGGCCAGCTTCGCCTTCTGCTGGCGGTCGGCCGGGGCGTCCACGCGGGCGTACGCGGGGGCCCCGTGCCGCGCGGTCAGGTCGCCGTAGAGCTCGCTGGGCGAGCGGCCGGTGACCCCGCGGATCTCGCTGGCCAGCAGGGCCAGCAGGATGCCGTCCTTGTCCGTGGTCCAGGTGCTGCCGTTCAGGGCCAGGAACGACGCGCCGGCCGACTCCTCGCCGCCGAAGGCGACCTCGCCGGTGCGCAGCCCCGGCACGAACCACTTGAAGCCGACCGGGACCTCGATCAGCGTCCGGCCCAGGTCCTCGGCGACCCGGTTGATCATGGACGAGGAGACCAGGGTCTTGCCGATCGCGGCGTCCGCGCGCCAGCCGGGGCGGTGCGCGTACAGGTAGGAGATGGCGACGGCGAGGTAGGCGTTCGGGTTCATCAGGCCGGAGTCGGGCGTGACGACGCCGTGCCGGTCGGAGTCGGCGTCGTTGCCGGTGGAGATGTCGTACGCGTCCTTGTTGCGGATCAGGCTGGCCATGGCGTTCGGCGAGGAGCAGTCCATCCGGATCTTGCCGTCGGTGTCGAGCGTCATGAACGCCCACGTCGGGTCGACCCTGGTGTTCACCACGGTCAGGTCGACGCCCAGGTGCTCGGCGATGTACTCCCAGTACTGGATGCTCGCCCCGCCCATCGGGTCGGCGCCGATCCGCACCCCGGCCTCCCGGATCGCCCGCAGGTCGAGGGCGTTCACGAGGTCCTCGCAGTAGGCGCCGAGGTAGTCGTGGCGGTGGACGTCGGCCACGACCTCGCTGTAGCGCTTCCGTCGGATGCCCGACGGGTCGGCCAGCAGCTCGTTGGCCCGCTTCGCGATCGCCGAGGTGGCGTCGGTGTCGGCCGGCCCGCCGTGCGGCGGGTTGTACTTGAAGCCGCCGTCGCGCGGCGGGTTGTGCGACGGCGTCACGACGATGCCGTCGGCCTGCGGCTGGCCCGCGGACAGCCCGGCGTTGTGGACCACGATCGCCCGCGACACGGCCGGCGTCGGGGTGTAGTCCTCCTCGTTCTCCGCGAGCAGCGTGACGCCGTTGGCCATCAGCACCTCGGTCGCGGTGATCCAGGCCGGCTTGGACAGGGCGTGGGTGTCCTTGCCCAGGAACAGCGGCCCGGTGATGCCCTGCTGCGCCCGGTACTCCACGATCGCCTGGGTCGTCGCGGCGATGTGCGCGTCGTTGAAGGCGACGTCCAGGCTCGAGCCGCGGTGGCCGGAGGTGCCGAAGGACACCTGCTGGTCCGGGTTCGTCGGGTCCGGGACGAGGTCGTAGTAGGCGCCGATGACCGCGTCGACGTCGATGAGGTCTTCGGGGAGGGCCGGCTGGCCGGCACGAGGGTGAGCCATGCGGGTCATTCTGCCGAGGACGGGCGGGGGCACGACCTGGGGTCCCCGGAACGGGTCGGGCGGCGCCGGCCGGGCCTGGGACAATGGGACGCATGAGCACGTCCAGCTTCAGCCGTCCCGGAGCCATCGACCTCTCCCAGCTCGCCGCGCGCGCCAAGGCGGGTGCCCCGACGCCGGGTGCGCCCGGCACCCCGCCGCCGGCCGCACCGGCCGGCGGGGCGTCGTACGTCCTCGAGTCGAGCGAGCAGACCTTCGAGAACGACGCGATCCGCCCGTCCACCCAGCACCCGGTGGTCGTCGAGCTCTACTCGCCGCGGGTGGCCACGGGCCAGCAGCTCTCCGACGCCCTCGCGGCGGTCGCGAACGCCTCGGAGGGCCGCTTCCTGCTCGTGCGGCTCGACGTCGACGCCGCCCCGGGCATCGTGCAGGCGCTGCAGCTGCAGGCCGTCCCGACCGTGCTCGCGATCATCTCCGGGCAGGCGGTCCCGCTGTTCCAGGGCGTGCTGCCGCGCGACCAGGTGCAGCAGGCCGTCGACCAGGTGCTGAAGACGGCCATCGCCAACGGCATGGTCGGGCGCGCCCAGCCCGTCGCCCCGGGTACGGGTCCCGCCGGGGCCGCTCCGGACGAGGTCGACGAGGGCCAGCCCGACCCGCGGTTCGCGGCGGCCGACGAGGCCCTGGCCGCGGGTGACTTCGCCCGCGCGCGCGACGAGTTCGACCTGCTGCTGAAGGCGAACCCGGCCGACGCCGAGGCCGCCCTCGGCAAGGCCCAGGCGGGGCTGTTCGCCCGCGCGTCCGTGCTCGACCCGCAGGACACGCTGACCCGGGCCGCCGACGTCAAGGACGCCGCCGCCCAGCTCGACGCGGCCGACCTCGAGCTCGTCAGCGGCCAGGTGGACGAGGCGTTCGAGCGGCTGCTCGGCGTCGTCCGGCGCGGCGGTCCCGACCGGGAGACCGCGCGCGTCCGCCTGCTGGAGCTCTTCGAGACCGTCGGCCCGGCCGACCCGCGGGTGCTCGCCGCCCGCCGCGGCCTGATGGCCGCCCTCTTCTGATGCCGGCCCTCTCCTGATGCGGGTGCGGGCGCTCGCGGCCGCGACCACGCTCGTGGCGGCGCTGGCGCTGTCGGCCTGCTCCGGCGGCGGAGACGTGGCGGCCCCGGTGGCCACCCCGTCCGCTGCCGTCCCCTCGGCCCCTGCGTCGTCGGGTTCCGCGAGCCCCTCGGACCCCGCGGCTGCTCCGGCGGTCACGCCGGCGCCCGGACCGGGAGCCGAGACCCCGGCGACCCCGGGCGCGGCGCCGACGCTGCTCGCGCAGGAGTGCCTGGTCGGGCGGTACCAGCTGGTCCGCTTCGTCGCGGTGGGCGGCTCGACCTACGGGACCGGGCAGGGCGGCGACGTGACCGTCACCTTCGACGACGGCCGCTACTCGTTGGCCGGTGCCGGCCGCCAGCCCATGGTCGTCACGGTGGGCGGCCGGTCCGGCGACCTGCGCGTCGACGGCGAGGTGCGGGGGACGTACACGCTGAAGGGCGGCACCGCCACCTTCACGACCGGCTCGGCCGAGGGCGGCGGCACGATCGACGCCGGCGGCCAGACGCAGCGGCTGACGATGAAGCAGGTCGGCAGCGTGATCGGCCTGGCCGGCGACGGCGAGGTGGCCTGCACGTCCGAGGCGATGACGATCACCCTGAAGACGATCCGCCTGGAGCTCGGCCGGGTCTGACCGCCCCGACCCGATGAGTTCCCGTCGCCCGGCAGGTCGGGTAGCGGGACGGGAGGGCGGAGCGATGACCGAGTCGACCGGGAGACCACGGCTCGACCTGCGCGCGGGTGGGCAGCGGACGTTCCTGCACGTGCTGCTGAACACCCTGCTGGTGTCGGTCGTGAACTTCACGCTCTGGTTCGCGCTGACGTTCTGGGTCTTCCTCGAGACCCGCTCGGTCTTCGCCACCGGGCTGATCGGCAGGGTCTTCCTGGTCGCCGTCGTGCTGACCGGGATCTGGTTCGGCAGCCTCGTCGACCACCACCGCAAGAAGGCGGCGCTGGTGGTCTCGACGGCCGTCTCGCTCGTGCTCCACGGGGTGACGCTCGGGCTCTACCTGAGCGCCGCGCCGGGGACGTTCCGGCGCACGGACAGCGTGGCGCCGCGGGTGTTCGTGGTCATGTTCGGGGTGGTCGCGGGCAACGTCCGTACCATTGCCTCTGGGGCGTCCTCAGCAGCCTGCTGGTCGCCCGGGTGGGCCTCGGCACCAACCCGGTCCGCACGCTGCTGCTCGTGAACCTGGTGCTGTGGAGCGTGACGTGCCTGTTCCCGCTGCGCTCGTCGCTCGTCGTGCTCGCGGTCGGGATGTACACCTACAGGCTGCTGATGCCGTTCGCGGAGGCCGCCGAGCAGACGATCCTGCAGCGCGTCGTCCCGTACGAGCGCCAGGGCCGGGTGCTCGGACTCGCTCAGAGCGTCGAGCAGGCCGCCTCGCCGCTCACGGCGTTCCTGATCGGCCCGGTCGCGTCTTCGTGATCGCCGGGGTGCTCGGCGTCGCGGGCACGCTGGTCGCCCTGGGCAGCCGCGCCTACCGCCGGCTCAGCCTCCCCTTCGTCGAGGAGGGGCAGGCTGAGCCGCGCGAGAGCCTGGAGCTGGGCCGCGCCTGACGGGCCCGACCCACCTCGCCTCAGACCTCCGGGTCGTCCCTGCCCTCGAGCGAGCGGGTGATGCCGCCGTCCGGGCCGATCTCCTCGGCCGGGGCCTTCGGGGCGGCCGGCGCGGCCTCCCGCACGGTGGCCCGGCCACCGGACCGGCGGCCGCCGGCCTGCTCGGCGGCGGTCAGGGCACCGCCACCCCGGTCGGCCTCCGTCGACGCGTCCGGTGACACCGCCCTGGCGGCGGCGCGCGTGCCCGCCTCCACCGCCTCCGGGTCGGCGTGCTCCTCGGTCGGCTCGGGCGCGAAGCTCAGCCAGACCGCGCCGAGCGGCGGGATCGTGACCCGCGCCGAGGCGCTGTAGCCGTGCGACGGGACGTCGACCGCGACGACCTGCCCGAGGTTCCCGAACTGTCCGGTGCCGTCGTAGACGGTGGCGTCGCTGTTGAGGATCTCCTTCCAGACCCCGGCCACGGGCAGGCCGATCCGGTAGTCCGAGCGGGGCTCGGACGAGAAGTTCGTGACGCAGGCGATCATCTGGCCGTCACCGTCGTAGCGCAGGAACGAGAAGACGTTCCCGCCCGCGTCGTCGGCGTCGATCCAGGAGAAGCCGGACGGGTCGGTGTCGAGCTTCCACAGCGCCGGGTGCGCCCGGTAGACGTCGTTCAGGTCCTTCACCAGGCGCTGGACGCCGTGGTGGCCGGGCTCCGCGCTCTGCCACCAGTCGATGCTGCGCGCCTCGGAGAACTCACGCTTCTGCCCGAACTCGGTGCCCATGAACAGCAGCTTCTTGCCCGGGTGCGACCACATGAACGCGTAGAACGCGCGCATGGTGGCGAACTTGCGCCAGTCGTCCTGCGGCACCCGCTCGTACATCGAGCCCTTGCCGTGCACGACCTCGTCGTGGCTGATCGGCAGGATGAAGTTCTCGGAGTAGGCGTACGCCATCGCGAACGTCATCTCGTGGTGGTGGTGCTGCCGGTGCAGCGGCTCGCGGCCGTAGTAGCGCAGCGAGTCGTTCATCCAGCCCATGTTCCACTTGAAGCCGAAGCCGAGGCCCCCGTGGTCGACCGGCCGCGTGACCCCCGGGAACGAGGTCGACTCCTCGGCGATCATCATCGTGCCGGGCTCGCGGGCGTACGCGTGCCTGTTCGTCGCGCGCAGCATCTCGATGGCCTCGAGGTTCTCCCGGCCGCCGAACTTGTTCGGGATCCACTGGCCCTCCTTGCGGGAGTAGTCCAGGTAGAGCATCGAGGCGACGGCGTCGACCCGCAGGCCGTCGATGTGGTACTCGTGCAGCCAGAAGTAGGCGTTGGAGACGAGGAAGCTCTTCACCTCGTTGCGGCCGAAGTTGAAGATGTAGGAGCCCCAGTCGGGGTGCCAGCCGAGCTTGGGGTCCTCGTGCTCGTAGAGCGCGGTGCCGTCGAAGCGCTGCAGCGCCCACGGGTCGGTGGCGAAGTGCCCGGGCACCCAGTCGATCAGCACGCCGATGCCGGCCTGGTGCAGCTTGTCGACGAGGTAGCGGAACTCGTCGGGGGAGCCGAACTTGCTCTGCGGGGCGTAGTAGCCGGTGATGTGGTAGCCCCACGAACCCTCGAACGGGTGCTGGGCGACCGGCAGGAACTCGACGTGGGTGTAGCCCTGCCAGCTGACGTACTCCACCAGCTGCTCGGCGAGCTCGACGTAGGTCAGGCCCTTGCGCCACGACCCGATGTGCACCTCGTAGATGCTCATCGGCTCCTGGTGCTGCTTCTTCTCGCCGCGGTACCACATCCACTCGTCGTCGCCCCAGGCGTACTGGCTGGAGTAGACGATCGAGGCGGTGTGCGGCGCGGCCTCGGCGAACATGGCCATGGGGTCGGCCTTGAGCCGCCACACGCCGTCGGCGCCGAGCACCTCGAACTTGTAGACGGTCCCGGTGCCGACGCCCTCGACGAACAGCGCCCAGACCCCGGACCCCGGCACGAGGGTCATCGTGTGGCCCTCGCCGTTCCAGCTGTTGAAGTCGCCGACCACGCGCACGGTCTGCGCGTTGGGCGCCCAGACGGAGAAGCGGGTGCCGTTCAGGTCACCGCGCTCGTCGTCGTGGACCGTCGTCTCGTGGGCGCCGAGCCGGCGCCAGGCCTCGGTGTCGTGGCCCTCGTGGAAGCCGCTCAGGTCCCGTCCGGTCAGGTTGCCGCTCGGGTCGTGGCTCATACGAGCTCCTCCGTGTGAGATCCGTCAGGTTCGTGGGGGTGGTGCGGGGCGGTGCCGCCGGGCGTCATCGGCCCGTCGCACCCGGCGTCGGGGCGGCCAGCGTCGCGACCGCGGCGAGCGGGATGCCCACCCAGTCGGGCCGGTTGCGCACCTCGTAGACGACCTCGTAGACCGCCTTGTCCGCCTCGTACGCGGCCAGCAGCCCGGCGTCGTCGGGCGCGAGGCCGCGACCGTCGGTGTAGCCGGACAGGAAGGCGTCGCGGCAGCCGTCGCGCCACGCGCCCGCCGCGTCGCCGGGCACGCTCGCCGCGGCGTAGTCGAAGGAGCGCATCATCCCGGCGACGTCGCGCCAGACCGAGTCCGGGGCGACGCGCTCGGCCAGCGTCTTGGCCGGCTCGCCCTCGAAGTCGATGATCTTCCAGCCCGACGGCGTGTGCAGCGTCTGGCCGAGGTGGAAGTCGCCGTGCACGCGCTGCGCGTCCAGCTCCGTCGCCGCCAGGGCGTCGAACCGGGCCCGCAGGCCGTCCGCGTACGGGGCGAGGGCCGGGGCGATCGCCCGGGCGGCGGCGAGGCGCTGCGTCATGGTGGCGGCGACGTCGGACCCGGCCTGCGCGGCCGTGCCGAACGCGGTCCGCAGGGCCTCGTGGACCTCCGCCAGGGCGCGCCCGAGGGCCTCGGCGTGGACCGCGAAGCCCGTGTCGGACCCGGCCGGGGAACCGTGCTCGCGGGCGGTACCGCCGGTCTCGGCCTCGAGCGAGGCCAGCGCCAGGTCCCAGCCGTCGACGGCGTCCGCGAGCTTCTCCACGCACATGGCGAGGTCGGCGCCCAGCACCTCGCCGTCGCGCGTCCAGGTCGCCTCCACGGAGCCGAACAGGCGGGCGACGTCGGTCATGCCGGCGTCGTTGAGCGCGGCGTGCACCTGGATGTCCAGGTTGCGGCCCAGCTCGAGGCGGCGGAAGAGCTTGAGCATCGCCACGTCGCCGAACATCACCGAGGTGTTGCTCTGCTGGCCGCGGAAGACCCGGGGCTCCAGGTCGGGGGTGAGCGCCGCGGTGTCGCGCAGGTGGAACCGCACACCGCCGCTCTCGTCGCCGACCGACGTGCCGGCGAGCAGCGCCTGCAGCAGCACCCGGGCGCCGCCGACGTCCTGCGTGGCGTCGTAGACGACCGTGTCCCCGTCGACGTAGAGCTCGGTCGCCGAGGAGACCCCGGCGAGCGGGCGGTGGTGACGGTGGGCGAGGGCCAGCTGGTAGTGCTCCACGCCAGGGGCGGGTGCGTCGGCCGCCCCGGCGCCCGGGGCGCCGGCCTCGTCGGGGTAGGCCACCTCGAGCACCGCGAGCCGGACCCGCGGCACCTCGTCCGCGTCCGGACCCTCAGCGTGGGTGCCTGCCGACGAGGGGTGGTTCAGCCACGGCAGCGGCGTGAACGAGCGCAGCTCGGGGCGGCGGCCCTTGCCGGCGAACCAGCGCGCGCCGGTCACGACGCG
>Ga0210040_10009308_pt1 | contig 11459 bp, 12 predicted proteins | sample CryGeyCG12114_NA_FD_185462 | JGI IMG/M metagenome (GOLD analysis project Ga0210040, IMG submission 185462) | Groundwater microbial communities from aquifer - Crystal Geyser CG19_WC_8/21/14_NA (SPAdes) (version 2) | ecosystem: Environmental > Aquatic > Deep subsurface > Groundwater | place: USA... | reverse complement strand
TGGCGGTGCCCTGCCAGCGCGCCCAGCGGCCGTCCCCGGCAACGGTCAGCGTGACCGGGCCGTGGTTGCCCGCCATCCGCGCCAGCACCCCCCCTGCCCGGCCAGCCGCGTCCACGTCAATGTCGAAGCGGTCGCGGTCGGGGGCGGCGTCGATCCTGAAGCGCAGGCGATCGCTGCCCGCGACCAGCGCGGACAGCTCCACCAGCGCGCGGCCGGCGTGAATGTCGGCCCGCCCGGTCAGCCGTCCCTGCCGCGGCGCGCCGAGCACGCCCCGCGCAATGTCCAGCCGCCCAACGGAGAGCGCGCCGATATGGATGTCGAATTCGGGCAGTATCGGACCGCGCCGCCCCGTCCGCCGGGTGTGCGGCACCTTCACGAACGTCGCGCGTGGAATGGCGAGCCGTTCGATCTCCAGCCGGTTCGACAGCCAGGCGGCGGGGCGCCAGTCGAGCGCGACGTCGGGCGCCTGGAACACCAGCCCTTGCGGGTCATAGACGCGCAGGTTCGTCAGCCGAGTGTTGCTGTACAGCGATCCGTCGATCCGGCCGACGCTGAAGCGCAGGCCGTTGGCGAGCCGCACCTCCCCGATCCGGTCGGCCACGAACCGATGCCCAATGGAAGTATCGACCAGCACAAGCACGGCCGCGGCCAGCGCGACCAGCGCGAGCAGCGTAACGACCAGCCAGCGCAGCGCTTTCTTCAAAACGCCTGTCCCAGCGACACATAGACCGCCACCCGCGCGTCGCCCGGCTGCGGGTTGATGGGCGTGCCGACGTCGACGCGGATCGGGCCGAAGTTGCTGTAGTAGCGGACGCCCAGGCCCGTGCCGAAGCGCATGCCGGTAAAGTCGGGCAGCGCGGCGGTGTAGATGTTGCCAGCGTCGAGAAAGGGCACCAGGCCGAAATTGCCGAAGGCTTTCACCCGCGCCTCGATCGAGAACTCTGCCAGGCTGCGGCCGCCGATCGGATCATTGTTGGGGTCACGTGGCCCGATCGACTGGAAACCATAGCCGCGCACGGACGCGCCGCCGCCCGCGTAGAAGCGGCGTGACGGCGCGACCTGGTCACGGGGCGCGCCAACGATCGTCCCGAGCCGCGTTCGCGCCGCCAGCACCACGCGGTCGGTGACCGACCGGTACACGCTCGCATCGAACTGGGTGCGGGTGTAGCCAAAGGCTGTTCCCTGCAACGACAGCTCCGGCGACAGCCGGCCGCCGACCCGGAAACCGCGGGTCGGGTTCAGCAGGTCGTCCGATCCGTCATAGGTCAGGCTGGTCGGCGCGGCGGCGATCAGAAAGGTGCGTTGCCGGGGCTGGCCGGTGGACAGGATCACGTCCCGCTCGTCCGACGCCAACAGCTCTGCCCCCAGCGACCAGGTCCAGGCTTTCTGGAAGAAGATGTTTGTCTGCCGCTCCAGGCTCCCCGACAGCGAGAAGGTGTCTGCCTCATAGGCGTCGCGCTCGACATGGGCGGCGGCGATCTGGCCGGTCAGCACGCGATCGCGACCATGGAAGTTGTTCCGCCGGAACACCGCCGCGCCGAGCTGTTCGCGGGTGCCGAGGACGCCGCGCAGGGTCAACGCGCCTTCGGGGGGGAGCAGGTTGCGGTGGGTCCAACTTGCCTCCGCCCGCGCGCCTTCGCCGGTGCCATAGCCGAGTTCGCCCGCCACCGTGCGCGGCGGCGCGGGGTCGAGCCGGACGCCGATGTCGACCGTGCCGGGCTCGCTACCCTCGACGGGCTTCACCTCCGCCTGGGACACGAGGCCGGTCTGGATCAACGCGCGGCGCAGATCGTCGATGGTGTTCTGGTTGAAGGGCTGGCCCGGCGTGAAGCGGGCGATGTCGGCGACGTGGCGGGCGTCGAACACTCGATTGCCGGGGAGAACCACGACCTGCCCGAACCGCCGCGCCTGCCCCGGCGCGACCGGCAGGTCCAACGTCGCGGTACGGGTGGCGTGATCCACCACCACCTCGGGCTCGCCCACCTTGGCGAACGGAAACCCTTCTCGACCGATCTGTTCACGCAGACGGGCCTGACCTGCAACGACGGTATCGGCGTTGAGCGGGTCACCCGGCTTCACCCCGAACGCGGCCGTCAGCTCGTCCGCTTTGGCCCCCGCCTGCGCGACGCCGCCGAGAGTGACGCCGGCCAATCGATATTGGTTGCCCGGTTCGGCAGCGAGCACGACCTGCGGCTTGGCTCCAGGCTCCACCCGGGTCGTGACCCGCGCATCATAATAGCCCTCTGCGCGCAACAGGCTGACCAGCAGTTCGGCATCTTCCTTGGCGCGGCGGTCGAGCTGCGCCGCGTTCGCGACCTCCCGATCGTTCGCGTCGAGCGTCGATGCCGCAGCAAAGCGCTGGTGCAGCAGTGCGTCGCCGACGCCGTCAATGCCCTCGATGCGCCAGGCGTAGCGGGTTTCGGCAGCGGCGTCGGTTGCCTGGCCTGTTGACGTGTCGGTATCGGTTGGGAGGGTCGGCCAGTCGACGCCAATGCCGGACAAGGGCGCTAGCGCGGCGCCGGGATCAGGTACGGCCGCGTCGGGCGCTGGTTGCGGTGGCGCGGGCAGCTGAGCCGGCGGCTGGGCCGGAACGCTCTGCGCCCGGACGGCCGGAGCAGCCAAAAGGACAAGCGCGGTCGCCGCCGGCGACAGCCGCGCGACGCGGATTACCATGCTTCGCCTGTAGATACCGGGAGCGCGCCGAACAATGGCGCGCTGGGTTCCCATGCGGGCGTTAGTGGACGGTCCCCACCGCTTCGTCGCAACCGAGCAGGACGATCAGCCGCTCGATCTGCCGCCACCGACAGAACCGCAGATGATTGCCGATATCGCGCGACTTGTTGGCAAGCGCTGCGGCCTCGAACTCCGCGTCGGTGCCATGACGGGCGATCAGGTCGGCGGCATCAGCCACGGCGGCGGCATCGGACAGGTAAAGTTGCATTGTGGCTGGCAGGTCGCATGATCCGTGCCACCGTCGCGGCGAGCGCGGCCCACGGCGCATTACAAAGGTAAACGCGTAAAATGCGGGGCTTACGTAACCGTACCAGCCGTCCCAGCACGGTACGGCTGGCCTCCCGGGGCGGGACGTGGCACTGGCCGGTCATGGCTGCTTCCCCCAATCCCGCCGCAGGCGGTGCCTTTATCGCGCTTGGTGCCATGGGAGGCGCAGCCATCGGCGTGGCGACGGGACAGACATCCGCCGGCCTGGTGGTCGGATTGGGCCTGGGCGTCGTTCTGGCCATCGTGATCTGGCTGCGCACGCGCGGCTAGGACGCTTCGGAACTTTGCCGGTTCGCCCGGCCCGGGCGGGCAACCGCATGATCGAGATGATAGTCTGATGTCCCTGCCGCCGCGCAACGCCGTACTCGCGCCCTACGGCATCCTGGATACGCCGCCGGAGCCGGGGTTCGACGACGCGGTCGCGCTGGCGCAGCACCTGTGCGATGCGCCGATCGCCCTGGTCAGCCTGGTCGCGGACGACCGGCAATGGTTCAAGGCACGGCTGGGCCTTCCCGATCACCAGACCGATCTAGACCGTTCGGTGTGCCGGTTCGTTGTGGAGAAGGGCGAGCCGATCGTCATCGAGGACATGCGGCTGGACCCGCGCACGGCGGAGAATCCGCTGGTCGTTCACGATCCCTGTGTCCGTTTCTACGCGGGCGCGCCGCTCACCATGAGCAACGGTGACGTGCTGGGCGCTCTGTGCGTTCTCGACACGGTGCCGCGCCCAGGCGGTCTGACGCCGGAGCAGCAGGAGCATCTGTCCGCGATCGCGCGATCGGTGTCGCAGCAGCTCGACCTGCGCCGGGCGATGCTCGTGTGCAACGACGCCGTGACGGCGCGGGCGGCGGAGGAGGAGCGCAGGCACAAGGAGGAGCGGCGCTGGGGCGACCTGTTCCATACCATGAGGGAAGCGTTCATCATCGGCAGCCTGGTCCGTGACGATGCCGGGCAGGCCGTGGACTGGCGCTTCGATGAGGTGAACCGCGCCTGGGGCGACTTGATCGGCATCGACCCGCTGGTTGCAGTCGGTCGCACCGTGCGGGAGGTGCTGCCCGCCATCGACGAAGCCTGGGTGACGGAGCCGGCAGAAGCCGTTTCGCGTGGCGAGGCGATCCGCTTCACGCGGGAGGTGGGTTCGCTGGAGCGCTGGTACGACGGGATCGTGCAGCCGACCGGCGGCGACACGTTCACCATCCTGTTCGTCGAGGTGACGGACCGGGTGGACACGCAGCGGCGCTTCGACGCGATGCTGGATATCGCGGACTGCTCACGCCAGGCGCGCACGGTGGCGGAAATGACACGCGGCATCGTGGCGATAGCAGGCGGTGCGCTGCGAGCGTCCCGCGCCGGCTTCGGCATGGTCGATGCCGATACGCGGCAGGTCGTGGTGGAGCCCGACTGGACGCTGCCGGGCGAAACCTCCATCGCGGGTACCCACCGGTTCGAGGACTTCGGCCAGATCCGTGACGAGCTTGCACGCGCGGAGCCGTTGGTGATCGACGATGTTGCGACCGATCCGCGCACCGCCGTCGACCCTGGCCCCTTGATGGCGGTAAACGTAAGGGCGCTGGTCAATATGCCCGTGCGCGAACGAGGGCGCACATCGGCCATCTTCTTTGTTCATTCGGCCACCAAGCGGGCATGGGCGCCGGACGAGCTGCTGTTCATGCGGGCAGTCGCAGACCGGCTGGAGGGTGGCGTTGCGCGGATCGGCGCCGAGGACCAGCAGCGCATCCTAAACGGCGAGCTAAGCCACCGGCTGAAGAACTCGTTGGCAATGGTGCAGGCGATCGCCAGCCAGACGCTGCGGGGTGAGGATCCGGCAAAGGTAGCCGCCTTGCTACAACGAATCCGGGCACTTGGCACTGCGCATGACGTGCTGCTCGGGCGGGGTGCGCGTTCGGCCGACCTGAAGGATCTGGTGGCACAGGTCCTGTCGGCGGCCGGCGCCGAGGGTCGCTATGCCGCGTCCGGGCCGATGACGTTGCTGGGCGCGCGCGCGACATTGTCCACGTCCCTGCTGCTCCATGAACTCGCCACCAACGCGCTGAAATATGGCGCGCTGTCTGCCGCCGGGCGGGTTGAGATCAGCTGGCGTGAGGACGGCGATGGCGGTTTCACGCTCGATTGGATCGAACGGGGCGGGCCGTTGGTGACCGAGCCGACCCGCAAGGGCTTCGGGTCACGCCTTCTTTCGCTCGGGCTGGTGGGAACGGGCGGTGCCACGCTTCGTTACAACCCCGAGGGCTTAAGCGCGACGTTTAGCGCCTCCCGTGAGCACCTCGAGTCAGCGTGATCGATCCAGTGCCAACGAATTCTCCAATTGCCGTGGTTCTGATCGTCGAGGATGAGCCCATCCAGCGCATGGAGATGCTTGATCTGGTTCATGATGCCGGGTTCGAGACGGTGGAGGCCTGGGACGCCGACCATGCGATTGCCATTTTAGAGTCGCGTACAGACATTCGGGTGGTCCTGACCGATGTGGACATGCCGGGATCAATGAACGGGATGCGCCTTGCGGCTTCGATCCGTCGCCGCTGGCCACCGATCGAGATCATCGTCACGACTGCGGGACGCCGACCGGACATTGAGGCCCTGCCCGCCCGCGCCCTGTTCGTGCCCAAGCCGATCAATCCGGCGGAAGCGATCCGGGCGCTGCAGCAACTGGTGAGCGAAGTTCCACCCGCACCCGCCGCCTAGCCTGGCCGGCGCATCAGCCACACGACCCGTCCGATCACCTCGATTGGCAGGGAGGGCACCGGATCAGCGGCTGGATTGTCGCTGGTCGCTACCAGCCCGCCCGTTTCGCGCCGTACGCGCTTGACCATGATCGCTTCGTCGATGCGGATCACGTAAACTGCGCCGTTGGCGTCCGGGCGTCGATCCGCTTCGTTCACCACCAACTGGTCGCCATCGAGGATACCGGGCGCCATCGAGTCGCCCCGCACGCCGATCACGCTGGCGAGGCCGTGGCGCAGGCCAAGCGAGCGGGCAAGCACGGCATCAACCGTGCCGACGCCGACCACTACCTCATCCTCGACCAGCGACCCTGGCCCCGCGGAGGCAGCGACGCTCAGCACCGGCAGCCGGAGTGCGGCGTCGCGGACGCTCGCGCCCAGCCGCACCTCGTCGACGCCCAGATGCTGGGCCAGCAGCTTGCGGTCGCGCGCGTCGAGGACACGCGGGCTGCCGCGCGTCACATATTGGCCAAGGTAGGACGAATTGCGCCCGAGCATGCCCGACAGCGCCGCCAGGCTTTCGCCCCGACGCCGCGCCTCGGCCAGCAGCACCTCGCGTGGATCATTCATCACCAGTCTCCGCCATCGAGGAAAATTTCCCTCGACTTGTTGGACGAGTCGTTCCTACTGGAACAGATCGGGAACGACAAGGCGAGTCGCGTTATGTCACTGGTCAGGGAGATTGAAGGATGCCTGCTCCGAACGGGGCTGAAGGAGACGCGGTTCGGACGGGTCGCCGTCAACGATCCGCGGCTGGTCCGCGACCTGAGGCGTGGGCGAAAGCCGGGGCCGGGCACCGTGGAAAAGGTGCGCGCAACGATTGCGAGGCTCGACTCGTGATCGCCACCCCCGTTCGCGGCCGCGATGCCGAGGCGCGGCTGGGTCGTGCGCTGCACTCGTCCGCGCAGGCGGCCGGACTGGCGATTGAACTGACCGACATGCGCGCGCGGCCATGGGCGAGCGCGACGTTTGTCGGTACGCAAGTCTCGCTGGTCATGTCGTCTCCCCGATCACCGACGCTTGGCCGGTGGCTGTCCGACCTGCCGCTGGCGGAGTTGCCGATGCGCGATCACCTGCTCGCCAGCCTTGCGCTGGACAGGATCGAGGATGACGGCACCGTCGTGCTGACCGCCGTCACGGCGCTGGTGATCGAGAACTGAGCCCCTGCCGGGGTGGACATCCGGGTCGCCGCGCGCGAAGCGCTGACCTGACATACGGGAGAGTTTGCATGGCGGGCATGGGCCGCTTCAGCTGGGAAGATCCCTTCCTTCTCGACGATCAGCTGACCGACGACGAACGCATGGTTCGCGATACCGCGCGCGCCTATTGCGACGACAAGCTGGCGCCGCGCATCACGGAAGCGTTCGCGCACGAGCATACCGACCCCGAGATATTTCGCGAGATGGGCGAGCTCGGCCTGCTCGGCCCGACGGTGCCGGAGGAATATGGCGGGGTCGGCGCGTCCTATGTCGCTTATGGCCTGGTCGCGCGCGAGGTGGAGCGGATCGATTCCGGGTACCGGTCGATGATGAGCGTCCAGAGCTCGCTCGTGATGTACCCGATCCTGGCTTATGGGTCGGAGGAGCAGAAGCGGCGATACCTGCCCAAGCTGGCGACGGGCGAGTGGATCGGCTGTTTCGGCCTGACCGAGCCGGATGCGGGCTCCGATCCCGGCGGCATGACGACGCGAGCGCGCAAGATCGAGGGCGGCTATGTCCTGTCGGGGTCCAAGACCTGGATCTCCAACTCGCCCATCGCCGACGTGTTCGTGATCTGGGCCAAGTCGGACGCGCATGACGGCAAGATCCGCGGTTTCGTGCTGGAGCGCGGGGCCAAGGGATTGGAGACGCCCAAGATCGAGGGCAAGCTGTCGCTGCGCGCGTCAATCACGGGCATGGTGATGATGGACGAGGTGGAGGTTGGCGAGGACGCGCTGCTTCCGGGCGTCGAGGGGCTGAAGGGTCCGTTCGGCTGCCTCAACCGCGCGCGCTATGGCATCAGCTGGGGCGCGATGGGCGCGGCGGAGTTCTGCCTCCACGCGGCGCGCCAATATGGCCTCGACCGCAAGCAGTTCGGCACCCCGCTCGCCGGACGGCAGCTCTATCAGAAGAAGCTCGCCGACATGGAAACGGAGATCGCGCTGGGGCTGCAGGCGAGCCTGCGCGTCGGGCGGCTGATGGACGAGGGCCGCTTCGCGCCGGAGATGGTTTCCCTGATCAAGCGCAACAATGTCGGCAAGGCGCTCGACATCGCCCGCGTCGCCCGCGACATGCACGGCGGCAACGGAATCTCGGGCGAATATGGCGTGATGCGCCACCTGATGAACCTGGAAACTGTCAACACCTATGAGGGCGCGCACGACGTGCACGCGCTGATCCTGGGCCGCGCGATTACGGGGCTGAGCGCGTTCTGAGGTGGTACGGCTAGAGGCTGGCGGTGAGCCAGACCACGGACGCCGCCATTCCGGCCAGCGCTAGTTGGAGCGAGAGTGGATCGCGGGGCGCGATTGCGGTCGGCCAGGGCAGCGTGAGAGCCCAAGGCGGGGTGACAAAGGCGGTGGTCACCCCTCGCGACCCGTAGCCAGTCCAGCGTCACCCCGTGCCGAGCCATCGCGATCGACCGCGCGTCGGTGATCCGGTCCTTGGGCGGCCCGATGCCGTGGTAATAGAGGGCGGCGTTGATCGGCCAGAACGCGACCATCGTCAGGATGAGTAGCGCGAGAATGCCGAGCGAGGGCAGGCACAGCAGCCATCGACTCCACCACGGCGTTTGCCAGCCGGTAACCGCGCGGCACGGACACGAATAGACCGGCCTGAGTTAAGGCAGCGATGGCCGCGCTTTGCTAAACCGAAGCGGGGCGGGCGTAGCAAAGGGACTGATGATGACCGACGAACCCAAGCCGCCGATGCCGGAACAGCAGCAGCCCATGCCCGGCAGCAGCGCCGCCATGGATCCCCAGCCCGATTATGGTGAGGACAGCTACAAAGGGTCCGGCAAACTGGAGGGCAAGAAGGCGATCATCACCGGCGGCGACAGCGGCATCGGTCGCGCCGTCGCGCTCGCCTTTGCGCGTGAGGGCGCTGACGTGCTCATCTCCTACCTCAACGAGGAAGAGGATGCGCAGGAGACCAGGCGCCTGATCGAGAGCGCCGGCCGGCAAGCGGTGCTGGTTCCCGGCGACATCCAGTCGGCCGAGCATTGCCGCAGCATCGTTGCCAAGGCGGTGGAGGCGTTCGGCCAGGTCGACATCCTGGTCAACAATGCCGCGCACCAGGCGACGTTCGACGACATCACCGAGATTCCGGACGAGGAGTGGGAGGAAACGTTCCGCACCAACATCCATGCCATGTTCTTCATCACCAAGGCGGCGGTCCCGCACATGGCCGAAGGATCGGCGATCATCAACACGACCTCCGTCAACGCCGACACGCCGACCCCGCAACTGCTCGCCTATGCCACCACCAAGGGTGCGATCCAGAACTTCACCGGAGGCCTTGCGCAATTGCTGGCGGAAAAGGGTATTCGGGTGAACTGCGTGGCGCCGGGGCCGATCTGGACCCCGCTGATCCCTTCCACCATGCCGCCCGAGAAGGTGAAGAGCTTTGGCCAGGAGACGCCAATGGGCCGGCCGGGGCAACCCAAGGAGCTGGCGCCCGCCTATGTGATGCTCGCCAGTTCGGAGGCGAGCTACATTTCCGGCGCGACGATCGCGGTGACGGGCGGCAAGCCGATCATCTGACGGCAGGGCGGCGCTTCCCCCGCGTGGACCGCCGCCCTTCCCTTCACTTCCCGTTCGGTACCAGCGCGCGGCGGATCGGCTCCACCCAGCGGTCCTTGTAGATGTCGTACAGGATGAAGTCGCTGTCGAACTGCCAATAGGCCCAGGGAAACCCATGCGCCTTCGCCTCGCGCCGGACGGTGGCGGTATAGCGGACGCGCGCTTCCATGGGCGTGCCACTCTTCTCGTAAGCGCCGAACTCCCCCATCAGTACGGGGCGATCGTTCGCTTTTGACCAGGCGCCGACCTTGTCATAGTCCGCCTTGATCCGCGCTTCGTCGGCGGCCGTGAACGGGATGTTCTTCAGCCCGGCCATCTCAGGCGTCCAAGGCGCGCCCTGGTGGGTGAAGCGGAAGGGTTCGTAGGAGTGGAAGGTGACCAGGATGTTCCGGTCATCCCTGGGCAGTTGAAGCCCGGGCAGCTCCTCCAGGTTGTTCCAGCGCGTCGGGCCGATCACCAGCGTCCGGCGGGGGTTGGTGGCGCGCACGACGGGGATCAGCTTTGCCAGCATCGCGTTCCAGCGTGCGGCATCGAGGGGCGCGTGCGGTTCGTTGAGCAATTCGAACAGCACGGTATCGGGCGCGTCGCGGTAACGCTGACCGATCTGGGTCCAGAAGGCGATCAGCTTGGGCTCGCAAGCGTCCGGGGCCTTGGAACAGATGTCGAAGTCATGTTCGTCAAGGATGACACCCAGTCCTGCCGCGGTCGCTTCCTTGACCACCCAGTCGAGCGTAAAAAGCCACTGCGGATTGAGCCTGTTCTGCGCGTCCATGTGCTTGAACGATTGCAGCACCACCCGGACGAAATCGAAGCCGCCCTGCTTGATGATGCCGAAATGGCGCGCCTTGAACCGGGCCTTGGCGGGGTCACTCCACAGCGGATCATAGCCGATGATGTTGACCCCGCGTTTCAGGCGCGCGGCGGTCTGCCAGGCGGGGCCCGTCCCGGCTGTTGGCGCTGCCGTCGCCTGCGGAGCCTCCCCCGACATGGCCGGCTGCGCGGTCGCGGGCGTGGAAAGGACCAGGGCCGAACCCAGGAGGAAATGAGCAAACCGCACGGCTGATCCTTTTCGACAAACGGGTGAGATCGCGGGTTGCTAGCTGATCGGTTCGCTTCTGTCCCATTGCACTGGCAGCGGAGGGGGCACGGTGGCGACGGCGGCGCCGGTTCCTATCTTTCGGATAAGAACAGAATGGAGTTTCCCATGAGCGATCTTATCGCCGATGCCGCGGTGCCGACGTCCAATGCCAGCCGCTACATCCAGCAGCTTTGCAAACATTGGTCGCACAATCTGGAGGTGGCCTTCACCGCCGAGGAAGGGACGATCACTTTTCCCAAGGACGCGCGCGGGGCGAACTATCCGGGCGACGCGGTCGTGACGCTGACGGCGAAGGACTCCGTGCTGGATGTACGGGTCAAGGCGTCGGCGCCCGAGCAGCTCGAGAACTTGAAGGGCGTGGTTGCGAGCCACCTCGATCGCTTCGCGTTTCGGGAGGCTCCGCTCACCTTTGACTGGCATTGAGGGCCGCGCAGCGGCGTCGATGCCACCAAGCGAGGCGCGGTGCGTTGTTGGCGAAAGCCATGCTGCGGAGAAGGCCATGACAGACCCGGATGCCACGACGACGCCCGCCCCTGACAATTTCGGTGACCTGCCGATGCAGCCGACCGGTTCGGGCGTGGCTGATCTGGAGATTGCGTACGAGCAGATGAAGCTTGCCGAGGGCGCGGAGAACGGGTCGGAAGGGCTGGAATCCACAGGGTCGCCGGCGCCCATCGACGCGGCCGACGTGCCGACCGAGGGCGGCGAGGACAAGGTGGAGAGCGCGGCTCACCCGAGTTGATCGCGCTTGCGGTTGCAAGCGCCCTGCCCAGCGGGGCCGACCTGCGATAAGGCCGGGGGATGACCGTTTCTAATACCCCGCTTGCCGGCAAGCGGGGTA
>Ga0210040_10009306_pt1 | contig 11460 bp, 15 predicted proteins | sample CryGeyCG12114_NA_FD_185462 | JGI IMG/M metagenome (GOLD analysis project Ga0210040, IMG submission 185462) | Groundwater microbial communities from aquifer - Crystal Geyser CG19_WC_8/21/14_NA (SPAdes) (version 2) | ecosystem: Environmental > Aquatic > Deep subsurface > Groundwater | place: USA... | reverse complement strand
TTATTATTAATTTGTCATAAAAGTGCTCACTTCACTATAAAGTTAGTTGGATTGAATATTAACAAAGGTGAGCCAAACATGAAAATGCTTTAGGATTAGGACATTGTAGTGAGAAAAATTGGTCGACAAATATGATCACCGACAATGATTTGAATCTACAGTCTATTCAAAGTAAGAATAGAGATGACTAATTTTAATTCACCATAGAATACGATGAAAACTTCCTGATAATGTATCTGCAAACTCAAACTAACAGCTCGTGGAGTCAATAACCAACAATAATTTGTTCAAGAAACCAGCTGTGGGGTTCTGAAAGGTTACATTACTATAGCCGTTCAAGGAAGAGACAACATGGAAATATTAGTGACCATGGTCATATCACTTAAACGAACGACAAATTGCTAAACTGCATCACAATAAAATCTTCACGGTAAATCAAGTGGTGGAAGTGGACACTTAGAATTTAGGTATAAAATGCTTCTTGCTAGTCATCAGACTTCACTTCAAACTCAGCTCCCTCATAGTAAACCAACTAAATAATAACAATCTTTCAAGTTAAAATTCCCAAAATATCATCATGGCTTTATCGAAAACGGTAAACATTTAAAAATTTAATAATAAAAGAAACATAAATAGTTTGTACTTTTTCGCAAAATTAATCCGCATAATATTTTCACAGATTTTAGTATGTCTCTGCTTGACTGCATTGGTTGCCTACATGGCAATGGAAGTTAATGCTGGACGCCAAGGAGGTGGTGGTGGAGGCGGAGGTGGCGGTGGATGGGGACAAGGAGGTGGTGGTGGACGAGGAGGCGGCGGCGGTAAGAGTGGAGGAGGAGGTAGCAAAGGAGGCGGCGGTGGTGGACGAGGAGGCGGTAAGGGTGGAAATGGCGGCGGAAAGAGCGGTGGAGGTGGTGGAGGATACGGTGAGAAAATGCAAACTTATTACTTGCCTTTTAAAGATCATGATTTCAATCTTATTTTGCATATTTTAGGAGGTGGTGGAGGCGGACGGCAAGGAGGCGGAGGTGGATGGGGACAAGGTTAAACATTGTTCCAAAATCGGTCGACTTTGTGGATTCGAATTATGATTATAAAAAAGGATTTTTTAAAAACACAACTAAATTATGTTATTTCTTGTGATTTCCATTCCGATTTCTCAATTATTTATTGTAATATATAACTTATTTCTCTGTAACTTTCTGATTTAGGCATTTAGATCAGTTTTATTATATTTTTATACAGTTCATTTTTTAAATTCTCAGTTGGTTAGAGTTTTCTATTTCGGCTTCTATGCAAAGGTTTTTCCCTATTCCATTTCTTTGTATATTGTAGTATACTGTATTTCATGATCTGTCATATAATTCAATCACTTTTACATTGAATAAATACGGTAAAAAATATAAATTACTAAATTGTTTTAAAATGTAATTAATTGATAACACGATTTGGTAGTTCAAGGGATATTTATGTATAGCTGTGTCTTGTGTATATAGTATATCTATTTCTATGAGCTGTGTACACAAAAGTTGTAGTGCAGTTCTCAGTTCTTTATTACGCAATAATAAGTTAACAGATTACGCAGAAACCAAATTTATTTATTTGAGCATAAGCAATAATACTGTAAATCAGAGATTTTATACCTTTTAAGAACGCATGAAACTGAAAAAGCGAATTTTAAAAATCTTATTCTTCATGATTCTGAGGTGGTGGTGGTGTATCTGGTTGTAAACTAAATCGGTCATTTGCTTCGTAAGTTGGAGCAATCATACTTTTTCTCATCTGAAACATAAATTTCCGTTTTGTCAGCAAAACCTTTGCATGAAACAAACGAAAAGAACACTGCCACCCACAAAATTAGTTTATCATGTAATTTAGCACCTCTTCTTTCAGATTTTGTAACTGAGCACGTGCCTCTCTTTGAAAAAATCCGCACTGCAGAAAATCAAGTTTTAAACTTTGTTCAAACTAGAAGTTCATATGCAACATAATTAAGTACAGAAATTACCTTAAATAGAGCCAACGAAATTAGCGATAGAAGAAAGATTCCTCCAAATGCAGCAGCAAAGTAAACCCACCAAGAAATTTGAGCAATTGGTTGTGTAAACCGAGTTTGAGCACTATCTTTGTCAGTATGATCCATGTCTTGTTCTTCAAAAATGGCGGCAGAGCCTAAAGTCTCAACCAATATAGCTTCCATTTCGTTTTCTAACAATAGGTCAACCGTTTTTTTAACAAAATACATGTCGAATCCAATCTCAAAAAATCTTTCCTTGAATAAGTTTCTTATAGTGCACGAAACATCCATGCAAATGACCGCATGTCCAAGCACTTTTCTCCCGCAAGAAATGTGCACTGTATGTTCTTCTAGTTCATGAGATTCATTTAAACTTTCTGCTGATACTCCCGTGATTTCTCTACGGAATCTACTAGTTTCCAGAGATGACGGAATAGTGGTCGTATCATTGTAGACAACTGTGTTGTTATATTGTGAAACTTTCTTTTCCGATTCAATCAAATACCAGTATTCACTTTCCGATCGGCATGCCATATTCTGCTGCGATTATTTTTTGCAACGTCAAAAACAACCAAACAGTCAGAAAAGGGAATTACTTTTTAAATTATTACAAAAGTGTATGCAGGACGGTCATATACTAACTTTTTTCATCGAATCCCTTGGTGGTTGGGACAAAATGAGACTGATCTCTCTCATGTTTGATTTCAACGCCACAGGGATTTTGAAGCTCAGCTGAATATTCTCAACTACGCTGCTCCCACTCAAATAGACCTGATAAGTATACCACAAATCGGACAAATCCATCCAAATATTAAAGGAAAGAAAATGAGTAAATGCTGGTAAAAATAATAAATTATCGTTAAAAAATTGGATAGCCAACCGAAAACGTTTGTCTCCAGGGAGCGTACAATATTCTTTCACTTGTCTCGAAATTTTTGTCTTTTTCCTCGAGCTCATCTTTAACATGAATAAATCCAAGTCTCTGCGAGGGTGGTTTACAAGTTTATGGGTAAACTTCATTTAAATATAATTATTTAACCTTAATGAAGACTTTTTTTCTTACGGTGCAATTGTAGATTAATGGGCTATGGAGTGTATCATTAAAATTTTTTGATCCAAGGATTTGAACTCGCGTTTTTGCTTTCAAACGCAAACTTACTACTTCAAAGATTTTATCCTCAGGCGAGTCTTCCGTATAAAGTTGAAGATTGAGATCAAAATCCTCGAGAGTTGATCTGGCCAGCAAGGATTTAGTGCTGAAGACGAGCGTCACTTCAGTTTTAAATGCCTAGGTAGAATTTAGTCTGCTCAAAAAGAAATGTCACAAAGAACAAAGAAACCGTACGCACGCATGCGCGAATTGGCGTCACTAGCTTGCAAAGCAATTCATCTGATGTAAGTCTATTCTGTCTAGTTTCTAGTTATCTAGTTACATAAAATTGGGCAGTTGCAACTACTTGTTTTTTAAATTATTTTTTACCGGAGAATATTTTCTTATGTTGTAAGAAAATTGGCAGCCATATGCATGGGAAGTTCCAATGTTTTGTTTCCTACAACCTCCATCAAAATACCATTTTTCTCTTTTCAAAACTATTCCGTACAAGGTACTCCAGTCCATATTTAAATGTGGTTTTATTGCAGTTTCGCCGTCATTTATTATTTTAATTGTTAAATACAAATCTTCGGATGATCCAATAAGATGTCTAAGCAAGCAAAGTTTGTTAACAATATTTTTCAGGCAAAATTTAAGATATGAAAAAATTTATTTTAGGCACTTTTAGTCACTCACTCAGTAATATTGACAAGTCTGGTTTCGTTATTGTTACTTTTTGGAGTTTGCCAAAACCATTGCACGGACACGTCTGGTCTGCATATTGTGCTGGCACAGTCGGTCGGCGATATTTCCAAAAGTGCTTTTGTATTATTGACAGTGTAACTCGGTTTTCTGGGTTTGAAGTCATGAAATTCTGATGCAGATAATAGTTTTCCATATGTATGAATGTATTGAATTATTATATAGGCTAAAAATTGATGTTTTAAAATTGTAATTTATGTGTATCGTTACTTGAGGGGAAATTATTTGATGTTTTGTTGTTAATAGTATATTCTAGCGGGTATTTAACGCCTTTTTTAATGTGAGTTTCATTGTACCACGATTTCATCATGAAAGTGAGAGGTTGTGGATCATCATTTCCGTATAATCCTGTCTGTGATCAGAATAAACATGAATCCCATTTGATTATAAAGCATGATGAAACAAGCTAAAAGAAATATTGTAAATACAAATATCTATAGTAAAGTAAGGAAAACGTGCTCACCGTATCTTCTATTTGTAAAGTGATTTGTCGACAAGATTTTTGACTGGTAACAGTTTCAGTCAAAACTTTGTAAGTCAAAATATTTTTCCTTGATTCTAGCAATTTTACATCCCTTGGAGGCTCTGATATCAATAATCTTTCGAAAAGAGGATCAGCTTTTATCTCTACAATTATATCTGCAACAAAAATTGAAGCACAAGAAATGATAAACTCAACTATAATGATTAACGTGGAATAATTATTATTAACCAATGGATTATTTAATACCTAAAGCATTCTCAATTTTTCCAAAAAGGACTTCAATTAGAATGCATGCACTAATTTTAACATTAGGAGATCCTCTACGTAGCTTTTTACTGAGTCCAGATATATCAGGAAATTCTAAAAAGCCATGTAATTTAATCTGAGGTCGGGTTCGAAGAACAACAATTTGATCGCCAACATATGAGCCGATGCCAAGATCTGCAAAGAAATTGATACGATTAATATTATGTTTCCTTGATAAAATAATAGGGAGTATAAGGCATAAAGATTTTTTCCACCTGGAGTTTTATTATCATCCAAATCTGCTGAATTCGAAATGGAATACCCAAACCCTTGTAGTCCAGTTTGAATTTCCCCAGCCTGTATTCTTCGAAAATAAGTTTTGAAATTCGGGGCTTTGAAAATGTATAAAGCCCCTGTAGTCTTTTCATAAGACGGAGAAATTTCATATGGCGATCCAACGACAATATCTGCAGAGGTTGAATTATATTGTAAGTTAAGTTTGTTTGAAGTGTAAAATCAAAATCAGTTTGATAATTTTATATGAACTTACAAACTGACTTCTTATCTAATTGTTCCGTAAAAAAGGAACTTATTGAGGTTCCGAATCTAGATCCGGGAACTTCTCTACCATGCAAGATTTCTTCTTATCTAATTGTTCCGTAAAAAAGGAACTTATTGAGGTTCCGAATCTAGATCCGGGAACTTCTCTACCATGCAAGATTTTTGGATGGGTAAATATTCCCTTAACAAACATAATATAAATATTTAGTGGCATTTGTTAAATCAAACTGTATCTTTCAATAATTTGGTCTAAAACCATACCTTAGACTTTCCAAACTTATAGAAATAAACACAACCATGATCACCAGAGATCCACGAAGCCCTTTTGGGCCGAGTATTTTCAATTTCCATATCTTCATTTGATGTGTCCTTTGGATCGGTTTGCCTTTTTAATGTACATTGAGGGGCACCCACAAATAATTCATCTTTTCCGTCTCCATCAATGTCTACGCTATGCAAACTAAATCCAAAATATGAACCGAATGTATTTTCTGAGCCATGTATAACTTTTTCCACCTTTATCATTGTTTTCACAGATCTTTCAAATTTGTTGCGTGGTATGGTAAAAATTACAACTTCTCCCTTCAACAGATTTCCTCTAGGTGCTCCAGCAGCATATAAAAGTTCAGTCTTGTCAAAATATCTACCAGAACTAACGCTGTATCCGAAGTAATCGAACCATGAATTGTTTTTATCTTTTGCATCCGGGGTGCCTCTGTGGGCAACTTGATACTCTGCGTATGAAGGATCTGCTGAATTCAGCCTGTTGTCACGACTCAATGCAAATAAAGGATTCGTTGTATCCCTATATCGGGCCACAGCGCCTAAAAATTAAGATTGAAGGAAACTATATTTTTTTTTATAGTATGGACACTGTGGATTGTGTAATTATTACCCGACCAAAGACGTGCACCAGGAGCCCCGATGAGCACTTCTCTTTGTGTGCGGTTCAAATTGGTGACTATGTGTGAAGAAATCCCTGCTTGCCCCAGACCCCATTCATAATTTTTTTCATTAGCTTGGGAGTTAACTACTTGAAAATACTGCTGGCTCACTGTAGTTTCAGTTTGAAAATTATTAAGTTTTGAAGGCATACTTTTCGTAAATATTGGAAATGCTATGCTGGTTGCATACTGTGATTAGTATTCCCAGGAACAAATAGAGGAATTAAACGATGATCATAAGAGCTTGGGCGTATTAACGAATTTAAATCTCCCAAAAATGAGCGTCCGCCGTTGGCTTGATCATCAGGTAACCAAAAACAAATGCCATTCATAAATAATTTTCCACCACGTGTCCAACGTGACCCACATGTAATCAATCGGTCTTCATGTACATTAAGTGAGACTCCGAGCCAAGAGTTGTCATTTTCCTCCTGATAAGGACCAAATGGTCTTTTGCTACCATCTCCTGATTGATTCAAAGAAAATTAATGAATACACAGCAAATAGCAAATTAAAATACATATGAGTTTCAGTCAGTACTATAAAATATATTTAATAGGTACCAATGGGATCTAGCTCAACTATTTCACACGCGTCTGAGTTTTTTAGTGTTTTCGGATTTCTTGGAGTTCCTATCTTGCAACGCCATAATGCTCCGGTTTCATCTGGTTTCGTAGAATTCCCTTTTGGAGCTCCGATGAAAATCCTAAAAATTGATACAAACATTATGAGCTGTTTATAGAAAAATAGTAAATGCATTAATGAAAACAGTTACCATCCTGTTGGTTTTCTGCTGAACTCAACTTGAGATTGATGATCATGTGCAAGACCTATTGTAAAACCAAAGTAGCTTTCCCCATTGGATAACTTATTGGAAATAATCAAAGGATAGGTTAAATCAAAAACATGGCCGTTATTTTCTAATTTATCTTGGGCAGCTACAGTGAAAAAATAATAAAAATATAGCGCAATGCAACTTTGTAATGATTTGACCAAAACCATTTTCAACTTCAGTCTATTCCGTTGACACAACTATTTAGAAAATATTTAGAAGAATAGAAAAACGTGAAAATATTGACCATGGTTATATAGCGATTAGATAACTATACTGGTTGCATCGAAATTGTGCATGCAATGAAGTGATTCATCTTTGGAACTGAACTTCACTATCTTATACGCTGTGGATGGATGTGGTCTTGAAACTTTACCACTACTGTTATCATTAGCGATTTCCGGCAAAGTCAATAAACACACGATGTGTTTAGGAGGAAAACCAATTCGATGTAAGGAGCAAGCATTTTTCCATTTTCTATTCTTGTTGTAGAAAGTAGCATTGATGGGGTGGAATAATAAAAGTCTAAAGCTCAAATAAAATCTTGCAAACTCTTCTTGATTCAAAATAACAACATTGCCATTCAGTAATTTAAGTAGGTTGATCAACACCCAAAAACAATAATTACGGGTTCATACTTTTGTCTCACTACACCCCTTCGTATTTTGTTCTAATTTTGGCTTTGGCAGTGAAAATTTTTTCAGACACTTTGAAAGCTTTTCGCGGCTCCCAATCTTTACACAATGCTTTACATTGCACTCATATATTCTGGTGCTGCGCTTAGTATGGCGGATCAATAAATGTTTGAAAACTATGCAGACCGCAGAGTTAGTAAAGTTGGTAAGTAGCAGTAGGCTAGGCAGTAGGAGCTAGAGCTAGGAGCTTGAATGTTTCACAAATACAGTTTTTAAATAATAGTCAATTTAATTACATCGAAGGAGGAAATTGTGAGAATTTGATTTGTCTTAAAATGAAGCCTGCTGTTGCAGTCTCATCATCTGTGGGAGATTCTGAGGCTGTAAATCAGTTAATCAGAGGTAGGTGTAAGATAGGTTTTAGGAAATTCATTGGTGGATAATTTGCAAAAATTAATACTGTCTGCTGAATACAATGCGGACAAGTATGAAGCTGATTAGAATATTTTCGTAATACAGGCTTGCTTAACAAAGAAGATGAATTAGAAAGTGAAGATTTATTGGATGGAATTAAGGAATATCCGTGGTTCATCGAAACAAAGTATTACGAAGCCGCTATTCGTGTTTGCTCATTGGAAAAGAAAACGATTGCTGATCAAGAATTCGCTGATTCGGTTGAAGCTGTCGTAATTCATTTCGATAGTTTCAGAGTAAGAGAGTCAGCATCAATGTTTCACTGTATCCGTTGTAGTTACTGCCAACTTGGCCGATAATTTTTAACCGTGTTATACTTTGGTTGTTTTTATATTTTTCTGTTTATTTCTTTTTTCTGTAGAAAGATGGACTGATTCTAGTTGAGCAATGGCTTTCGTTTATGAGTGTGTTTGAACCTGAAATCAAATTACTGGTATGCGATCACTGTCAGATTGAACCAAAATCAGGAACTCCTGCATTGTCAAAAGTTGAAGGTAATGTTTCTAAAAGATATACTTCTGGTTCATGTTTTAATCGTTTGAGTAAATTGACTTGTTTTTTGGTAATATCATTCAGTCCAAATGTGGTGCGTTAAAAACGGATTTGAGCTCATAGAATTGAATCCTGTGGAAGAAAATAGTGGAAACGAAGACGATTACGAAAATGATTTTCCTGAAAGTTTTGGACTCAAGCGATTGACAGAAGCTCTGAAAGCACACATATGGCCGAATCTCGTACTTAAAAGTAAATGCACGGATTTCATTTATGTTGATTTCTGATTGTGTTAAGCATATAAAAATCAATTTTTTTGCCTGAATTGCTTATATTTTAGCTTCAAAGAAAGTGGGAGTAGTGTCACCAATCAATTCTTTGCAAGTTGCTATGAATAGTATTCATTTTTGCGAAGCTGAAGAGAATAATTTAAGTCTGTCTTCTGTGGAAGAGAAAATTACTGACCAAGCTTCCAATGAAGTCAATTCTTTCCCTGTTAGTGCATCATCAGAAACTACAGAAAAACTTGTAGCTACGGTAAAACCTATACCTCATTGTACAGAAGAAACCTCATTAAATGAAGCTACTAATCTTTCAGCAGAACCTGTTAGTTTAACCTCAAAATCCAGGGATGAACACATTGGTGAGGCTCAGCTTAAATTATAATTCCGCTATAGCACTGTACTTTGAAGTCGAAGTCTGTGTGTTGATTTTAGATATTCTTGTCCTGGTCATATTTAGATGAAATGCTGAAAAATATGGATTCAATGCCCGAAGGTAGCTTTGAAGATCTATTCCAGCAGCTAAGTGAGATGAAAAACAAGGCGGAAAATTTGCCTCCTGATCAACGGAAATCGTATGCAGAAAAGATGGCAGTTGCATTTTGGCGTTCAATTGGAGGAAGTGAGTCTGAGGTTGAGGGTTTATCCTCCGAAGAAGAAAATTAAGATGAAAATATACTACAGTAGCTGGTCACAACAATCCACAATATAGAGGTAAACAAAAGGGCCTAGCATTTAATTTTTTGAAGACAATCTCCAATCTCTGATAAATCTTAATCTTGCACATTACTTCTAGTCCTTGATTACATTATTTTTGGTCTTGCTATATCATGCAATTTCTATGGGATTCACTATTATAGTTTGCTCAGCACAGCAGAACACTACATTTTTTGTCAAATTATGCATTCCATGTTCAGTATCATAAGTATCTGATAACCCATTCTACAAAGCAATCTGAGAAATAAAATATGGATGTATTTTTATATTTTTTTATTTCCAAACTTATGCGAGTCCATAAAATTCAGGTAAAAAATAGTGCTAGTTCATATTTCAAAAGAATAAATATCTACAGTTCATGTTCAGGCAATTTACATATTCTGACCATCACATCTCGTATAATCTCGTAATTCATCCCCTGGTTCCCAATAATGCGCCATTTTTAATCACTGGCATTATGATCTGCCAAAATCTGATTCAATACTGAAATCAGACTAGATAAGCCCAAAACATATCCATGATCATAGCCCACATGGTGTACAGCTGAACTACTTCCCTCCATGCCTTCATGGGTGGCATGTGCAAAATCTATCATCCGTACATCAACCAATCCAGACGAAAGTTTCGTTTGACCTTCTGCTTTGGGTTCCTTAATTTTTACATCACTAGAACAATCTTGCTCTGCATCCTCGTCAACTTCATGCATTTCAGAATCGGATTCGTATTCTGTTGAATCCAATCCCTCATATATGAGAAGAAGGGAACTAGTGTAAAACCTAAATGTATCTAATGTGCAAAGGACGGACTTCAGATCTTCTAACTTCTTTATCAATGGAACAATCGCATCAGCTCGCAATCTTTTTCCATTGTACAAAAACTGATAAATAGAATCATTGAATCCATCCACACTCAATTTTCTTCCATAGTATTTATCTTTGCAGAGGAACTGTCCAGTTGTAGTCTGATACACCTGTATAAAAAAGAGATTAGTTGTATTACAATAACAAGTTCTGGAAGCCACTTGAACACTTTAAAATGCGATAATTCCTTAGCATAATACTACACATTTGAGTTGTGACGTAAATGATGAACTTTATTATTTTATGGTGTTTTTTTGCGGAGCGTGGAGAGCTAATAATTATTTCCCTAAACTGCGTTCCATCAAATGCATTTTGAGTCATCCAAATCAGATGTTTATGACGACAGTAGTAATAATATTTAAACTAATTGTGAGTGCTTTTCGCCTTCCACAAGGTATTGTAATTAAAGCAACGTATGATCAGATTTGGGTAAACACCACTAGAGATTTAATATAATTGCTTATTATGCTTTAGAAAATGCTTCAAAGCGATTGCATGCGAAAAGTCAACTGGATTGACGTCATTCATTCTTATTTGTGTGCAACTATTCATGAAGACCAAAATGTAATAACATGTTTTTCCGCAATAGTTTGAAAACAATGCATACAAGTTGGCGGACACGCAGTTCATAGTGGTGCAACTATTTAAAGAAAATATATTATGATGAGAATATAGTAAACAACTCCGAAAAACGATATGAATTTTATATGCTATATGTGAGTGAAATACACTTCGGTTTGGCACTGGAATCTTTTTCTCCTACGAACCAGAATCAGAGTCATTACACAATGAGATTGGCGGCCAAAAATTCTTTGCACTAACTAAAATATGAAATGTATGACGCCATCAATTTTGGAACCAGTCAAACTCTGCCATTTGGACAGACTCTTTTTACATGGAATAAAACGGAAATGGTCATGCTTTACTGGCTACGAAAACTACTCCTAAGAATTTATGAGGATGCCCCAAAATAGATGACTCATTAAAACAGTGCACAGCATTCACCTAACTGCATTCATGCGATATTAAAAAGAGTCTCATTGCCTGGCCGCATAGAGCTGA
>Ga0210040_10009305_pt1 | contig 11461 bp, 9 predicted proteins | sample CryGeyCG12114_NA_FD_185462 | JGI IMG/M metagenome (GOLD analysis project Ga0210040, IMG submission 185462) | Groundwater microbial communities from aquifer - Crystal Geyser CG19_WC_8/21/14_NA (SPAdes) (version 2) | ecosystem: Environmental > Aquatic > Deep subsurface > Groundwater | place: USA... | reverse complement strand
CTTTAGTTAGCTAAAGGCCCAAATGAATGCAAATGAGTACATGACAATGGCAATACCATACAGAGAACATCCGTTTAAAAATTAAGAAGGCGATACGTGATGAAATCTCAAGGTTTCCCACTAAACTTTTTTCTCCCTTTTTCATCCCAGTGCGTGTCACAGAAGTTATATGAAAATGTAAACTAAGCTGCAGTACATTTGGCCGCTAAAAATAAAAGTCGGTACATCATCATATCCTTCTAATTTTTCACACACAACCAACCACCACTAGTACATTTTTTCATCTCTGGATTAAGAAGTGAATGCCACCAACGTTTGGAGTAGCATGTAGACCTCATTAATATGGAAGTCTCATAATGGCCATGTAATTCTGTAAATTTGTCTCCAGTCTGCAAGTCCATTATGGCTCATTAAAAATTCATGTGGTTACGAGTGAATCGATGGCGGAAGTTATTTCCATATCTCTTTGTAGTACATAAACGCCAATGACAGATATTCAGCAATAATCCTCCAAAAAAAATAAAAGCAGATCTATGTTAGGTGCTCGATCGATGTAAATTATTGTAGAAGTAGATATTAGTACGGTGTAAAAACACTTTTACGAAGGTTCGATTGTTTGCTTTCATCTCATCGCTCAAGGAAATAAAAGGACTAATATTTGGGAGTTGAAAAACATGTAAAGCTTCCTTTTAATAATTCTGATTAAATTTAAATCTAGAAATAATTCAAAATTATTCACTGTTTGACTGGGAGAGACAAAGAATTAGGGGACAAAACAAACGAGTGTTTGGCTACAGAATTTTTTCCAGTAAAAATTAGCACTCAATGTGTGCACTGTTGATTGTTGCATTCTCCATCAATTTAATATTTCAATTTATTAACGTATTTTTAGTCGTTCAAAACTGTTTACATACATATTTACTAGGCATTCTGTATTTGATTAGCTGATTTTGCTTTGTGATTAATTTGATAGTTTCACGCCGTCTGCCAAGTCCACTGACTAATGCTTGCTGCTGCTGACTATGGTAGAGTACGCGTGCGCGGGTGAGAGCGTCCTTTTTGTCTTTTGTTGTTTGCGAGTTGCCTGTTCTAACATTCAATAATTCTGCCATAAAAAGTTCTTCTTAGTTAGTGATAGCTATACTCGTTTGACCTTTGATAATTTGTATTGGGAACGGTGTGTGTTTAGTAAATACTTTTTGATGAACATAATTCACAAATTATGAGTAGGAAAAAGAAATGGCATTGAAAAATCTCCTGATCGATGGATATAATAATAATTGTTTCTTAGAAAACTTAAACGAAATATTAATGCAGTTATGCTTATAATAACTTTTTAATTAAGCATCCGAACAATTTAGCTAAACTAATTAACTAAGACCAACCTTTCCTAAAAGTTCTCAAAGAAAAAGTTTTGACCAACCTCAGAACTACTGCTGCTGTACCGAGAAGTCCTGGCTGAATCACTACTCTTGTCATTTTGACTTTGATGAGATTTGCTACGATGTGAAGAACTGGACGAAGGAGTTCTTTTTCTGGCCGGAGAGCCAGTAAACATCATCTTGAGACCGATATTTTACTATACACAAAGTTCACCATAAAAATCCCCATGAGTTCATCGTTGATGTCAATCTCGGTATTCTATGTCTGCTCTGTGGAGCTACAATGCCCATATTGGACAGTTTCGGTGATAAAAAAAAGTTTTCTATTCTCTGTGGAACAATAAACTCGGGATTCAGGATGAATTGTTTCTGACCAATACAGGAACTATACACAGGTTAGTTGCTCATCGTGGTTGTCAGGTACGTTCCAACTGATGAACTTTCCTTGCCACACACTGAGTGGATAATGAAAGGGAAAGGAGTAAGTGAAAAGTTGGGAACTATATTTCTCCCTTGTGAATTGAATTGCGACTGCATTATTGTGATTTCTGATGCTTATTTGGTTATTTAGCTAGTTAGAGAAAAATGCCTTATCTGAATAGGAAAGTGATTCTAGTTTTGTCTATGGATTCAATCTTGAATTGGAAGCAATAAGTTGAAAGTTTCCAGAGGGCTGTACACAGTTCTCACCACGTGCATAACTTATGCTCACACCATTGAATTTCTCAGAAGAATTCGATTGTTCAAACTTGTTTTCAGCTAGTCCAAACAGGTGATATTTGAGCAATGATACTACCTTTTGTATTAAACTTCTCAATCAATGACAAGATCGTCAAAATGTAGAAAACTAGTATCAGTTTGCAACATTGAATGAACTAAATCATTTCGATTTCAAAGTAGACAGACTGTAAGTATAAAACTATGAATCCACCTGCTATGATATTTGTAAAATAAATGTATTTCGCGCAAGAAACGGAAATTTTCTGAATGAATTTTGCCGTGTGCACAGTCCACAAAACACAAACATCCACCACACACAGCACATGAGTTTCAAGGAAGCAAAAACGGCCTGATTTCATGGAAGCAAAAAGTGAACATTTTGGCACGAGTCGTCGTTCTTTTCTCTGTGTACAAGATACACTGACAACGTACTGCGAGTTTCGGAATTCTCATACTGCTCTTCAACACGAACCGTGAATCCCAGATTATAAACTCCTGGGAATTCTTCCCTCTGCTTAGATTTTTATTTCTATCCAAATGATGCTTTGATTCTACGACATTATTTCCTTATTAATTCATACTGTTTGATCAGCCTGTAAGAAATTGGATCCATGTTATTGATAAAATCTTTTTTCTGTCAATTTCATGCGAGTGACGTGAAAGCCTCTACATGCAACCGTACAGACTGCAACCTCATGATAGGATACCATTTCGCACCAACTCAGCTGCAATCCAGAACAGAAGGAACCCCAATCTTTTGGACTCTCTAAAAATTGCATGATGCTGACTGACTGATTTCGCTTATTCACGTCCAACTAACTCACTTAACCAACGACAACCCAAATACACATACAGAGATGCACATGGACGTGAACTGCGCGAGTGACTACATGATGATTACAAACTTACGTGTGTTTTCATTTTGTATGCCCATGTATTAGCTCTGGATTAGCATAATCCGCACATGCACAAACAGCTCTTTCCTAATGAATGACAAGAAATCTTTAGGGAGTATTGTTAACTAGTTGCTCTGTACTGTATATTTGATCATCCAACGTTCGTAGTTTGTTAGGTTTGATAATAAGTGAAGCAACTGTGGGTTACTTTTAGTTAGTTAATATGACTTCTGTTTTCTGCTGAAAAGATTAAATGAGAATGAGATCACAGAGATTAAACTCTTTTGTTTAATTACCTCCATGAATAAACTTAATTTTTCAAACCGGCAGGGGCAACACACACACATGGAGTATGGAAATACTGTGTTTTATCAAACTTGATGACTCGAACTTGTGCTCCAACATGGCATACGCAACGTTTTGAGGCGCCATAAAATCATACGCACTATACACTCCTTAATTTTTTACGACCCGAGAAGAACATATAGAGTGAAGTTAGTTATTATGGAGCCATATTTTTTGCATCTCTTTTAGCTTTTCCTTTATTTACAGATATGGATCGTAGATGGTAAGATAATCATGATGCTATACTTCTCGAGGTTACATAATCCATAGATTGTAAGGCTACCGCGCGCTTACTTTACTATGTGAAGCACGAACAAAAATGTAGGATGCCAAATTATGCACGAATCTGCAAATAATTCAAAGAATGTTAAAAGACCGAAAAAATTACCATACTGCATCTTCCCCCAATGTATTCTAAAAAGTTACAACATATGCTCCTTTAATAACTACAGCCTAAAAAGAAATGCATAATACATGCCACTTCACATTTACACACACATGTTTATTTTTAAAGCTTTCCGCACAAGGTTCTCATAAATGTTGTGCGTATCTTTTCCTACTACTCATATCAATAAGGGGAAATGAGACGGGGTCATTTTAAGAAAACACATTAGTTAGTTAGTATTCAAACAACGGCCGTTAAATATAAACTATCCATTTTTAAAGAGCGCATACTTAATACACTCATGGTTTAGTAAGCATAGTTGCACTGAATACATGAAAAAAGTCTTTTGTGAATCGTACTCTGCCCAAATTTTGAACATTGTTTTTATGACAAATGGATTATCTCATTTACCATTTTCCATATGGAAAGTATACAGAAAGAAAGTCAGCTGGAATCATAACAATCTTTAAAACACTGACAGAGCAGCTAATTTTCATTGCTTGTACTTACTTCACTTACTTACTTAATGTAAATAAAATTGGTGCAGATATAGCATTATAGACGAGTATGAGACTTTGTGTATTTGATACATATCCAACAAATGAAAATAAACTGGTTCACCAAATGGAATATAAAGTCAAATTCTTTAGAGTTCCCATGTTGCTGTGCATAACTACTTGGGCTGACGCTGAGTTCATATTGAGCGTATTGACGTCATTGAAAAATGAAAGAAATTTGCTTCTACTCACTACTACAGTTTTCATTCATAAACTCTTTTTAAGCTCCTGAAGAAGTATTAGCAGCAACAAGAAAATACTTGGGGCTTGAGATAAACAACAAAATAGTTTGGGAGTTGTACAAAAAAACAAATTTCTCAGAATGTTCTTCTGCATAATACATAGTGACTTTAACCGTAATGTTTTCTACTGCTATTAGCTATAATAATGTATAGTTTTTTCAAATTAAATATTGTGCAAATACAGGGCTGGGCACGGAAAAAATATGATTTGTTAGAGTGTCACCAATTTTAACACGAAAGTATGCATGGGATTTGTAGCAAGCTAAATATAAGCAAAAAATTTGATCAGATAAAAGATTTCAAATGCAATTGACTTAAAATGTGTGTCAGCTAACACCAGTGAGGAATTAATAGAAGCGTGCAGTTCCTTTCCGAAACTTTTTCGTTTGTTCGCATATAGGGAAGTTAGAAATGGAAAGAACCAAAAACGACATGTTGCAAAATATTTTTTTAATCAAAGTTGCGACCAAAATGCCGGTTCCTGAAGTAAAAGAAACACCAGTGCAAATAAAGTTCTTGCTTTCTTTCATAAAAATCACTCATTTTATGTTGGTACTACCTCAGACTATAGTTTACAATGGAAATACAAAACTTTATGAGTTAAAAGAACCCTATTGGTTTAAAAAGGTAAAGATTTTAACCATTTTTCGATCATTTGCAAAATCTTGTCAATTCAGAATTTATTTATTATACATATTCACATTTTATACAGGTGCTACGATCTGCAGTTTTTGTTTTAGTGTTCATGGAATTTTCATTTCATATTAGTACTAAACTTAGCATCCAGAAAAATGAGATCCAAATGGAATCTCAAGCTGTCAGTACTGACTTAATTCTCTCTGTTGTTTTTATGTCCACTGCGCTGGTAGCTATAAATATTTTTGGCAGAATTGGACCTCATTTTGTTAACGCTTTAAATGAGCTTCAAAAAACTTGCTACACATTCAGGCACTATCCGGACTATGAGTTTCAATCTCGTAAGATAGTAAGTTAAAAGAAACCACAATTCATAATGATGAGTAATAATCATATCGCTACTGCAACCATTGCATTTTTCAGCTTTGGTCACAAATAAATTTCCCATGGATCACTGTCACACTCATGATTCTCTTTGAATTCATTTTTACGGATTTGAGAGCCCAAAATGGATGGGCATATGCTTGGAATTTTGCAAAAAAATTCTCTAATTACAGCATGTTTGGACAACATGCCTGCAAGACAGACAGATAAACATAAATATTGTAGCAAGTAGGTAAGTTATTTATAATAAGTGATAAAATATCTGTCATTTCTATTTCAGTATACCTACACGAGGAAAACGCTGAGTATTGGCTAGTTTTGGAAGGATTATATTTGCTTGTGGAAAAGGCTTATGCAGCATTTATTTATGGGTGTGCTGTTAACCTTGTGATTGCAAACAGCTTCATAGTATTGAGCTTTATGAGAAAATTGATGGATGCAAGGAATAGCATGGATGAAAATTTGGTAAGGTTTTCAAATTGTTTCGCTTTATAAGGATTTATCATATCGTTATGATTGTTTGAATATATAGGTGATAGAATTACTGGATCAAGTATATATATTGCTTGAAGTCTTAAATAACTTGACCAAAAATATTGCATTCGTTGTTTTTGTGGTCAACTTGCCTTACACAGCAAATATAAGCAAACAATTGCTCACTTTCACTGATATAACTGCGGTATTATGTAATGTGTTGTACCTTGGACAATCCTTTTTTGCAGTGTATGTTGCCGCATTGGTGAATTCAAAGGTTAACACAATTGATGGGAAAGAATATCATATATAAAAAAATAACAAGTTGGATAACAAAAATTTCTTTCACATTTAGTCATATGAAGTCTTACAATGGATGTATCGAAGACGAAAACCAAGGCAAGATATTTGTTCCAGCAAAACTATTTTACTGGTTCAACAGATTACAGCGAATTCTTTTGGAATTCGCGTGGCTTCAATGTTTACAATTACTTTCTCATTTTGAATTTCTCATTCCTGGGAACGACTGCACAGCTGGTTTTGACTTATGCTATAATATTTGTTCAGTTTTCGGAGAAATAATTTGGCAAGTAAAACACCAATGCCATTTGTGAATTAAAATGGATTATTGCATCATTGCATGTAATTTGCCCGGGACATAACATAAGTTCCTATCCCACACAAGCTCGGGAGATTTAAATCTATCAAACCATTAAAATAACGAGTAAACAAATTTCCATTTCTGCAGAGCTTTATGATGAAATCTGTGGGTTTCCGATAAAAAATTGATCATAATAAAATGTATTTAACTATAATCTAACTAAGCCTCCTCCATTCCATGACCATGTTCAGTAAGTTGGCGTTGGGTGCGAACTGAAGACATTGAAATTTGGATTCACTATGCAGCCCGCTGAATTCATATACAACTACATCTGAACTTTTTACCACTTGCATTTCAAAGTTAAAATTTAATTATTGAGGTACAATATTTATTCATTGGCCGTATTTCCATCGAGTTTCAAGAGTTTGGCCCTTATAAGTTGCTTAAGCTTCATAATTAATTGTCCACAAGTTTATTTAATAGATACTGTTTGTGTCTAGGGAGTAATATAGCAAGACGAAGTTGTTTGCCTCTGCTGGTTTGAATTTGAAGCGTAGAAAACATTTTTAGCTTAATTGAACTACCAAAATGTTGTTGAAACGAGTATTTCTTCAGAGTTCTTTTGCACTAAATATGTGTACTCGTGTATTATTGGGTAATCGAAATCAAACCCTCAAAGGAAGTCAGAGTGTCCATTTGAATCTTCCTGTTACAACAGCACCCAACTTCTCTCTAGTATGTTCTTTTCAAAGACTCAGCACTACTTCGTATTTGATGGGAGATGGTAAATCAGACTTGGCCAACACTGCTGAAGGTGAAGGGGAAGAGATGACCTTAGAAGATGACAAATCTGACGGAAAGGGCAATGAGCTTAGTGACAAACACAGGAAAGTGGCTCCAGAAAAATTACGGTTGAAGAAGATACCCGTAGAAACGAGTATGAGGTATTTGCAAAGTCAAGGTAAATCGACATAGCAAAACCAATCTGAGCATGGATACGAAACTAAGGGGTATACTATAATGGGCGTTTTATTGTTTTAAATTCCAGCCTATAAGGAGACGTACGGTGATAATAAAGTATGGGCGTTGTACAGGAGAAATTTCAAAGGCCAATTTGCTCCTAAAATTACGCGAAAATCATGCATTGTAAGTTACGACAACAGATATTTTAATTTCGGAGATGGTTACTCTCGATTTTACCTCGTCCTGATATCTTGTTACAGCGGGATCACATTATCGTGACTGGAAATCCCTGTCCAATCTGTCGGGATGAATACTTAGTACTAGACTACAGAAACGTAGATTTACTAAACCAGTTCATTTCCCCTCATAACGGGAAAATTCTACCTCCTTCAATTACTGGATTGTGCCGCAAACGACATGCTGAGCTATTAGTCGAGATGGTTAAAGTGGAAGATTATGGTACCATTATTAGCGATGTTCCTTTTAGAGAGTATGACTATGATGAATACAAAAAAATAGTCGAGAAATATTAGCATTCTCACTATGTCCTTGTTTGTAATTAATCATTTATATAATGTTAACATAGGATTCTGTTAGTAATAAACTCAACTCGTCTCAGCTGCAGCTCACTGAAGAGTCTTGATTCGCATTTTTTTCACCACTTCTGAATTATTTTCCAGAATTAGCGTTAAGCAACTCCAAAATATTGTGCTTTTATTGCTGGACTTTATATTTTTCAAAAATCGAAAATAACTTATGAATGAAAAACTATTCCAGTTTATTTTTTCTAAGCAATCTTGTATCCAAGTACATATCACTAAATTGAGTCAATTCATGCGCCATCTTTGCATGAATTCCATCAGGTTCAAGTCGTAATGTCGTGATACCATCAATTATCAAATTACGAAAATAGCTACGTTTTACATACTCTCGGATTTCCTCTGTAGAATAGAAACATTTCAGTTGAAGAATGTAGTAGTAGCTCAAAAACGCATGATAGGTGTTCAATCCAGGGTAAATCAAGTTGGCAATATAGATTAATTTGTTATTATAACCTAACAGAGTTTTAGTAAAATTTTCGTTTGCTAAATTCATGTGACATAGACTACCTTGCATATTATTTTTGGTACTAACTGAAACAATTTTGTATCTAATAGCGTTTAAAACATAATGATTTTCATGTAAGACAGCGCCACAACACAACTCTAGTATTTTTTCAAATTTTCGGATTAATTTTTCTATAAATTTAACATACATTTTGAAAGTTTTTGCGATCTGATCACTAATAGGAGAAATCAAGGAATCAATTTCTTGTTTTGATTTCAATGTTCCACAATTTTGACAAATGAAAATTTCTTCAGGATGTAGAATAGGTAAAAGATAACCCGTTGGACACACAGAACACTTTACAGCGGAAAAATAGCTGCCAAATTCAGTGGGATCTTCACATCGTGGACAAACGCATAAAAAATTCCAATTTTCCAATAAAGCTTCTCGTCGTGGTATTGTCCCTTCCAAAATATTCACATACTGAATGCTAATAGATTCACCGATGGAAATTCTTTTCGTTGCCCGCAATTCTCCGGTGAAATGAGCACATTTGTTTCTTGATTTGTGGATTTGTTCCAAGAAAATTATTCTTGCGTTTGGACTACAGCTGTGATTTAGAAGACTCAGGTTGGTAAATAGCAGAGTGCATTTCCTAATTGCAAGATCCAAAAGACAAAATTAGCATTCTCCGTATAACACAAATAAAACAATCATGTTTACAAACAACTCATTTAATATAATGAATCGCCCATGAATTCATTAACTGAAAAAGGATATTTTTAAAAAACGATGAAAGTATTTTTTCAAAAGCTAAACAAATTATATTATTTCCATTTATTGAGTTAAATATAAAATCAATTTCATCCCCACTCGCCATAATCCTCAAAATTCGCTTCAAATACTACACTGTTCTCATTTCCCTTATTGCATCACTATTACCTATTTAAGCATTCCCGACCACTAGATGTAGTAGTATCCGCAGCAAACGAGTTCACCAAACAGATACTAATAACACGCTCCAGTAACTCCATATTGATTGACACTAGCTCGCACACATCATGAATGAAAGCATAAGCTTTTTGAACCAGACTTAGCTCCACACTATGAGCCTGCAGGCCAATAAACTTCTCAAACTGTGCGCCACTCGTTTCCATTAAAATACAACACCGCAGGAATTGTATCAACTGATATCTCTGAGGCTGAAGCAATGGTGGAATCTTTTTCTTCGCAAACAATTTGCATTCAAAGTCGGCATGAGCTGAGACCTAAAAAAATCCACCCATCTCAATTGATAATTACCCCCAACTTGTTTTCGGTAATGACTGGACTAACTAACTACCTAAAAAAACTTACATTTTGACACATTCCATTATTGTTACAAACAGGCCATCCACATACACTGCATTTGGAGTCACAACTACCATTCTGAATTCCGTAGTCAATAATTTTGCAGCAACCCATACAAGTCGGAGAATCCAAAGACTCCATCACTGGAGCCTCCATCATAGCAGGCTCTACAAATATTATTTCCCCTGGCAAAAATTCCTTTCTCGCCACCAGGAATCGTCCAGCATCCGAGTTCAGCTCCATATTTACACATTTTGGTAAAGACTCGGAAATTGAATCAGAACAACGTTGGTTTTCATCACTATCGCCCATATTTGTAGCGACTGTAAAATACTTTCACTGCACAGAGTCACTCACCATTACTATTGGCTCAATATTCACAGTTAATTAGTTGGTTAATTACTACCTTACTTACTGTTAGTTAGTTACTATTAGCTGGTTCACAACTCAACTCATCGTCTTTCATCACTCGCGTCCACGTGAGATGAGAATGGGAAAGACACAAAGTGCTAACTGAGTGGGGAACCCGGGATTTGATTTCATCTCTCGGCCTGTTAATTGAAAGCAACAAGGGAACCTATTTTTAGTATTGTAATGAAAGTTTGCAGAACAAATGGCTTTCATTAAAAATCCTATCGCCTGTTGGGCTAGCTTAAAATGAACTGTGCATTATATGTACTTTGTTGCAGGCAAGTACATACCTAAGTCAACAGCGTCGAGCTCACTCACAATGCATAGTTAGTACATAAAAAACAACAGCACATTCTTTGTTTCCTGCATGTAAAAGTTACTTACGCAAACCAGATTGCCTCACAACTATAGTTTTCGGTTTTACAAACACACTGTTGTTTTTGTGTTAGTCGGATGATGTGATCCTCGACTTTACCTTGAATTTTTGGAGAGAGGGATTTATTTTGGAAATTGGGGACTTTAGTTATCTTGGTTAGGATGTATTTGACGCATTGGTAATCGACTGAGATTTAAATTTTACGGTAGCTGTGCAATGTGGGATTGATGGGAGAACACAAAGACAGGAGGAAAACGAATGTAGTACCTACCTACAGGTTTAGAGGTACAAACATTGAATATTTTAGGCCTACGGCTTGGAGACTTATGTATGAAACTCTGTGTATATTATGCACACATGCTCCAAAGATAATGAGAAAAGATAAAAGAAGACTTGGCAAATGTTGTTTGCAAATGTGTGCCTGAACTCGATTTGATGGAATATTTTTCAACCTGCTGTCTTCCTTGTATAAATCAACATGTTTTCTACTAACTAACTAACGGGAGCACGAGAAGAAAATGTTATTCCTGTGCTGTATTTATGTGTCACAGTGTATAGGACAGTTTTATATTTATAGGTGTGCTGTTTACCAATTAGATGGTACTGGTAGAAATGACAAGACTTTATTTATCACGGGTTACAATGCAAGTGCGCAATATTAAAGGTGGAAATTTTGCTAAGCTTATAGCTTC
>Ga0210040_10009304_pt1 | contig 11463 bp, 11 predicted proteins | sample CryGeyCG12114_NA_FD_185462 | JGI IMG/M metagenome (GOLD analysis project Ga0210040, IMG submission 185462) | Groundwater microbial communities from aquifer - Crystal Geyser CG19_WC_8/21/14_NA (SPAdes) (version 2) | ecosystem: Environmental > Aquatic > Deep subsurface > Groundwater | place: USA... | reverse complement strand
AAACTTCTCGTCCAGCAGCTCTTTGGCGCCTTCGTCACCCATTACATCCATCTCACTTATCTTATACGTCTGCTCAAAATCCCCCTTCTCCAGCTTAATCAGGTATTTCCCGTTCCAGGCCATCAGCGTGACTTTCATGTCAGGGTTTGGTATATCGGCTACTATTCTCATATGTGTGCTTATTCGTTAGTTTTGATGTCGATGCCCATGAGCTGCATCAGCTTACTGGCGTTAAAACTGCGGCAGATGCCATTTGTCAGCTTATAGTCAAATATAATCTCATCCCCTATAATGTCGCTGTTAAAGCTGTAGTTCTGGACGCTCTGCGGCAGTTCCTCCTCCATGGCGCCTAACTCCAGGTCGTGGGTAGAGATAAGACCAGAGGCGTTGCGGTGATGCAACTGCCGGATCAGCGACATGGCGCCCAAGTGACGGTCGCGGGAATTCGTGCCTTTCAGAATCTCATCGAGCAGGTAGAAGACCGGCTGCCCCTGTTCGGTCAGCTCCAGCAGCATGCGCAGGCGCTTCAGTTCAGCATAAAAGGAGGAAGTGTTCTCCGACAGGTTATCAGCGGTGCGCATAGCGGTATATACCTGCGCCGGGGCAACCAAAAACCGTTCGGCACAAACCGGGGCACCCATCAGCGCCATCACCGTGTTGATGCCCACTGTACGCAAAAACGTCGTTTTGCCTGACATGTTGGAGCCTGTGATTACCATCGTACGCCCCGCGCCTGCCGTTTCAAAGTCGTTGGCAACGGCTGTCACGGAAAAGATGAGCGGGTGCGCCAAGGCGCTTGCCCTCAGCTCGAATGGCTGCTGGCTGAGCTGCGGCACCGCATACGCCGGATGTGCGTGCTGAAACGCAGCAACGCTTGCCAGGGCCTCCATCTCCGCCAGTATATCCAAAGATGCGCTGAGTTGCTTCAGGTATTTGTCTCTCCATTGCTCCAGCCGGTACATCCATATAAAATCCCACATCAGGATCGCATTCAGGAAAAAGGCCATCAGCGTGCTGAGGCGATAAGAGAAATAATCGATGATGTTGGCCAGTCGGTGCAGGCTTGCCGAGGCCGTGGTACCCGATTGCTGCAGCCCCTGCCGCAACTGCTCTAGGCTGGCATTCCGGAATTTATGCTGCTCTATATGCTGCAGTTGCCGGGTATAGCTACGCATGGCCTCGTAGATGCCGATGCTCTTCTCGTAGTACTCATCCCTCTCCGACTGGAACCGGTACGCCACCCCGTACTGCGCCAGCAGGAAAGCCACCGCAATCCAGCCGCTATATCCGTTAAACCAGGCCACAATAGCCGCCAGGGTTAGAAGCGGGAGCACCAGCAGCAGCACCTTTACCCAGGGATACTGCCTGAAGAAATGCTTGTTCGAGAACCAGGAAATAAAGTCGCCTGCCGGCTCCTTGTCGTGTTTGTAATGCATCGGGAGGGCCAGCAGCGCCTGCAGCCAGTCCAGTTGCTGCGGCTGGGCCAGTTCTGCCACCGCCTCCTGCCGTTGCAGCACCTCTGCCGGAACTGCCGCGCCCTGCAGCCAGCTGGCCAGCCTGCTTTTACCGATACTGGTCACGGAGCGGTTCATTAGCTGAAAGAGCGAGTTCTGCCCGAAGATGTCGAGGTCGGAGGTATAGGGATGCTGATCATCCACAAACGCATCACCCCCATCGAACTGCTTCAGCCTGCCCTGAAGCCGCTCCACCTCCTGCTCGTTTACCTGCCGCAACAACACCAGTTGCCGGTATATAAAGTCGAGGCGGCTGTGCCAGCGCATCACCACCACAAACAGGGCATAAAACAGCAACGCGCTCACAGCGCCGGCCCCCATATTGTGGTTGCTGAAAAAGTACCAGGCAACTGCGACCCCGGTTAAAAACACACCCACCCGCAGCCACGACACCAGCGTAGACCTGGAGGCGGCCTGCTTCTCCTGTTCGGCAAACGCGCTGGCGCGGCTGCTATATAACTTGTCTCTTTTTTCGCTCACAAGGATTCTTCTTTCTTTTCGGTAGCCTGCTATACCTGCCCAGGCGCATCGATGGTGGCGATGCACTTCAGCTCGATGGCGATGGGTGTAGGCAATTTGTTTACCTCTACTGTGGTGCGGCAGGGCTGGTTGTCTTTAAAGTAGTCGGCGTATATCTGGTTATATATCGGGAAGTCGTCTTTCATGTTCGTCAGAAACACCGTTACGTCCACAAGGTTTGCCCAAGCGGAGCCAGCCTCCTCCAGTATATACCGGACATTCCGGAACACCGCGTGGCATTGCACGGCAATGTCGTAGGCAAGGATATTTCCCGCCACATCCAGTTGCACCCCCGGTACCTCTTTCTGGCCCCGCTCACGCGGACCTACGCCTGAGAGAAACAGCAGGTTGCCCACGCGACGGGCATGCGGGTAGAGCCCCACCGGCTCCGGGGCTCTGGAAGACTGTATTGGTTCTGATGACATAGCCAAAGATAAGGATAAAGTAGTGGATCACCCGCTGTACGGGTAAAAGCAAAAGAGCCGGCAATATGCCAGCTCCCTGCTCACCTTAACAAACAAATCTTACTATTCTTACCTTGCAAACCTTACTTCACCATATTTCGAGTTGATGCTCACCATTCCTTTAGGAGAGGCGCCTCCGTATGCCCCTTTGTAGTCTGCGGAGGTATGGCCTTTCTCCAGCGATGTTATATCCACCAGGGACTTGTCGTACTTGAAATCGGCAAACTGCACGCTCACATCAAAATTAAAGGCCGTATTCGAATCAAAAGTCAGGCTGATGGGTGTGAAGCCACTGTCAAGCGTAATCTTCCGGATATTACGGCTGATATTGTCTACTTTGAAGGAACCGTATTTCACGTCCATTTCCATTGTTTCGCCCAGGTTGCCGAGCCTAAAATCGCTGAACTTCGCGGACCCGTTCAGGCCGTTGGCGCCATCCACACGCATGTCGGCATAGGACACGTCTAGGTTTCCGCCGTTGATATAGCCACAGGTACCGGAGCCATACGCAAGCCGCACCGTATTACCGGAACTGCCCAGCCTGTCGCACTTCAGTGCGCCATACTTCACATTTATATCTGCTTTGCCTTTGAGGGCGGCCAGGTACACATCGCCAAAGCTGTTTTTCACCGTGAGCGGGTTTTCCTCCGGCATGCTGATCGTGTAGTTGACCTCGTAGCCTTTATTGTTGTTGCCCGAGATGCGCATCGGCTCAATGCTGGTTCTGAAAGAAATGGTGCCTCCTTCGCGGCTCTCCGTCACTTTTATATTGTCGAGAACCTCCTGCGCTCTGCTGTCGGAGCTGGCGCGGGCGATGATATCGACCTTTACGTGCACCTCATTTCTGTCCCAGGTGTTGATGTGCACCTTGCCGAACTTGTTCTCGATGTTGAGCATATCTGCCCGGCTCACTTTGAACGTCTTGTCGATGGACTTGCGCTTTTCCACATCATAGGCAGCGTCCTGCACGCCGGCCCTCGGATCATGTGCACGCGCAATCGTGTTGTTCGTCAGCATGGCCATCGCCCCAGGCGGGGGTGGGGCAACGGGGGCGGGTGAGGCCCCAGGGCAGTGCGACTGCGCCACAGCTGGGGCAAGCACTATGGTAAAGGCAATCGAAAGCAACAGCAGGCGGTGTAGAGAGTTATACATGTGTGGTATCATCTGTTGTAGGTTCTAAGTCGGGTTGTTCGTCCAATTTTTTTAAGTTCTGAAGCACTTCCAGTTGTCGGTTCAGCACCCTGATCCGTATCTGCAGGTTCTGGATCATGGCACTCATTATCTCATCTGTATTGGGATTGGTATATAATTGCTTTTTAAGCTGCATATAGCTGCTGTCGAGGCGGGCGAGTTCCCCGTCAATTTCCTGCTGCCCGTTCAGGCCCAGCACCTTGAGGTCGTACTCGCTCAGCTGGCCTTTCTTTTCCCTGATCTGGCTCACGTAGTACGACTCCACCTCTGCCAGTTCCGGCGCGATACTGGACGCAGCAGGCTGCATCACGGCTAAGGTATTGTTCGTATCCGGAGCCTTCTGCTTCATCAGCAGGAGCGTAAGACCGCATGCCACCAGCAGTACCACAGCCGCCGCCACGCGCATAAACAGGACGTTGGCGCTGAAACTGGCGCTTTCGCCGAATTTAATGCTGATCACCTTCGCCTCCTTCCGCTTCTCCGGCAGCGCCTCGCAGATTTGCTGCCACAGCTCCGGCCGGGGCTCAAACACATCGAACTCATCCCGATGCTCTTCTGCAAACTTTTTTAAGTTGTCTTCCATGGTAAAAGTAATCTCATTGTCTTTTTATATCAGACCGCAAACTGCGGCTCCCTCATAATTTCCAATAGCTTTTTCTTGGCCCGGCTGTACTGCGATTTTGAAGTTGACTCCGTGATCCCCAGCACTTCCCCGATCTCAGCATGGTCGTACCCTTCCAGCAGGTACAGGCTCAGCACCACGCGGTAACCGTCAGGCAGTTGCTGTATGGCGCGGCGCACCTTCTCCACCTGCCACTCCGAGTTATCCTCCTGCAAGTCGTCGGCAATGTCACTAACCAGCCGCTCGTCTAGCGGTACCAGTTCAGCGCGGCGCTTTCGGATGGCATTGATGGCCGCATTCACTACAATTTTCTTCAGCCAGCTACCGAACGAAGCCTCGGCTTTATAGCTATGCAGATTCTTAAAAGCACTCACAAAAGCCTCCTGCAGCACATCCTGCGCCTCCGCATAATCATTGGTGATGCGCATGCACACGTTGAACATGGCCTTGGAGTAAAGCTTGTACAGCTCATACTGGGCTCTGTTGTCGCCGCTTTTGCAGCGATCAATCACGTGATGATTTACGTCCTGATAACCGAGTGTCTCCAAAGTGCTCTTTTTTAGCGTTTGCAAAGTTTTTGCTGCGCTTTCACGTCTTTTTTCTTATGCTTTACATCCTCTCCCCCAATCTTCACACTAAAGACATCCGGAAAAGGGCAAGGTTGCACGAGGTTACAAAATATTTTTCTGATGCTGTACGTTCATGCCAGTCTCCACAGTATCCACACCCTCATGTGGATAACACAAAACACACGCATCTGCTTCATCTTCATTACATTAGATCTGTTCGCGGCGCTTTTTATAACGTCCCATCGGGAAACAGGCGCTGCAGCGGCACCAAAAGAAAGGCTCAGCTTTTCTTTTTTCCACATATACACATATAGTTTATGCACAGATGTGGACAAGTAGCACAGATATGGTTGATTCATGAAAAGGACAATACACAAAAGCGCCAGCCCTGTTACCAAAGCTGGCGCTTTTGACGCACAGAAGTAGCGGAGGTGGGTAAACAGTTCGCTGCATTATACCGATAGGCGTAATGAATGCGCAATCAGCCTGCCCCGCTACACAAACTATAGTTATTCACTCATCAGTCCATCACCTTAAACTGGATTCCCTGCGCGAGCGGCAGGTCACGGCCATAGTTGATCGTGTTGGTCTGCCGGCGCATATAAACTTTCCAGGCATCGGAGCCAGACTCACGGCCACCTCCCGTTTCTTTCTCTCCACCGAAGGCACCGCCTATCTCAGCACCTGAAGTACCGATGTTCACGTTGGCAATCCCGCAATCGGAACCCCAATGGCCTAAGAAAGCTTCTGTCTCCAGCAGATTGGTTGAGAAAATAGCCGATGACAAGCCCTGCCGCACGCCATTTTGAATCTCAATGGCATTCTCGACTTCGCCGCTGTACCTGATCAGGTATAAGATCGGGGCAAAGGTTTCCTCCTGCACCATTTCATAGTGGTTCTCTGCTTCCACAATGGCAGGCGTAACGTAGGTGCCCGTTTCGTAGCCATCACCATGCAATATATCGCCCCCTGTTAATAAGCTGCCCCCCTCCTGCTGAACCTTTTCCAAGGCGCTCTTGAAGGCGGTCACGGCATCAGTGTCTATCAGCGGCCCTACCAGCGTTGTGCTGTCCAGCGGGTGCCCGATCGGCAGGGTCGGATATATCTTGAGCAGGCGCTCTTTTACCTGCTCGTATATATTTTCGTGCACAATCAGGCGGCGGGTAGAGGTGCAGCGCTGCCCGCAGGTGCCTACAGCCCCGAAGACGATGGCCACAATCGCCATATCAATGTCTGCGTGCTCTGTCATGATGATGGCGTTGTTACCGCCCAACTCCAGCAGCGATTTGCCCAGGCGAGCCCCTACAGCCTCGCCTACTTTCTTACCCATGCGCGTAGACCCTGTGGCAGAGACAAGCGGCAAGCGCTTATCGTGGCTCATGAGGGAGCCGATTTCCGCATTGCCGATGATCAGGTTAAAGATGCCTTCCGGCAACTCGTTTTCCGCCAACACATCCCGGATTATATGCTGACAGGCAATACCGGTAAGCGGCGTTTTCTCAGAGGGCTTCCAGATCGTTACATCGCCACACACGGCTGCCAGCATCGTGTTCCAACTCCAGACGGCCACCGGGAAGTTAAACGCAGAGATAATGCCGACAATGCCCAGCGGGTGGTATTGCTCGTACATGCGGTGCTGCGGGCGCTCTGAGTGCATCGTCAGGCCGTGCAGCTGCCGCGACAACCCTACGGCAAAATCGCAGATGTCAATCATTTCCTGCACTTCGCCAAGTCCCTCCTGCAGAATTTTACCCATCTCGTAACTCACCAGTTTGCCAAGGGCTTCTTTGTGCTGGCGCAGCTTGTCCCCGATCTGGCGCACAATGTCGCCGCGCTTAGGCGCAGGCACTTTGCGCCACATCTTAAATGCCTCCTGCGCCGCCTGCACTACCTGCTCGTAATCGTCGGCGGTAGCCATGTTTACGTTTGCGATCAGGTGACCATCAGCCGGCGAGTGAATGCTGCGCGTGTTGCGGCCTTCCTGCCCGCCCCAGGCAAGGCCGGTGCTGTAAGCGGGGTTGTTTTCTTTTACACCAAGCTGCTGCAGTACATCGGTTATTTCCCGGTCAAGCGGAAGTGCGTCTATGGTCTGTTTCATATGTTTTATCTCTTTCGTTGTTCAGGAGCCTCTTATACAAAGCTAAAAAATAAAAAAGCTTCTGCAAGGTTGCAGAAGCTTTCTATAGCTATTGGCCCTATGGCTGCTTATTCTTTCCCGATTGGGTAGTAGGCCTTCAGACCATCCGGGTAAATGCCCTCAATATATACCACGCCGTTGTCGAAGTTCTTCAGATACTTCTCTACATCGCCTGGCTCATTTACAGGGTATTTATCGATTTTAGTGATGATGAAGCCGTCTTTCATGCCTGTCTCACGGAACTTGCTGTTACGAACACTCGCAATCTTCGCTCCACCGCTGATGCTCAGCTTCGACATTTCCTGTCTGCTTACCGGTTCGAAAGTGGCACCGTCGAAGGTGATAGACTTGGCGTTGCTGCGCTTCACGAGCTCAGTGCTGTTGTTCAGGTTCTTCAGCGTTACGTTCGCAGTTTTCTCCTTTCCATCGCGCAGGTAGGTTACTTTTACTTTATCGCCAGGGCGATAACGGGCGATCTGCTCCAATAACTGGGATGATTTGGCTACGCCCACACCGTTTACGGCTGTAATCACGTCTCCGCCTTTCAGACCGGCTTCTTTGGCACCACTGCTCTCTGTTACATCGTTGATGTAAACACCGTTCATGGTTTTCAAGTTTTGCTCTTCTGCAAAGGTGGCATCAATCTCACGGATAGAGGCACCTAACAGGGCACGCTGCACTTCACCGTATTTCAGCAGGTCGTCCACCACCTTGCTTACAATAGAAGAAGGCACGGCAAATGAATAACCGGAGAAGGAACCTGTCTGTGAGGCGATGGCGGTGTTAATACCCACCAGGTCTCCGTTCAGGTTTACAAGGGCACCACCTGAGTTGCCAGGGTTTACCGCGGCATCCGTCTGAATAAAAGACTCGATGCTCATGTCGTTGGCGCTGGTGCGCAGGATGTTGATGTTACGCCCCTTGGCGCTCACAATACCGGCTGTTACCGTAGAGGTCAGGTTCATGGGGTTACCAACCGCCAGCACCCACTCGCCAATCTGCAGGTCGTCGGAGTTGCCGTAGCGGATGGTAGGGAGCTTGTCTGCATCAACTTTAATCAAGGCGATATCCGTGGTTGGGTCAGTGCCTACCAGCGTGGCCGACAGCTTGCGCTTGTCATCCAGCACCACTTCAATTTTATCTGCTTTGTCGATCACGTGGTTGTTCGTGACGATGTAGCCGTTAGAGGCAATGATCACGCCGGAGCCAGAAGCCTGTTGCGGACCGCGCGGCACACGTTCCCCGAAGCCGTCCCCGAAGAACTCGCGCAGGAACGGATCCATTGGGCCGCTGTTGCGTTCAGCGGTACTGCTGTTGCCGCTGTATTCTGTCATCACGTGTACTACAGCCGGGGTAGATACCTGGGCTGCTTTCACAAAATTTAAGCCTTCCGGCACAATGGTGTTGCTGCTGCGCATATCGCTGGTATAGCGCACGTTCGGATACTGCTGTTGCTCTGAGGAAACTATGTTTTCATCTTCCAACAGTTTGTAGCTCCCAACCGCTACTCCGCCACCCATTACGGCAGAAAGCGCAACACCAAGAATAAACTGTTTAGTCTTCATGTAATTGGATTTATGCTTTATATTAATATTGAGTCTTTTGTATATAACAACGTGATAACGCCTCTTTCTTATACGATAGTATGTACAAGATGATAGGTATCATACTGATATCTCTTAAATAACAAAAAGGAGGCCAAACTTCAGGGCCTCCTTTTTTATTTTCCTTATGCTTCAGCTTTCTTCGACTTGTTGTTTTCAGAGGCAGCAGTTGCTTTCTGCGTTACTGCTTTCTCTTCCCTTTTCTCTCCGGGAGCCGATGAGATGTTTATCTGTCGCTTCATTGTCTTCTGCTCATCCTTCGGCACGTTCACCAGCAGCAGGCCATTCTCGAAGTGCGCTGTAATCTTATCGGGGTCCACTTTGTCAGGCAGGTAGAATGACCGGCTGAAGGCGCCGTACTGTGTCTCCATCATGTGGTAGCGTCGGCCGTCTTCTCTGCGCTCCAGTTTGCGCTCACCCGTGATGGTGAGTTTCCCTTCCTGAAAATCGATGTTGATATCCTCCGGCTTCACCCCTGGCAGCGCCAGTTGCAATTCAAAGCCTTTCTCTGTTTCAGAGGCATCTACATGTGGGGTAAAGTCTGTGAGGCCCCTTGTGTTAACAGACTCGTTAAAGAACCTGTCTAACATAGAACTGAACGAAGTAGGCATGGCATATTGCATGCCGTTATGCTTATTAAGTGCCATAGTTATATATCCTTTAAGTTTGCTTGTTAAACTGATTTACAACTACAGTATAGTAAAAACTGTACCAGTCGGATTATCCTGCCATATCATGAAATAATGTCATTAATTTCCCCTGCATTTTAGATAATCCGCTGACTATATAACAGTTACCGGCTGTTTAATATGTTATACTGGCAGTGTTGGGTGCACTGTGGAAGGTGTATTTTACCTCTAACCCCACCACCGGCGAAATACGGTTGCGCTTCGTGGTATAGCCTTCTTTCACCAGTTGCTCCTGCTCGTCATACACTGGCGGCATCAGCACATAGTAATAATCCGTTTGGCGCATAAAGTACGCCGTAACGCGCAGCTTCTCCGTCAGTTCATGAGTTACGTTGAGGCGCAGGCGCGTACGGTCGATGTTACGCTGTTTGTTAGGCAGGCCCTCCTGCTGTGAGAAATCCGCCACCACAAAGCCCTCATAGCTGATGCTGGGCGTGATAAAGCGGCTCCCGAGCGGGAAGCGTTTGCCCAGTTCAGCGGCCAGCCTGAAGCGCGCCTGCCCGTCCTGGTCCCGCTGGCTTACGTACTCCGCCAGTAGCTGTTTGTTAAAGAACAGGCTGCGGACCTGGCCGTTGTGGCGCAGGAACAAACCCAGGAAAGAGGCTTTCGGGTAATTTTCAGCGGCGTAGCGGAACATAGCCCCGCCGCGCCAGTGCTCCGACAGCGTGTGCTCATAGCCTACCGCCAGTTCGATGCGCTCGAAGCCACTGAAAGGGCCGCTTTCCTTCAGGTCGTTGTAACGCGCGTCGGTGTTGATGCGGTACTGGTTTCGGAAGAAAAGCAGCCCTTCGTCGCCAAGGCCCAAGTTTACCTGCAGCTCAGGCCATAGGGCAGCGGCACTGTTTAATTTGCTCTGGGCCTGCGTCAGGAGCGGCAGTGCCAGCAGCAGCAGCACGTAAAGTTTTTTCATATAGTCTGGTCTGTCCCGTTCTTTTGCTCCAGTAGTAAACTTATCACGCTAAACAGGATATGGCTTTCCCATTCATCAAACTCTATCCGTTTATTCTGCTCCGTCTTCCGCTTGTTATATAAGGCAAAGTACTCTTCGTACTCCTTTACCCCCACATCCGCCCACTCCGTCAGCAGGCCGTCGCTTGAGAAAAAAGCGCCGGCGGCTGTCAGCCACACACCGCATACCACCAGTTCCTGCCTGGCGGCAAACTCCTGCATATAATCCTGCTCTATATCCCGGAAGTAATGGTCCCAGAGATAGTCGGTGATAAGCTCGTATGCTTTCTGGTAGGTGCTGTTCTGCCTGAAGTAGCTGACGAACCGGATCTTGAGGATGCCGTTCTCCCTCGTGCGGATATCGATCCTGAAATCACAGCCGACATAAAACCTGTACCATATAATCCAGGTCATGCTGTGCTTTATATCCAGCATATCCTCTTTGCTGACCCTGGTGAAGCGCTTGGCATCGGAGTCCTTATTCTCGTACTCCAGGTACGTGGGGTTGAGGCGCAGGGTGCGTCTCCTGCCCAGCAACCCTGTTGCTAACCGATATGTCGGGTTTCCGCCAGCCTCCATCCTCCCGAAGTTTATTTAGTCGCCTCCAACTGCTGCATAGCCAAGTAAGCCATCAGGCCTATGCTCGTTTCGAGGGCAGCCTCGTCGATATCGAAAGTTGGCGTGTGCACGGAGGACACAATGCCGCGCTCCTCGTTGCGTGTGCCAAGGCGGTAGAAGCAGGCGGGCACTTGCTGCGAGTAATAGGCAAAATCCTCTGCCCCCATCCATAGGTCGAGGTCCACCACGTTTTCTGCGCCGAGGTATGCTTCGGCCGCGGCGCGGGCACGCGCTGTCAGTTCCGGGTCGTTTTGCAGGAACGGGTAACCGTTTTTGATGTCGATTTCGCAGCTGCCGCCCATGCTTTCGCAGAGCCCTTCTGCCAGCTTTTTGATGCGCTTGTGCGCCTCTTTCCGCCACACCTCGTTCATGGTTCGGAAGGTGCCTTCAATCTTCACCTCGTCCGGAATGACGTTGGTGGCTCCCTTCGCCTCTACCTTCCCGAACGACAGCACCGTCGGCACTTTCGGGCTGGCGTGGCGGCTCACAATCTGCTGCATCGCCACAATCAGGTGCGAGGCAATCAGCACCGTGTCCACGTTCTGCTCCGGCATGGCGGCGTGGCCTCCTTTGCCTTTAACGGTGATA
>Ga0210040_10009303_pt1 | contig 11463 bp, 7 predicted proteins | sample CryGeyCG12114_NA_FD_185462 | JGI IMG/M metagenome (GOLD analysis project Ga0210040, IMG submission 185462) | Groundwater microbial communities from aquifer - Crystal Geyser CG19_WC_8/21/14_NA (SPAdes) (version 2) | ecosystem: Environmental > Aquatic > Deep subsurface > Groundwater | place: USA... | reverse complement strand
TTTCACACCATTCACGCTGGTAAAGTAAAAGCGCATGTACAGTTCACTGATTGCTTTTCCTTTGTCTTTAATTTGTTGTATCCATAATCCAATGCATTTCCATTTAGTTGGTTAGTTAGTTAATAGTAAGCTAAATGAGAAAACCACGGTTTATCTGTGTTACATGTATAAAATGATGTATGAAATGGAAGCAATCAATGTTGCCAGATGATAAGATGGGTTTAATTTTTTACAAACGGATTTCAATAAATTTATTGCCTTCCCTAAATTGTTTTTTTTTATAATCCAGTTAAAAAAACTCTCAGTCAGTTAGATTATGTAACTGTGGACGTATTTTATACAAAAACTTTTCTACTGTTAATGCATAGAATATACAATATGCTGGAATTTGTGGTGCACTTCAAAGAATTTATTTTTTAATGAAACACTTTATCCCCGAAAACGCCTGAAGCAGTAATCTCATATCAAGAAATGGGATATGAAGCTTGCACATTATACGGTTTGTGGTGTAAAAAGCAGCCATTTTATTTTATGCTTGGTAATAAACAGAACTGGTATATGCAGGACCTAGGCACTTTCTCCACCCTCTTCATTTGCATAGAAAGCTGCTCAAATCCTAATTTAAATACGAATCATAATCCCAGAAAGGAAACATCTTGCGTACATGCACCGGAATGAAATGAAATGGAGCTCTAAATAATAACTGTAGGTCAGATCTTGGGTAGGCGGAGTTGTGGGAGTGGACGCAAAATGACTGCATGGAAAAACTGAAGGGAATAAATATGATTTAGGCTTAAACACTGTGGTGAGCTTCAAATAAGAATTATTGGAACAAAATGCAACAACCCCAAAAATACAATAACAACCTTTTGTTTTACTCTATAAAAAATAGTTTACTTTACACAATTCATTGTCTGACTATCTAACTAACTAACAATAAAAAATTATCCTTAAAATCATAATACTGATGTGATTAACTGACTGAGTTTGTGAAAAATTATGCAAAAAAGACGATTTTCTTTGCAATAAAAAATGAAAAGGAAATGCCAGCTATATCGCATCAATTGGACACTTGTAACTAGTTTCTGTGTGCCAAGATTTAGACAGGGAAAATGGAAGGAAACAAACGAAATTGTGTGCATAGCATTGGTTTCGGTTTCTAACATTTTGTAAGGCAGGCAGGCGTCGGCCAAGGGTCAAAGACTGACCTTCCGCTTGCACAGAAAAAAAAAACGAGGATATAGCTAAATAAAGGTAACCAACCGGTAATACGTTTACGTAACTGTGTTCAGACAAACAAGCAGGTAGTAGTTAGTTTGTAGTTAGTTTCAGAGTGTTTAACCCCAAGTTTGATTTAGTAATAACACAGTGCCCTTTTCGCAAAAGACAGGCATCAGTTTAGTGGTAATAACCAAAGGCTCCTTAAAGGAGACCAATAATGATAATGACTTTCAGCAACACTAACTAACTAACTAACTGACTAACTGACTGACTGTAGTCTCTCAGTCACTAAAAGAGTTTGAGGTAGGTAAGTTTGAAATCTTTGACTTTGATTATTTATTATTACCGCTTTTTGTAGTGAGAACTGTATGGATCCTTTTGTGGTAGTGAATGCTGCTAAAACTTTTCGTATATTTGAGTAACGACCCCAACTCCCTGATTACAAGGAATGAGAGGGAACCAATATTGGTTTCGGTGCTTCCTATGTAGACATTTCAACGTCGTTGCGTAATTTACGTGCAGGTAAGTTACCAAACGTATTAAATACCGTGAAATGGCTCGCACGGTATTGCTTCCGTCTCGGTGCTCCTTCAAATACCGCTTTTTATATTGTTTAGGTTCTCATCTGTCGTTTAAATTTCCGTTTTCTGGGTTTTAAACTAATGAGTAAGTTTACATGCCTTTACTTTATTTGACTGGCGGATTTTTTTGGGAGTTTACGATTCAGCTGACACTTTTCTCAGGGGCATAGTAATTTATTGTTGACTTACTTTACTTCATAGCTACTCACAAAAGTGTATGAGACACAAATCCAGTATAAGCGGTTTCCCAAACTGATGAAGAAAAGAGGTGATCGGTAAACCAAAGAGTGTGTAAATAAATAGTGCAATATCTTAGGTAATGTACATAGTAAATGTATGTAGTGCGGCAAAGCGGTGAGCATCAAACAACGCTGAAGAGAGCTGAAAAGCCAAGCGGTCAGTTGTACTATGTAAAAAGAAATTGTCTGGAAGAGAATACGAGGGAAAAGTAGGCGTGGTTGAAGCTTCAAGGGAAAAGAGAAAAGTCATTGGGAATTTTCTGAGAAACAATGCATCTTTGGCGTCGCTCCTCTACTATGTGCAAGTATAAGTATAAGTACGCGAGACACAAATGAACAATCTCTCTGAATCCACTATATACTGTGACGAGTGAAAAGTGAATCTTTTTTCATGTACGTCTATACGCACACTTCTGTTGGAGTATGGGGAGAGCAAGCGAAATGCTAGCTGAAGTAAGTTGATGTTGAACTACTAACTAACTAAACGTTAGATAACAAAGCTCAAAAGATCTGGTTTGGTGCAATGCGTACAATATGCATACAAATTCTGTGAATGAGACTGCACAAGGAACTGAAAGTGACATGATGGAGTCAATCTATTTAGCTATGGCTTTATGTGTTACCGCATCTAATGATTGATTGGCTTCCGGAAGTACGAAAATGACAAGTTGATTTCCTATAGAATGTGGTATTTGTTTGTATGTATATAACTCACTAACTAAATGGGGGCTATGTTACTGTTTGCTGCAAACTTCACGATTTTTGGTTGTACATAAGAATTTTTCTTTGTACAAACTCGTGCTAGAAAGTGTCAAAGAATGTCGGTCTCTTTTGGTTAAAAAGACGATCATTTTATGGTTACATGTTAAAGATGATACTATTGCTTGCACACCATATAACCTTTTTCCTTATCTTGTATTAAAATTGGAGGAAAAAGTTGTAGTTGTTTTGCAGCCTACAAACCCTTACAATTTACAAGCCGGAGAACTCAAACTCAAGTTAATGCTGAATGAATATTGAGAATGAACATTCATTTATTCAGCATTCAATACGTTAGACGGGACTTTTGAATTTCCTTACTTCTTGTTTGAATATAGGATGGAGCCAATAAAAAGTGTATAAATAGCTTCTAACTAACTGTTCAACAACTTTGATTGTTGTTCAGTGACATAATAAGCTGAGGAAACTGAGACAAGAATCGTTCCACATAACAATAATAAATACACTATTTCATTAGCTAGTTAGTTAGTTAGTTAGTTGTACAATTGGATCACTCAACATGGAAATCATATGTTGAGCTGAATAGAGAGCTGTCATGAGCTCATAGTTTTTTGTTCTTTATTGATGATGATGGGAATACAAAGTTAGTAAGATGGACTATTAATGATGACGATTGTAGATTGTATATGGAATGCTTGAAAGTATTTTCCTTTCGATCTCATTTTTTCCACAATGAAATCAATTCATTTCAATCATCAAACCTTTCACACTTCTTTCTGGCTCCACCAATATATACCTTTTTGGATCTCAATGATACAATAGAGAAAACTTTTAGAGTTGCTGCATTGTTCGTACAAAAAAAAAGAGTTTGAAATGCGCAGTCAAAGACAGTCGACGTTTCTTGGCCACTTTCTATTATCATTCAAGTTTTATTACTTATTTGTTATGGATTGTAGACATTACTGATAGTATCTAATTAACGTGCCTTGCGGCTCCCTATGTCTGTCCGCTAAAAGCATGCATTTACTTTTGTGGCCCATCCAATACCGTAAATTGTCAATCTTATTGATGAATGCTGTTTATTTAACTAAGCAAAGTGGTTTAGAGCTGCGTGTCAATAAACCTCGTTGAACGAATATATGAAAGTAGCAGAAATCATTCTAGAATGCGTTTTATTATTAAATATTAATGCTTAAAATGCAGTAAAATTGATCAACTTGATTTTTTATCTATTAAACTAAATATTTAGTTAATCTTGTACCAGAACATATAAGGATGGACAGAGGGACAAATAGTCAGACCGACAGACATTGCGTTTCTATAAAATAGCGGATATCTCCTACTAATTAATGAATCTGATTCCTACCAGTGTTTTCCCTGCCTCGGTACAGTATCTCGCACTGTGCGAAATTTTAGCTGCATGGAGTCTGTACTGAAGCCTTTTCACAGCTAACTAATTTTGTGGTCGTAAATTCTTAAATAAGCGAATGAAGATAATCACACAGTCCAATTCAGCTAATGATGTTTATTGAAGCTTTCGTTTAAATACCATATCCATTCATATAACTTTTATATATGTACCATATAGCATTCATAGGAGCCCAAAATAGGAATTTAATTAGCATACGACTTTTGATTGCTTGAATATAAAGGGTTTGTTACTTTTGCGTTACTGCTTACTTGAAATGACATTAAACTTTATATGAATATGGGCATTGGTCATAAAACAATAAGAATTTTTTATGATTTATGATCACTTAAGTTAATTAGTACGTGTCAATCCCTCTCTTGTGGTTTTACCATTAACGGAATACTAACTTTCATGTCGTCAACCTCAATTATAACATCCACCAATTCGGATATCCAAAAATAAACTGATTTCAAGTCAATAACCTATCCCTGAAGTTAAACCAGAGCAGATACATATATCTCACACTTACTTATGAAATATTCTTTTTAAATCCAAAACTAAATTTTTAGAATCTCTTTGTATTGAGATGAAAGGTAATTCTAATTTTTCTTGGGACATTGCTACACACTAAAGTAGCTGACTCACGTAATTATAACAAAAATTACCTTTGACGGCTTTTTCTGTTCAGAATTTGTGCGGTTCTTTACTTCCTCAAGTAATAACAAAAGACATTATTAGCATTGGACAAAATATCACAGTTTATTGCTCGCAGCAATATATCCGATTCAATGATTCCTTTGGGAGAAACATATTTTCCTTCAATTTTACGATGTGTGAATCACTGACAGAGAATATAAATTCTGTACATTTTTGGGTCTCCCATGCTCATTGAAATATGAAATCTGAATATGTATTTATACCTTGTTAGTTACTAACAAACACGTGTCCCATTATCATTGAATAGCCTTAAAGTTTATTACATGCTCAAATCTTTGTAAAATTTTGTGAATTGAAAGGAAACATCCTGACTAACAAAAAGGGACGCATAATACAGTAGTAGCAAATGAATGGAACCATTCCTCTATTCAATGGGCAAGTATCATCGGTATCACACCACATTCATTGCGATGACAAATGAGAATCATTCGGATTCATTCAATGGGACAAGCATGTAGAGTCCCAAACAGAATATTCAACTGAAATACTCAAGGGTGCTACCCTATCTTTTGCTACCGGTTTTCGTAAAAGGTACACTTTCACAGTCAAGTTGTAGCAAGTAAGTATAGTTGGAATACATATACTTGATTCCTACAAAATATGCATATGGTTTTAGCATGAAATGAAACAGCTGAAACATAAATCTCATAGTACACAGTATTATGCCTAATAGACCTTTCTTTGGTCGAATACAAACCCTGCTGCTTACACATATTCAATAGGTGGTCGGGTGGTTAGTTAGTTAGTTAGTAGTAGTCAGTTTTAAGAACCGTGAAATCGCTTTTACAGTTTCCTTTTGGTAGCTAAAGTTTGTATCCAAAATTATGTACTTAATGCATGCTGATATGATTTGTGACTCTAGCGAGCCGAAACCATACAATAAAGAAAGCACATGAAGTCATTGTAGCCAATTTGATTCGGTGATCCAGTGTAGCTAGAGCTTAGACATGAGAAAATCGCGTGTGTAGTAGATTAAAGAGGTCATTCAAGTGATTTTGCTTTTCCTAAGAATCCTTAAAACCTTTTAGGTGGAGCTGAATGGAGGAGGTTTCGGGGTGGCAACCAAAGGGATTTGCAAGGCTCAATATTTACATAAGTAATATGTTACGGTGCTTCCTATGGCTTCATAGTAATACGATTTTGTGTCTTATCAACAGTTACAAAAAATTTCGCCAAGCATATTAGGATTTGCGTAAACATTAAATCCCCAGAAAACTTACAAATTTGAAATATTTTTAGCACCGAGAGGAAAAGCTAAGGTAGAATAGAATTGAATGGTTAGTTTTGGGATTGTGGTTGCACAAACTCACCCCAAGAATCATATAGTTGATTGAATATGAATAAAGGCAAATTTTATGATCAATTTAACCTCATGAACTGAAGTTGGGTAAAATTGAGGATACAATGCCATTTACTTGTAGTTCACAGAACAATAAAGGTCGTCTCTGCTTCGTTGGGTAAGTTGGGCTAGCATTTGGCTTCATATCATTCATATTCAACATAAAATGTAATATTCTTTTGTTGTATTATGTAATATGTACTATTATTCACCCGTCACTATTACACACGGCAAAGCTGGATTTGCTCAACCTAAAAATTGAAATTGATCACAAAAACTATTTCTGAATAAAAGCAATAAATCCATGTAATGTGCTACTTTTAAATGCATGTAAAATACAGATAGAAACAGAGTTGCTTATTCCCTTACAAAAATCGTTCTTATGTACCCTGAGTATTTTCGGTAAATGAGCTATGTAATTTATTGTGTGCAGGCAAGGCATCAAAAGAAGAACCCAAGAAACCATGCCATTCACAGTAATATTATTCGAGGGTATAAGAAAATTGAAAATTAAATGCAAAAAAAAATCATTTATTAAACCAAAAATACAAAATATATTTCAAAAAGTGTTAAGTTAGGTCATAGATCAAATATATTATAGACTCCTTGACTCCTTAAACCTACTTTAAAAACTTTTTATGGAATAATTTAAATAAAAGTAATTTTAGGCTTGTGCATGGAAATGGATTTTTCGTTTATTTTCGTCTCGTAAATTATGAATGCTTTCTAGTATTCCAATAAATTTAAGAAAATCAATATTACAAAGCAAATCGTGGGCATTGCAAATTGCATACAACATGTCTACTTCTAATTCTAATTCTAATTGAAATAGAGGAAGCAGGTACGATACGCCATCTTTTGAAAACTATAAAAAGTTGCGTGAGCTAACTAAACTAGAAAAAGAACACATGACTTGCGTATCATATGTCAAAAAGAGGCATGTAAATAAATCTGTTGATTTCGTGTCGTTTGTTTTTAAAATAAGTGGTTTATATTTATTTTGTTTCAAAATTTTGAAGTTGTACAAAAAAAATTGAAATTCTTGTTACCCGATAAGTGGAATTGGTGCATCAGTTTGAGTAGTTTTAACGCCATAGTGCTTGTTTAGAAAAGTTCGTAAGTTGTGTTGCTGTAGAAGATAGGGAATATTTTGAAAAAATCATGCCGCCAAAGAAGGAAGCACCGGTAGAAAAGCAAGTTTTACTTGGACGAGTTGGAACAAATTTGAAAGTGGGAATTGTGGGGCTCCCTAATGTTGGAAAATCGACTTTTTTCAATGTTTTAACCAAAAGTGCAATCCCAGCGGAAAATTTCCCTTTCTGTACCATCGATCCTAATGAAAATAAGTGCTAAATTCATGAATTAAATAGCTTTCAAATGATCATCTTTTAAAGATGAACGTTTGTTGCAAAGCATATCAATAACAAACAAGGGTGGAAAATGTGCAGATTGTCATATGGCTTGAAGTAATTTGGATTTTCAATAATTACGTAGGGTAGCTGTCCCTGATGCCAGATTCGATTATTTAGTCAATTATCACAAGCCAGCAAGGTGAGAACCGGATGCTGATTACTAAAGAAATATGTTTTAGTAGCATACGTGGAGTAGATAATACAAATCTTGTAAAGATGAAGATTGTAGTGTTATAAATTCCTCAGCTGTGTGATCTGGCAATTAGTGATTCGTACATCTTTTTTTAGCTAGCTAATAGTTAGTATTTAGCATACTATGAATGGTCTATAACAAGTTGAAATCCAAAGTTGATTGATGTCAATCAAATTATTTAAATCGGCAGTAAAGTGCCAGCTTTTCTGAATGTTGTGGACATTGCTGGACTTGTGAAAGGAGCTGCTGAGGGACAAGGACTTGGAAATGCCTTCTTGTCAAACATCAGAGCATGCGATGCCATCTTTCATGTATGCCGTAAGTTCTCCCTGAATTATATTTTTTGCATATTTGTATTTTGTAATTACGTCTTTTCGATGTATTATTGCTACATTAGTGAATAACATTACTTTCATATTCATAATACTTTCATCCTCTACTATGCTCCACACTCCACTGCTTTGAGGAGCACACTCTTGAAAGTTGGACAAAGTATCGTCCTTTGATCTTTGCATTTACACTTGCAACAAAAGGCATAAAATGAAATGCATAAATTATAAGTATCCTTTTGTTAGTAATTGTTAGTAGATGTTTGATTGGATGTCATAATTAGATTTATTTCAAGACCGAGCTTTCAAGTAATAACTGCACTCTTCTTCAAGGTGAGAAAGTCTTCTGAAAAGAGATAGTGAAGTTCTATATAATAGATTAGATTTTTGTCCAAATATATTTAGTAATATATTTTTTGTGCTTGGTAGTTTAGCTTACCATGAAACTTAAGAATGGAGATTGTGAAGCCGATAATTTTCATGTAACGCTACTCTCAAGACTAATTAATTACAACTTCATAGGGAAATATTTCATTCGTGTATAGTCAAAAGAGAAAACAAAGTCTTTCTAGCTTCATTTTCATATGCTTGATAATACATTCAGTCGGTCTGTCAACATGGTAGTATTAATTTTGCAATTATACTTGATTAAAGTTTATGGCGTTGATATGAAATACATATTTGGAGTGGAGAGCCCCACAAAACAGCCGAAAACCAATGTAATATCTTTTAGTTTACACTTCTGCACGAACTAACGCTTATTGCCTTTGGAATAGGAGCATTTGATGACGACGAGGTAATCCATGTGGATGGGGAAGTAAACCCGGTAAGAGATCTGGAGACGATTAGTGAAGAGTTGCGGCTAAAAGATGAGGAATATCTGATCACCAATCTTGAGAAACTAGAAAAGGCTGTCGGACGAGGAGGTGACAAAAAAAGTAAACCAGAATATGTGAGTTGAATTTTTTACACTGCATTCAATAACCAATTACGTATTTAGTTGGGTGGGAAAAGCTGCAAAATTGTAAATATGAAAGTATTAAAGGGTAAAGCTAACATATTATTGTGATAAGGGTGCTGGGTTCTACAGTTAGTCAGTCAATTTAGTTGAATTTATAGGCACTACTTTATAAAACGGTGTGGTGTGGAAATAAAAACAAGTTATCTAAAATCCAGTATTCAATCTCACAATACTTACCTTGTATTCAATCTTTGGCTTGAAGGAATGAATAATATAGTCAGAACTCATGCCCTACAGTAATTAAGTTGTTCTTATCGTACTTTCTACCCTGCCTACCTTCCGTCATTGGTTTTCCTTCTAATTACATTACCAGCCTACTTTTGTTTTTGAAGTACCTTCTAGGAGCATTTGCGCCCTGTTCTGCTCTTAGTCTATAATTAATAAATATTTTTACCAACGTGGATGTAGCAGTAGCTCAACTACTTGATCATGTGTTACAATGTAGTACTTTCATTTTTAGTACTTGCTGCTATAGTTCCTTTCCTTGATCGATGCTATCAAGCCCCAGTCAAGTGGTATTTTGTAGTTTTAACAAAGTTGTAGAAACATTGCAGTGTATAAAACGTTTTCTGTTTGCTTCTGTTTGCATGAAATATTGTTATTTCTAATTGTATGCTCTCCGAGTGAGTTCAAGTATGTATCATTCTATTTTCTACTGTCTGTAAACATTTCAGGACTCAATGGTTAAAATGAAAGCGCATTTAGTGGATGAAAAAAAGGCACTTCGTATGCACGAGTGGAGTGCAGCAGATGTGGGTGAAACAAAAAATTATGAAATGGTTTTATTCACACTACCATACCATGATTGTAATATTGTTGAATGAAAATGTTTGCTCTGTGTTTATTTATGTAGATTGAAGTTTTAAATAAGCACTTATTTATCACTGCGAAACCAATTATATACTTGGTAAACCTATCCGAGAAAGACTATATTAGAAAGAAAAACAAGTGGTAAGTTATATTTGGGCACAATTGTTAAAGGGGTTGCTCAATGTTTTTGCTACTATATTTTTTGCATTCAAAGGCTGGTGAAAATCAAAGAGTGGATTGACAAAAATGACGCTGGAGCCATGGTCATCCCTTTTTCAGGAGCTTTAGAGGCAATTTTAGTTGACATGCCTGAAGATGAAAAAGAGGCACTTCTCAAAGAGAAAGGAACTACCTCGTAAGTTTTTTTTCTGTCTTTTTCTGTTTTTGCCATGTAAGCCACCCATGGAGAAAAATTTTTTGTTGGAGCATAATTTTCTGTCTTGTTAGTTAGTTAGCGTATTATTGTTGCATAATATCCTTTTCCATTTCGTACATGAATAAGAAAAGATTATATGATTTTGACTCATTTTATTTCAAATTGTTTAATTTATCACGTATTGAATTGTTGCAAACTTTGAAGATCTGAAACTGAAAGTATAGTTTAAGCTTTGTTCAACCTGACGGTTTCTTGTAATAACGATTTGTCTATGCATTACTATTCTATTCACTCCTTGGACTAATTTCATCTCCTTTATAAATGTTGGAAGCTGGACTGGACACTTATTTAAATTCCATCTGAAACGGTGCACTCATTATACCGAATAAATTATAAACAACTCTTGTAAATTTTTGTTCAATTGTTCCTTCTAGTCAACCTTAGCTTTAATTTCATCGGTAATAGTAAAATTGAAAAAGAATTACGTTCATTTTTAAGTGGCACTTGTAGAACCATCTAAACGAAATGTGTAGGATTGCAGGACACAGTATAATTTTCAAGGAGCAAGATAATAATGTGATAGTTAGTTAGTGATTCGTAGACTGGAGATTATTATATTATTCTCCATAGCTTGCATACACAGAGCGAGTGGTATAGCGTCATTAGGAAATATAAAGTGAACTCGAATTGGTAACCCAGAGCCATTATATGAAGTAAAAACATTGGCAGTGAAGAAATGGTATCACAAACGTATAATTTGGAGTCGCATTATTTTCTCTCGTGTGTGATTACTTGTTTTTTGTGTTGTGTTGTTGTTATGTTGCTGCTCCTGCCGTTCTTGATATTGTTAGCCATGTTTTTCATGTCATTATACTTTATTCATGTCTGGGGTTTTGGTATATGAGATAAGTTTATGACCCTCCTGCCCTGCCTCTTAATGCCCCCTTTATATTTCCTTGCCTTCTTTTTCTATATGGGATTCGGTTATTGTCTGGCTCTAATGTGGTAATGCCTTTGTGCCACCCATCTGACCAAAAAATGCATTTCGTCTATCATGATTATTATGATTGGTCATTAACTGGAGTTACACAACA
>Ga0210040_10009302_pt1 | contig 11463 bp, 12 predicted proteins | sample CryGeyCG12114_NA_FD_185462 | JGI IMG/M metagenome (GOLD analysis project Ga0210040, IMG submission 185462) | Groundwater microbial communities from aquifer - Crystal Geyser CG19_WC_8/21/14_NA (SPAdes) (version 2) | ecosystem: Environmental > Aquatic > Deep subsurface > Groundwater | place: USA... | reverse complement strand
TATACTTTAAGACTATACTATACTAGTATTAATAGTATACTATTAAAGTTTTCTCTTTATCTTTATTAGAACTTTACTTTTAAGAATATTTAAAGATATATAACTCTTATAGAGCCTAGATTATTAACGCTAGTAGTAGTAGGCAATATAAAAACTTAGTTTAGAAAAAATGTCGTCCACTTTGTAACCACTTCGGCGGCACCACGGCTTGATTTTGGGCACCAAGACCAAGGAAAGAGGCTGGCTATGGATGTGACTGATATCCAGTACGTCAAATGCTTCGAATGACGTTCTACTTCGTGCCTGGTAGCGCGCTACAACAATTTGGCGTTCGAACGCGCGATGAAGGAGACTCGTATTACCACGATAGCATGTTGAAGCATCTCAGGATTGGTCATTAAGCCACATCCGCAATAGCGCAGTCCTACAACTCATAATAGATACGGTACCAACGAGCATGACTGGTTCGCATTTTCTATCGTTGGGCGTCAAAACTGTTAGCTGGTGTCTGTTGGCTGGTGTTGGATATCGCCGCAACGCCGTCACCACGCCCTCCGGAACCTCCTATCAGCCAGCCTTTACTACGGTGACGAGGGCTGCGTCCCAAACTACATGCAATGTCTGCTGACACGCCTCGTTAGACGCAGACAAACATTCAGCACCTGACACCCAGCCAACGCGACTTCGGGAGACCGTCAGCCCCATGGCACCTCCACAAGACCCTCTTCTCTGTCTCGTCGAGTAACATCAGGTCCCTCACGTCCACCGATTCGCCGAGCATCCCGCCCAGTCTCCCCACGTGCCTCTCCAGCACGACCTGCACAAGGTGCTAATCCCACCGGGCTATTCGAAACCCTTCATGTACAAATTGAGCACAGTCTCTATATCCCGTTGCCTAAGTGTCCAACTCAGCGTCCAGTGTTCACTGCCTTCCTCACCCGGACTCGCTGCTCAAGTCAGTGACGACATCGTCAAACACGAATCCAGATCCAGCTGATATTGAATGTGCTAGTAACTGCGGAGACGTCCCTTGACGTTCGATGCGTTTGCTATTCCACGCAAAAGACCAAGTCACCCAGTTGCGTAGAGCAACTGGCAAGCTTTTGAGGTCTTCGGACAAGGCCGCATTGGCCACAAGCGTTTGGTCTTCGGCTTGCTCCACCCACCGGCTGCCGCACAGCAAGCAAATCGATGGCATTCGATACATTGTATCTGGTGCATGATGTTCGTTGCATATGTTGTGGCATCATAAGTGAATCCCCAAATGTATGCGGCAATCGCGCCTCTAGGCCCTAAAGTTTGCAATATATTCTTAATATACTACCTAAATATACTAATAATAGTTCTAGTTTAGCTAAGTTAATAGTAGCTATAGAAACTTTTTAAATTAATAAAATAAGCTAATAACTTATAAGTATTTACTAGTTTAGTTTATAACTTTTATAATACTTTTTACTACTACTTACTTTCTATAATAGCTATTATATATAAAAGAATAAAATAATATAACTTAACTATTTTAACTATTTATAACTTTTACTTTTTACTTAAAGTCTTACTTATTATTATAGTAAAGACTATATACTACTAGTATTATTTTTTATAAAGCTTACTAAATAACTAAGCTTTTTATATATACTACTTTTTTACTTAAGTAAGAGTATTACTATTATACTTTTATACTATACTTAGTATTTATTAGTATTTTATTATTAGCTATACTTTCTAGTATTTATTAGTTATTTTTACTATTAGTAGTATTTAAAAAAAAAAAAATTACTTATATATAATAATAGTAAGCTATAAAGCTATTATTTTAAGAGTATTAACTTCTTTATATTAAGTTTTTATATTACTTAAATTTAAATAGTATATAGCTTTTAAGCTATATAGCTTATTATATATTTTTTTAGCTTTTAATAATAACTAAAAAGTAGTAGTTAAACTATTATTAACTTAGCTAATATTATAGCTAAAATATACTACTAAAAAAATATAGTTAGTAAAAGTAAACTATATATTATTATTTATTATTATTATTATATTAGTCTATAAAAGTTAATTTATACTAAAAAAAAGAAAGAAAAAAAAGTTAAAGTAATAATAAGTAGCTTATATAGTAATTAAGATACTTTTACTTTATAAGAACTATAATATTTATTTAAATAGTTATAAAGACTTATAAGTACTTACTATTATAGAATTTTTAAAAACTTTTATAGTTTAAAGTTAACTAGTAAACTAATAAGCTATTATAGCTTAAAGTTATACTAAACTTCTTATACTAAAGTATACTTAAAGTTTAGTAATAAGCTTATATAGAACTAATCTAGAGCATATACGTTACTTATACTATACAGTAATCGCCTTTCCTTCTGAGTCTAAGGAGCGTATTTTCTGGGATTTGTATGCTGTTGTCGCGTGGTGGTGCGGCAGTTAATGAGCTTTAATCTGAAAGAGCTATTGCAACGTAAAAGTGTATGGACAATACAGGTCTTTCATCTGCATATATGATTTGACCATGTACCTGCACACATGTGGTACAATAGTATTAACTGCTTACTCCAAGATTCTGTGCAATGGCAGCCTTCTATCAATCAGGCGCGTCCTCCACGTCCATTGCTTGACCATCAAGTAAGTTCCTCCGGGGCCTGTCGCATTCTTGACACTTACTGCAACCTTGATCTTGGCTAGGATGTGGATGCAGCGGCCGACAACGATATTGATCAGGCTCCAGATGTAGTGGTCTTGCAGCCATATGATACGTTGATGGACGTCAATCCTTCTTCTTTGCTGCTTAAAGTGAGACTGCAATGTCATGACTTCTCCTCTGAGCACAGTCTTTGCATCGAAAATCTTGGCATACTCGTTCTTCAATTGTTAAATTCGATCTTCGCGGAAGCGATTTGGTCTCAACAGCCATTGTCGATGCGGAACAATTCATCGCCGCAGGGAGCTTGCTGACGTCTGCTGGTTGCACTGAAAATGTGTAGGTACGAAGTCAGTGTATGTCTCAATGACATGATGGCTTGAAGGTATACAGGACACCCTAACACTCCGACTTGCATGCATGCGCTTCGTACATATACCACTTACCTTGTTGCCTGAGCGCGCTGGTGGCTTTGGGATGAGCTTCAGGACTTGCTTGATGCGCATAAGTCGGTCGTTTTGGACGTAATGCAGTAGATTGCGCAGCCCCTTCCTGATCCCGACAACCTGGTCGTTCTCGTTGTCATGCTTACGGAAAGGCTGCAGACGCGTACCATAGACTTCTTGCATGTGGTACTTCACTTTCCCGTCCTCACCGACGGCCCGCCAGTGGACGTAAAGTACAATCTGCAGGGTGTCGCACGCCATAGACCAATGGCAGCTCTCCACCACGGTAGGAGTCAGTCCGGCGCGCTGCCAGAGTCTGTGCATATACTCGTTCACAGCCACACCATCGCGACCACATTGAAGAGTAGCAAGCCTGAGACCGACCTTAGACGATTTGCCTTGTAGCGTGTAGCAAGGACACAAGACATGTTTGTGGATCGGCGGATTACTGGTATCTGATAGAAGCTTGTTCTCCTCCTCTTCAGAGAATGGCAATCGAAGGTTCTCGTCCTTGTAAGTCAAGGCCACAGCTCTTGTAATATATCCGTTGGTTTGGTCGGGCTTTGGCTGCGGAAGAGCGAAGTCTGGGTCGTCTGGACTTGTCACGTATGCGGCGTGAAAGAGTGCCTCGGGGTACGTGGTGTTGAACTCGTCGCCGTTCTCAGCGTGACAATTGCGAAACATCAGGTGTGGCGAAAGAAGCTCCATAGCCGCGATTTCATCCAGTAGCTGTGCCGCTGGCGCATTCCTAGCCAGATGCTTAGCCGCTGGCGAGTACGGGCCTGGTCGATTTGCTTCGACGACTTCGCGAATGAACTTGTCGAGTTCCGGAGGTAGTGACGTTTCCGAATCGATGCGGATACCGTAGTCGTGCAGCTGTCGCTCCAGCTCTGCGACTGATGCCTTGGTGCTTGCATCAGTGTTGTTCATAGTGCCAATGATCTGCTCGCCGGGATTCGTGTACTGAGTATGGGCGCGAAGGTTACTCCTAGTGAGCGGATAGAGAGGAGGAGGTAGTTGCAGCTCGGGAGGATCGCTGTTGTGAGCAGTATGTGAGTCCACTTGTTGGCTGGGAGAGTGGGGCGGAGGGTCTGATAACCGTTTGCTCGAGGACGGTGAGAGAGCGGTTATCTTGAGATGGCGCTTCTTGGCCTGCTCAGGCTGCTCTGGCTGCTCTGGCTGTCTCTTGTTTTTGCTGTTTGGCTTGTTGCTGCGCTTCTTGATCTTATCGCATTCAACTCTACGGTTGTTGGCAACGCAAGCTCTTCTTCGTCGTTGCGAACTCTGGGGATCCAATGGCATGTTAAAGTCCTCCATAGTGGGATAATCTGGATGTGTGGTGGTGGTCGTGAGGTGAAGGAAGCTGAGAAACGCAACATCCGCCTGGTGGGATGCAGGCTGAATCATAGCAGGCCTTGGCGGCCTTCGAGGCGATGGGCTGATGGAGCAAGACGACCCGAGATTGAAACAGGGTATCGCTGTTTTGCGGGAGGGAGATGATTAAGGCGGTCAAGGGTGCTGTTGTTGTGGACCCTGGATTCGCTTTCCCACTCGGCACTGCCCCACGCGCACATCCACCGAAACATGCGGAGTCTGAACTGAACTGAACTAGTTTATTGCTGCCTGTCGCTACCATAGTTACTAATCCCAGCTTCTTCAAATGTGGCTCTAAGAGTCTCTGCAACTATAGCTCTTCAAAGAGGAGAATAAAACTTTAATGGTACGCTTCCACACACGAGATGGATCCAAGCTGTGCTCTCAAGGCAACCACAGTCGCGAAACAAGCGGAGTCACATTCAAATGATCAACTCATTCGGAGCTGACGCCTGGATAACCTCGATTGGCTGAACAATCAGCATAGAAGGCTTATGTGACTGCTCTTTGAGCAACGTAGATAGGTGCGGCGGTGATGCCAGTGACGTCACCATCAGCAATTTCAAATTTCGGTCCTCATTGATTTCATCTCTCACGCAATCACAAACTGCGTTGTGAAAGATTTCCGAGCTTCTTGACGCCATGCTCGTAGGTGCCTCTTCCCATCGATGCAGAATTTGAAAGGTTCGTGTCCTGGAAGAATGTTGTTTCTTTATGATCTGTAGTACACGGGTATCAGCTGCAGTTTCACTTCTCGTCTCCTCTGCGCCAACACCGTATCTTCTCTAACGCGTTCCTCGTCTTGGCTTCCGACTCAGGTACATCCGCATTGCGATTGCGAGGACGATGTCTTCAGGCATGCAGTCGATGTTGAAGGTGAACACACCCTAGATGCGGCGGAGGAAGTATGTGTTGAGGGACGTTGAGATGGGTGAGAACATGTGCATGATGGGGTACTGGAGCTCGATGCCATGTTAGTGAGATGCCGTTGATGTCGATGATGCCGACCGTCTGCCTGAATATGATCTTGGTGGCCAATGATAGACTGCAAAAAGGTATGCACGTGTGCACAAGGTCGCGCTCGAAAGCCGCCAACCGCGTATATGACGACTGGATGGGGCGTGTACCAGACGAGGATGCCTGCGGCGATGAAGCCGAGAGCCAGTAGCTGTACCCAGAACTTCGTATGAGGGAGAGTATGGGATGGAAGAGCGAGAGAAGTGCAACCTTAGACTTCTCATATTGAGTTCCTAGACTTCCCGTCCCCCATCTCGTGTTGAAATGCGTTTGCAGGTACCCAATGGACGGAACTGCGCCATATCTGTCTACCAAGCTCCCAAATGGAGTACCTACGTTCAGCTCAGCATCCCACTGCGCCACTCGAATCCCATCCTCTGCGCCCAGGTACCTCCGACTCAACGTCCCCACTCATATCATCTTTTTCGCACTTATTTCTCGCATTCCTTTCGCATTTTCACCGCTCCCGACGCGAGACTCTACGCAGAATTTCGGCATCTCCTCTACTGGAATCCACCGCCTATGCCGCTGTCAAGGAAGGCACTAAAAGCACGAGCGAATGCCGTGCAGATCTGAGTTTTGGGTTCGGGGCAAATGTTGTTAGAAAAGTAGTGTGCCCCATACCAACGCGTGATCTCGTTCACAAAAAACGACGGTTCACCCCAGTAATTGTCTGCGACGCCAATATCGAGCCGAACACCGACTTCAAGTGATTCGAAAAATACCATGCTGTCCGTGCGCGCCCGTAGGCTTTCAAAGACGAAGAGTGAGAAGTCGACCAGAAGCGACTCTGTTAGAGAAGGCTCAAGGTCTTCTGGAACCATTGCGCGTGCTGCAAGCGCTTGGGTCTCGTGGTTGATGGCAGTTTTGGCGATAGTGAAGACCCGACCGGCTCGTCCTCGAGTGCCCTGTTCATCGGGTTCAGTAGCAATAAATACCCGAAACTCGTAGTTGTGAAGAGCTGGAACAAACTCCTGATGGAACCAGTGTGCGGACGCTTCAGACGCGGGGCTATGTGCTAGCTGTTTTGGTGGTTTGCTCGTCTTTGCTGGCCTGCCCTTCTTAGAATTTCCTCGCTGTGACGGCAAATCTGACGCGGATGTTTCTAGCGTGCAGGTAAGCTGATGCCTCTCTCCTCGCTTCCGAAGATGCACATGCACGCCGCAGCCGCTGTGAGACCGTTTATGGACCGTCTCTTGTTGGCCAGAAAGCTCACATGGACCATGGCCAAAGCACGTCTTAGGTCGATACGAATACTGTTCTCGCGATGACTGGGCGACATGATTAAGCGCCCGGATGTCCCCCAGTTTTCCTCGCTCTTGCGAAGCTTCGCTCTCGCTGGGGTATATGCGAAACGTAGAAGGATGAATGTTCTTTAGTAGGCGTGCTGCGCGGTAAACTGAGTCGAGAGTAGGCTTCATGGGCTCATCGGTGGTCCAGTGCAGGAATAATAGACTGTGCAGAGGCTCCCCTCTCTCATCTCTGCAAGAGCTGGACAAGATGTTATCCTGAAGTTGATTGTCTAGCCAATCCCACATGTACGCGTTGACGGAGATCGACTGTAGCGCCTTGTATGCTAAGAGAGTGACGAGTCCCTGATGTACATAGTAACTGCCGTCTTCGGCGTTGATGACCATATTGCGTAACTCTATCGAACTTGCTTCCGCTAGCCAGGGATCGTGGCTGAGAGTCCTGTGATCTTCAGGGAAGAATTGAATAGTAAGGCTAGCGGTGCTGTCGAGTTCCTTGACGTCGGGGAATGAGACCTATATGACTTTATCCCATGTAGTAGCAGGCCCTTGCAGAGCAAATTGGGGCGGCGCTGGTTCAGAAGGCCTGGAGCGCCTGGCACGACTGTCCCTTTGCATTTCCTGTCGAACTTTGCGATGTATGTCACAGGTCTTGTACCCTCTTCTTAGCTCATTGCGACATGAGAGGTTATATGTACAAAGCCCTTTTGCGGCGCGACCTTCTCTCTGTGCTTTTGAAATCCCAGTCATAATGAGCGCAAGATGTCGAGGATTAACGCAGATGCCGAGGGTAGAATGCGGGGGATGGATGTGGGTGTTGATGCGAGGGCTAATGCGGGCTGAAGCGGGCTTGATGTGGGTGTTGATGTGGGTGTTGATGCGGGTCTGAAGCGGGGCTGAAGCGGGCTGAAGCGGGTTTGATGCGGGTGTTCAGTGACTACGGTGGGCTGTTACTGGGTGTGAGTAAGTAACGCGTGTGCTCTGGATTAGTTCTATGTGAGCTTAATCACAAAACTTGGAAGCAAACAAGGTGTGGAGGTCATGTTACACAGAACAAAGGCGCTAAAACTTGGCAGTCGAGATTTGGCTACTTTGCAACGGCGAAGATCCTTCACCTCCACTATACACAGACATCCAAGATCTGTTCAGTATGAAAATGATCGCAAGCGACTGTTTCGCTAGTCTGAGCCACTTGGGCTTAATGTCATGTTTTGGGGTTTGGGAGTTCTGCTTTTCCGTCAAAAGCTATTGCGGCCAGATGCTAGCGTATTGAGGTGCTGTGAAGCGAAGGTGAAGGAGGCGAAACCCCGGACTGAGAGGTGGTTAGCTTTGCCGCGTTCAAAAAGCACCCAGATTAACTGACACGTGTGGGGTTTAGGGTCACGTACATATACTCCTCCGTCCTCCGATTCCAAGGTCCTCTTCACGATCCACTTAGCGTCCTTCCGAAGTAGTCGGAGTCATTTTTTAGTGCCTTTTGGTGGATGGTAAACTGTTTCTGCCGAGTGCCGACCTTGACAATCACTTCGTCTAGTCTTACAGGATATTGCTGTTCTTTTCATGAGCTTGCTACAGTGAAATGTTTGCGCAAGACGCACCTCATTCGGATTGTCGTGGCTGGGCTTGATGAGACGAACTGGAAGATTATAACGGTGGTGTAGCATATACCCAGTGACCGCTGGTGCCAACACTTTTTAAGCTTTGATAAAATCAGATGTGGAGGCTGACGATCGTAGGTCGTGAACGAAACATTGTGATGTGAGACTGGCCACCCGGTGGTACTGGGCCGAGTGTTGGTAAGGGAGTGCTGCGCGGCGTTGAGCGTAGACGGTATAAGACGATCCAAGACAGGCGGCGTAGTGATTTTGGGAAGAGCACCGTTGGAAGAGGGTTGCGTTGTACCGATACGGGTGATTATGACGGCCCACAACTAGCACCTGAGTGGTTTTGCGGAGAGTGAACTCGTGTTTGGTGCGTTCCACTGGACTGAGTGCTGCTACTCAGCACCCGCAGGCACAGTGTAGTCGATCGAGGGTCGCGGCCTGGGGTAGAAGTTATCTGCATGATCGGATGGGTGGGGCTGTCGAGAGAGTTGTTGCCGTGGTTGCTGTCGTGTACGCCTTGGGAGGGTTGCTGCTGAATGGGCGAGGCGGACTGTGCATGATCGAAGAAGCTGAAGCTGTCGAGAGAGCCTTCGCTATCGTTGTCGCCTCTGACGGCACGCTGTTTACTGGGCCAGAACGACCGTGCGTCATTTGCTGGACTGGAGCTTCCGAGGATGTCGTCGCTATCTTGAGAGGGCTGTAATTCATATGTTGCCAATATTCAGCAGTTTGTCGTTGCCTATCACTGGAAATACTTTACTACGCGGGAGACTCAAGAGTTTCGAATGGCCAGGTACCTTGGTGTTTGGTCGAAGAGGTTTTGCGGCGCATTATCTCCTTTTTGACACTGTTCGCTGGCTCACCCTCTTCCAATTGATCGAAGAACCTCGAAACGTTGTGCTTGTTTGGCGTAATGACCGAATACCAGCCACCAATAATACTGTGTAACTTGGGCATTTCGAACTGGTACTTGATGCTGTCAGTCCAGCGCCACGTGCGGCAAATGCACCATCACCGATTGGGCAGTATCTGCTGCTCTCGCAATGGTTGCAGTGTTCATTAATTAGCAATGCCACCGACTACCACCCATCATGCTGTCCGTCTACGTAGTCAAATTCGCCAGTGATCTGCACCAACATCCACTTTCCCATAGCACTGTAGGAAATATTGAAATCGGCAGTTTTGACGGGCAAGGCGATATCTTCGACGCATCGGGCCCAATCAATCCATTCCGGCGCCCTCCTCCTCCACCACAACTGCGGGCTCCGCAACTGGTGGACCCTCAATGGAGCTGGGAAGTGAAGTCGCAACCGAAGATGATTTGCTGCACTGTCTTAACACTCTGTGCCAGCGTTTGAGCAGGATCACTGTAGGCGGATTCCTGGATGATGTCCTTCCTAGATGCTGCCAAAATCTGGTCCTCAACTTGGGCTCGGGCGACTGGGTGACGTAGCCGCAACTTTCGCTTCGTTCATTTCTGATTGTCGTAGTAACTCTGATTAGAGGTGTTGAAGCCCATGAAGTTGCTAATGGTGGTGTTGGTGTTGCGCTTCCTAGATCTAACTAATCTCTCTCTTTCTTCAGGTGTCGCTAGGCTGCGATGGTTTCTGGGGGCGAGTCGACCATTAGTTTTGCGCTTCCCAGAAAACCATCACAGCCTAGCGACACCTAAAGAAAGAGAGAGGTTGCTCAGATCTAGGAAGGCTACGAGTCTCCCATCCTCATTGCCTTGGAACCTTGTCCAGAGCACAACGTCCCTTATTGGTTGTCACCACACTTGCGGTTTATGTTCGCCCTTGTCTTAGGCAAGGACTTTCTTCATGCTCCACGTGACGATGAAGGGGCCGGTAGCGGTGATGATTGTGGTTTCCTTGTCGTCGAGACCGGTGTTGAAGTGAGCTGGTGAAGGCGATGGGTGCCTTGGTTTCGTGCTGGAATTGATGTTGTATGGATCTCAGCAATCAGTGGGGCTCTTCTTCATGGAAGTGGCTTGCAGGATGGTGCGCCGGCATCTCTTAGCCAGCAGGCTTGATTGTCATGGTGTGCAGTCGGCTGGGCCTTTCGGTGGTGCAGTGTAAGCGCCTAAGGCCTGGAAGCCGAGCCAGACTACCCCAGAGCAGCAACGCGCTGCTTCCCGCACAGTGTAAGAGCCTTAACGGACTCGGGTATCAGCTCTGGGCTGGTCTTGTAGCAACTGCGAGCTCCCTAGGGGTGTGCCTTCCCGCATGATGTGCAGTCCTCCACTGGCAGCGGTGTGTTCAGCGGGGCTGGTGTAGGTGGAGGTGTAAGCGGTGTATTGGCGCCACCTCGTGCTTGTTGTCCTCTCCCGCGGCCTCTGCCACGGCGATTATCACCTCGTGTGTTGCCGGCGCCTGGTGCAGAAGCTTCGAGCTTCTTGGCGGTAAAGGCAGCAATCTTAACGGGATCCTCGCGGCGAGCTTCATCGTTGAGCTCCTTGATGAGGTCGAGAAGTTTGGGTGGGATAATGCGTGCGGGAAGGGTGGAAGATGACGGGCGGCAATTCTGCTTGGGCATGAGTATGGACCGTGATGCTAATGTATGGTCGTACCTTCGCAGCAAGGCTCTGCTCACAGTAGAGCGGGAAGGCTGTCGTCCTCCTGTACTGGTGCGCTACCGCGCTTCGGCGCCTCGTTCTGCTGCCTGAGCATGCTGACACGACTGAACAAGCGTTGCGTCCATGCCTCGTTGTGCTGTTTCAGCATGCTGATGCGTTCAAACAGGCGTTGTGTCGATGTTCTGTCGTGATGCCGCGTTTGGGTGCCTCGTTCTGCTGCTTGAGCATGTTGATGCGCTCGAATAGACGCTGCGTCGTGGTCTTGTTGTGGATCTTGGTGGTCTCAGACTCCTCTCGCTGAAGAGCCGGGCGCACGTCTTTAAGGTCCATCTTATTGTGATGTGGGTCACTGTTTTGTGTGAGCTCGATGACTATGGTGGATCGATCTGGGTCTTGGGTGTGTACCTGCTGCAGTTGTTTTATGGCGAGACGCGTTGCATGCAGATGATGACCGACTGTGATGGGTGGTGTGTGGAAGAAAGAGGGTGTGTTGGATCATCTCATGTCGCCGAGGCTAAGCGGGGTACTCGACTTGTGACCCGACGAC
>Ga0210040_10009301_pt1 | contig 11466 bp, 19 predicted proteins | sample CryGeyCG12114_NA_FD_185462 | JGI IMG/M metagenome (GOLD analysis project Ga0210040, IMG submission 185462) | Groundwater microbial communities from aquifer - Crystal Geyser CG19_WC_8/21/14_NA (SPAdes) (version 2) | ecosystem: Environmental > Aquatic > Deep subsurface > Groundwater | place: USA... | reverse complement strand
TAGTTGGTTTGTTTGTTTAGGAAAGGAGTTAAAGTCAGAAATTAGTTAGTTAGTGTAGTGAAACAAACGCAAAGAAATCGTATTTTAACATTGTATTGGTACGAAAAGGTGTGAAGTAAACAACGATAAGACAGGAAAAATTAAAATTGGGAATCAAGTAAAAAGCTATTTGAATTCTATTATTATTGTCGATTGATGTGGATGAGCTTCATTCTTTGAGTTTTTGTGCATGACAAAAGTTGGATGCCTTTAAAAAATTATTTTCCATCGTGTTCATTGTGCATGACAATTTACAAGATTTTTTTTTCCATTTGGTTGGATCTAAAGGAAGACAGTATTGAGTTGACTGCATGAGGGGAAAATTGGATTTGTCAAGCTTCAAGATTTAGTGAAAACCGCAAGAATGAACAAATTGGAATGACAATTTTGATGCTGAATGAGTGGATTTGTTTTGCAATTTATTTGTGCTTATTAAAAGGAACATAGAAAACACTTTTTGCCGCAATAATAGTATTGTTGTGTGAAATTAAAAACTTATGGTTTTTTGTCTAGATTCTTTCTTAGACACAGAGAAGGGAACTTGAAATTTGATTTCATTTTTAATCAAATAGTGCACGAATTAATTTGGCCTTGACTTACATTTTTACATACTATTCATTTTGAAAGTAATTTTCAAAACTTGATTATCATCATGGAAGGGATTTCGAAGAAACCTTTGGACGAGATCATGTCTTTCTTTGGAGGCAACCCTTTGACAACACCAGTTGGCCAAAAAATCGGTACAAATGCTTTTAATTTGGCTCATTCTCTTGGCAAAGGGAGTATGGTATATTTACTTACTAACGTTGTGTAATAATATCATTTAAAACAGAACAAGCTACAGATGCATCCCTGGCATCCGAAAACTGGGGACTGAATATCGAGATCTGTGACATGATAAACACTTCAGAGGAGAATACAAAAGACGCTGTGAGAGCCTTGAGAAAACGCTTACAACAGAATGCAGGGAAAAACTACACTGTGGTCATGTACACATTGACCGTATTAGAAGCGTGTGTCAAAAACTGTGGAAGACAATTCCACATCCTCGTGTGCCACAAAGATTTCGTTCAAGAGTTAGTCAAGTTGATAGGTAAACTAACTAAGCAAATCAAATTACCTACTACAGCTACTGTCGCTGCATAGTTTAGCGTGCATTTTTCTCACACAGGTCCGAAAAATGATCCTCCAAATGTGGTACATGATAAGATTTTAGGAATGATCCAAACTTGGGCCGAGACATTTAAAGGGCAGCCAGAACTCTCTGGAGTTGTGCAAGTCTATGACGACTTAAAATCCAAAGGTATTGAATTCCCCATGACTGACCTGGACTCTATGGCTCCCATCCTTACTCCCAAAAGGGTCAGTTGCTATTTACACTTGTTAATAAACTAAATATGTTGTAGAATCTATCCTTCTATTTTGTCATGCTATTTACCCTGAACAATTTATTGTGTTATATTATTGCATCACGTCTAAGTAAGCATGTGACTCATGCCTCTGTAAATTTTGCATACTTATATTTGCTGTATTCATTTCCAGAGTGTTGAATCTGAACCAATCCTTCATCCCGTTGACCTTGGTGAACGACAAGTGAGTAATATGCACTTTTTCTTGTAAATTGCACGTGTGATTGTAATCGTATACCTTGCATATACGTATAGCATAGATAGCTATTGAAAAGTTAAGACATAGTAGCATCCATAACTCACATAAACAGTTCAAGCAATTTTATTCAGAAACTTGAACGAATAAAAAAAAAAAATTAATCTACACACGTTTCATTCACTACAACGTAAATAAAGTCACCACATTTCCCAAACCTCATTTCGAGCTTCAAAATTACTAACTAACCAAGTAAGTGGCTATGGCTATAAAGATCAATAGACCTTTCATCACTTCTGTGCATACAAACTTCCTTACATATTACTATTACTACGCTCTGTATTTTAAACAGCCGGGATTAGACTACTGCAAAAAGGGAAGTTGCAGTAGACCGCAACATCTATAACTAGCAAACTAGCTACCTGCGGGAATCATACCATCAGCACAAGTCGTTTAATGTAGGATAAGTGTAGTGTAACAACTTCAACAGCGCACTAGGTAGGTAAACAAGAAAATATTTTTGCTCTGTTGAGCAATGACACTTGAGCGAAAGTTGAATGCATCTCAACCAACTGAAAACTCTCATTTTGGGGTTTAGTATAGTGCTCCATGCTAACTACAGAGCTATATTAGCAGTTAGCTAGTTAGCTCGAATGGAATTTGAATGGTGGGGTGTATTTAGTATAACTAATTAACATACGGAACTATTTTAATATGTTAATAAATGTAATAATTACTGCTGTTGGCAATTGACTAGTTGACTATAGGGCGTCACTTGCAACAAATTGGTAGACTCATTTGTTTCACGAAAAGATAAAAATTAATCATGTGTGTGCTCTATATTAGCCAGTTTAGTCCATCAAACTACACACCCGAAGCATAACATATGTGTACAAGTTACACATTTGTGTATTGTTGTATTGTGTTGCTATCTGTCTATCATCGGATTGAGGATTTTGACTTATATTGTTTGCGATAAGAATTGGCTGATTCATGCAGTTTTACTGTGAAGATTGAATTGTGTTTCACAAGTTTGTGGTTTGGTTTATAAATCTTCTAAAATGCAGGCCATAGTTTCACCGGAACAGTCTGTGAAGATTCGCCGTGATCTTGATATCGTTCAAGGGAACATGGCAGTATTTGCAGAAATGCTCAGCGAAATGAAGCCAGGGCAAGAAAATCCTGCTGATTTGGAGCTTATGGAGGTAAAATGAAGGAACAATAATTTAAATTTACTATATTAATACAAGTGGAGTGCAGTTCGAATATCAGTATGTGTTTTTCTCAGGAAATATACACAGCATGTAAAGAAATGCAAAATCGTATTGGAGAGCTGCTCGCTAGTATCTCATCGGATGAACTCACCGCCGAATTGCTTCATATTAATGATGAGTTGAATAATTTGTTTCTTCGGTAAGATTTACAAATAAAACACCATACTACCTATAATTATTAGTTGGTTAGTTAGTTAAATTTGAAATATGATGCCCGATAATATCTTTTGGTCGTGTAGTTACGGTAGATTTAGAAAAAACGTGGAGAAAACGGGGAGCACTCCCGGGACTGAAAAACTTATGAAAACGACAGGCTCGTCCGCTCTCCCTACTCAAAAGGCAGAACCTTCGCTCATTGACTTTGGTAGTGAGTCCACATCTGGGGCTGGCTTCAATGCGCCAAGTGAGAAACTGTCCACCAAAATGGCTTCTGTGTCTGTGAATGATAAATCCAGTGCTGGGGCTGTTCCCAAAGTGTCCCCTTCCAAGCAGGAGGATAGTGACTTTGATATGTTTGCCCAGTCTAGGACTGCCACTTATGAAAAGAGTAAAACTAGGTGGGATATTTACCAGAGTTTAGTAGTTAGTTGGGATTTGAAAACTGTTGAAAACATTAATGTACATTGTTTGGAATATTTAAATAGCGGAAGTACGTATGCTGATAATTCCAATTTGGACCAAGCGACTGGTTTGGGTGCTGCAGCTCTAAGTAAGGATCTGGAGGTAAGATGAAAAATTCAATAGTTTTTTATTTTTATTTTGCATCATTCACTTTAATTACTATAGTTTTTCTTGATTTCAATTTTTTCTGTTTTCTGCGTTTTTTTCCCATGTCCGGTGGTCGTTTTTTTTGGTCCTCAACAAACTATTAATTTCCTTTGTTTCTGCCGATTGCTCCTTTTGTGTTCACTGTGTGGCTTTGGGACGTTCATAGGAAGACATTCTGAGGGTACGGAATGTTTTCACTTTTCACTTATTTTTGATCAACTGTTTTTTTGGGACGGGATTGTTTTTATGATTTTTTTTTACATAAAATTCTTACAGAACCACAAGGCGTCTGATTTTGATGAAATGGAAGCATGGCTTGCTGCCAACGTATGTGTATTGTAGATATTTTTCTATTGTTTGGTATCAGAGGTAGTGCAAGTGAATGCTCAGAATCGAATTTTCGTAATATTTTTAAAATATTTTTTTATGCATCGGAATGCTTTTTTATACAATCCCATAAACCAAGTTAGTTAGTGCGTGTGTTTTTATGTACATTATTTTATAAAAGTCTGACCATGAATTGGATGATAATCTTAATCATTATTAACTAACTCACACCATTTAAATTATTACCTAATGATTCTTTATATGTTTAGGAAAAGAATAAACCAAAGTAGCCTTACTACTTACTCTACTACCACTTCATCTCTCACACACTTTCTCAAAAAAAAAAACAAGGTTTGTTTTATGAATTCATCCTTTATAGTTCAGTGCTGTTTAGTTCACAAGCACCCCATTTTCTTTGTTTGCACGCCGTAAGTAGAACTTTTAATTATATATTCCAGATCATATGAACTAACTAACTTACACGATATATTTTGTTATTCTCTTTAGTTTGAATTTAGCAGCATGCTAAATAATGGTGATGGGCTTTTTGAGTACCTTTCAGACTTTAATTTAATTCTTTATTAGTTTACTTTTTATAACACCGTTTTGGAAAATATCAACTCACTGCAGTATTTTTTGCAGCACTTTGTGTTTGAGTTTTGCTGTACTAATAGTAGTGTACTATGCCATTCAAGACACCTTTTATTATTATGCTACTAACTGCACACAGTAGATCGAAGTGTAACTCACTATTAAAAAATATTGATTTCTGAGGGATTGATAAAGTCTTTGTCCTTATAGTTAGTTACATTTTTGAAGCTCATGTTTTTAAAACGTGATGTTTGTTCTTTGGATTTCTAGCCTGGTCTAGCTGAAGACATGACGGCAGGTGCTGTCGGTAGTGAACCCTCATTGACTAGTTCAGAATTTGACAAGTTCTTAGAAGAGCGTGCTGCAGCAGCCTCTGCGAAACCCTCAGTTCGGCCATCCTCAAATACGGATAAGGAAAAGATAGAGAATAAAATGTTTGCTCTGTAACGAATCACTTATCTCACTATATTGTTATTCCTTCGTATTCAGTCATAACACAATAGTTAGTTAGTTAGTAAGTTAGTTACTATAGTTTAATATTTAGTTTCTAACCAACTATTACGATGATGTACAGCAGAATTATTAATATTCATTCAGTATCTAACTGTACCACAAATAGGGAACCTGCGAAACTAAAGTCACTAACTACTAACACAAAAAGAAACTATTAGGTTAGTCATGAAATATTAGGTAGTTAGTATTAGTTAGTTTCACGGTGTATATTATTTCCAAAAAGCTTCCTTCAGTTGCTTATTGATTCTGTGTAAAAGTAACATTACATTGTTATCACAAAGACATGATAGGCTGTTAGTTTGGTACGCTCAAAATTAAAATGGGAAAATTGTACTGCAAAGTTATTTGGCGGTGGTTGTAATTTCCTAGTTACCTTGCTAGAAAAATTCATCAAATGACCATGTACCAAAATAGCAAACTCACTATTTTTAAATTCCATTTTGATTTTGGACGTACAATAGTTATATTTGTAAGACAAGAATTGTTTGCGCTAAATATATGTGCAATAGATGGACCATCGGTATTCCACAAGTCAGATTGTTAGTACCTGTTTGATTGTTGTTTTTATTAGTTATAGTTAGTTAGTTGGTTATACTTGAAGTTATACTATAGTTCAAAATGGCAGCATGTGAAAAACTAATTTTCTGATGACGATTCGAAACTTTACAACGGATATGAATTTCCTATTCAAGCTCACCGTGAAACATGTTTGGTTTTTTCGACAAGCATTCCCTCGTACGGTTTTTGAAGCGATTTTCTGTGCTAACTAAATATATGTATTGCTAATAAGAGAGTAGTAACGAATGTGTCAGTTTTTTCGGAGCTTTAAGTTTTATATTCTTACTATTAAGATGTTGGAAGAGTATTGATTAAAAAACAGTTAGTACGCGTCATTATTTCACTATATTCTGACGAGTTGAATATATATTCTAAATTAACGAAGTTATTGAAACCTGCAAAATAACGACACAATGAAACAGTATCATGAATTGTATGGAATATTGTCATGCAAGCAATGCTTTCCATTTTTTGCTGTCATTGAATAAAGTGAGAGGGAGGGTAGTATTTACAGAATTGTAATGGTTGTTCCTATTTTTGGTTTTGCTTGATCTTGCACATAGACGTAACCAAAATCAACTTTGGCGCAGTTTCCCTGTAATTTGTGAAATTAGTTTTCTCAAAATGAGATTAACACGAATAAATTACAACTATATTCGATCTATAGTATTTACGTTTTATTTCATTATCATCCACGGATGGAAAAATCTATTAACTGTTAAGAATGTTTCCATTTGGAGCGCCACTCTTCCGCTGCAATGGACGCTTCAGAAAAACTAAAACCTATGAAAAAACCCCCCGTCATTAACATTTTTAAATTATCACAAAATTCATTTTCGCCATGTATACCTTGAGAGCTAGCCAAGTGCTTGAAATTTTCCCATTCTTTAGTGATAAAGTATTCCATAGGCTTCATTTCCTCCTAAAAATGAATAAAAACTCCTTTGTGCATACAAATTGCCTTACTTTTAACCTGTGTGATACATTGGAGCATTATATTTACCGTGGATATTCGGTTAGAATCCAAAGAGATCTTATTTTTACTTCGGGTTTTAGAAGCATCTTCATCATCCGAATTTGAGCGTACTAAATATGCAACCAGTATGGATCGTACATACGCCTCAATGATATCACCATGTGAAGCATGCTCACTCAAGACTACATTAACTGTTTTATCTACAGGACTCATAATGACAATGAAAGGTCTCCCTCTCGTTTCCATAATTAAAGTCTCAAGACTCTGTTTCCTTAACAGATTGGGCCTGTTTCTTAAGGCATCTTGTAAGGAGGCACCCATCTTAATTTTATACCCACATAGGTCAGAGTCTGTAAGAAGAACCAAACGAATTAACATTGGCCTAACTTTTTCCAGAACAGTAAATAGTAGTATAGTTAGAATATAGTAGTTAATATCTACCTTTTACTCCTTTCCGAATAAATAAAGGTTCCCTCAAATTCACGTTCTGGACAGACGATACTTTACTTTCATTTAGATAGTCTTGCAGACATAAAAGCAGTCGATTGATATTGAAAGTTTCGAATTGTAACGCTCGTACAGCTTTGTAATTAGAAAACAAGTGAATGAATGTGAATATGGTGAACAGCGTCCAAACAATCCTGCACCCAAAAACAAAATGTTAGGTTTTGGTGCCATTCCTACAGTTTAGCATTGTATTTGCCTATTAACTAGAATACTTAAAAAATAAAGTTGCTACTTAAACTACGCAACTTGCACGCCGATGTAGAAAACCCAAAACAATCAAGGATATATTTTTAGCTAATAAGAATCAAATATTATGGAGGTAAGCAAATGATGCCGCTTACGCACATGCGTTGTGCGGTGCTATATTCTTTTGTGAATTGCTATTTACAAGCGACTACAGAAAGACCACTTGATTTGAATTATCGATCAAAAATCCAAGATGTCAAAATTAACTAGCTAACTACTAATTTAAAAAAAAAACTTGCATGTAATTTCCACTAGCAAATGGGAGAATCAGTAGACTGGCAAGCAAGCCCAACAAATTAACCAACGTTTCTTGACTCCCATCTTTAGCTGAAACATCGGCCATATTATTGTTCCTGGCTTGATGTTGTGTGACTGCAGCTCTGGTAGCTCCTCCAGCTACTCCCACAATGGAACGAGCAATGCTAGAAACGCAGAGGACAAAGACAATGCTGTCGGATGGAAATAGTGGAACCAGGAGATCAATGACGGTGGCCAAATCATTCAGAATATCGGCCACTAGCCTCCATTTCTTGCAATCGTGGTCTAGTGAAGTTCTGCAAAGTGAGTTCAGATTGTAGAATATGTCATGCTGCGGCTTATTGGTTAGTTTAAAAGGAAAGATAAAGTATTTTTATTGTATTTTACCCTTCTACATAAGCAAAAAGAATGCGTCCAATGTGACCACTGCCATTTTTAATGAGCCAAGTGGTTGCTGCTGCCACTGGTGTGGCCTTTTCATCTCCCACTCCAACTCCTTTTAGTACAGCTTCTGTAGCTAAAGAGCCGGTGATTGTACTGGCCAGGGCCTGAGAAAAAAGAATTCGCATAAAAAATTGTGACTAAAATTGAACTCAAGCCTATAAACTTGACCATTATTGATGGCTTTCAAGGAATCTTACCTGTATAGTATCCCATATTTGGTAAGGAACATAATCTTTGGACACAGAGTTGGGAAATCCATATGGTCTATTAAGTTAGTCAGTGAAGATGTTAAATTAAGTGTTCTTTCGGTTATTATTTAATGCTTGCTTATATTTTTTGATAAACTATTTAGAAACGAGTAATCTGTATAGAATTCAATTCATTGTCTTGCTTACAAAAACAGATTCCTGAGAGCTACCAAAATCCTCCGTGTGAATCTTTCCCCTTGTGAAGAACTAACTCCATGAATATTTTGCTCAGACACTTTCAATTGATCATTTTTTGTTGAAGTAGTAGGTGCACTGTAAATGAGCACAGGTGCAAATGCTCCTTTGCTTTCGGAAAACACAATTTCTGCTGCATCCTTTTTCTGAGGTGCCATTTTTTTACTCACAAAAAAAATTATAATGCTGTCTTTTTTTCGTGTGAATTTTTTTAATTTCTAAATATGACATATGGAACAAAAGGTCGGGTAGTGAAAAAATGTCAACAAGCTTTGTAAATATTGTATGCTAGAATTTGACACTTGTTTATTTATACTGTAGTGTGTGAATTTAAAGAAAGTATTTATGAAATACTATTTCCCGCAAATTTTATTCTCATTCCGTAACATACGAAATGGCAATATAAGGAGAGCTTTCATTTATTCTGCTATTTTCATTCTTCAGAAAAATTAATCTTTCCAGAACCAAAACCCTGTGACAGACTTTTAAAACATAAAATTGCTATTTATTGTTCGTAATTATAGCATCATGACTGCGAGAAAACGAAAACCCATTGATTTAAAAACAAAGATGGAAATTTTGACTCGCATAGGAAGTGGAGAAAAACAAATTGAAGTAGGCAAAAGTTTAGGAATCTGTCCCCAGACGGTGTGCAAAATTTGGCAAAGTCAAGAAAAAATCCAAAATGCATTCAATACCACTTCGGGCGAAACCAAGAAACTTAGAGGTGAAGAAAAGATTGAAGATTCTCTAAAGCATTATGCACTAATGATAGTTGAAAGTTTGAAATGATGAAAATTTTGATTTTATCTTAGGCATGCTTTATCCCGAAGTGGAATCAAAAGTTCTAATATGGGTGAGAGCATTAGCGGCAAATCACATTCCTTTTAATGGGCCTAGGATAAGAGCCAAAGCGAAAGAAATAGCTGACCAATATCAACTGACTGGTTTCAAAGCTAGTCATGGTTGGCTATGCAGATTTTTGTCCAGACATGATATCGGAAATCCCATCAAAAGGAAAAGGAAATCTGCAGAACCTTGTGATGAAGCTGATGTAACCAGTAATTTAAGTCCACCAATATGGTATTCTATACTTTTAAACAAACTAAAAGTTGCTCTCCAAATAACCGAAACTAAATATTAGAAATGAAACCTATAATATTTTTTGTTGTTTTAAGGAGTACTCAGAATGAACGATTCAATGATAATTCGGACATTAGTTGCGAAGCATCAATATCAATTTCCCCAGAAGAACCTAAGGTTAGTTTGCAAGATGCAATTGATGGAATCGAAAAAGTTGCTGCCTATGTTAAACAGACCCGAAATTCACCAGATGAGTTGCAGCCCTTATTTTTACATACGGTAAAATTACTGGTATCTATATCAAAGAATCAAGATCATGTACAGTAGTTATTTCATTTTAACGTATTTTAATACCACAAGCCATATGTTTTGATATTTTGGTACGCATAACGAACGCATCAACCAATTTAGAATCTATGGGTACAATTTAATTTGAAAACATACCCATTGCGCTGTTTGGAAATATTTTTATTGTAACTGTATATACGGTTCTCTTGATTCTTTATAACGATTTTTTGCTATATACTCCCTGAATAATATTTTGAAATATTCGTGGTTTAGTATGGGATTAGCATACTAACGATGCCCCTTTCCTTTTATTTTTAGTTGCCTTTGAAATGTTCAAATATTTAAATAATACATAGTGCTATAGTTCACTACTGAAATGCAGTACATGGAGTTTAAGAAAAAACAACTAGTTTAATTTTTCTGAAATGCAGACAGTATTCTCTCAAATTTTATTCATTGAGTCCACCAAGAGATCAAAATCGATATATATATAATAGTTGAATGAATAGGCACGTATAGTTCTGAAAACTAGTACATTATCTAGAAATCTAGCAAGAAAAGTTCATCAACTCAACCCACTAATTTAATAAAGTAGTACAAGTGATTTGAAAACTAAAATACAAATTGATGTTGCGACTAACTACACACATTAGACGAAGCACTTTAAAAATAATTCTACTATTTATAATCAGCTACAAGACAATTAAGTCAATAACGTATGGCAAACTAGCATCAATCTTAAATTTTTTTAAAAAGCTCTTTCTTCATCAATTTCATCACTAATCAATCCAAACTGATAAATATTAAATATTTTACTCCCCCTCTATATTCATAGAAATGGACAATGGCAAATGTGGCATTTCAGCATCACTGTTATCATAAATCGAAAGATTTTTTTGAGTCCCGTTATTCCCATTGAATTCTATAAATGGACTACTCTCCTGTTCTTCATCATCCAAATTAATACCGTGAAAATTCCGTAAGTGCTTTATTAATGTTTGACGACTAACAAATACATCAGAACACCCTAGACTACATGGATATTCTGCTACTTTTGATTCCTTGGGACTTGCTGTTGCTCCGCTATTTATAATGTCCGTGTGCAGTCTGCGCATATGATCATTTAGAGCGTCTTTTCGAGGGAATTTTTTTGAGCAAAATCCACAGGAAAATTTCTTTACCCCGGTGTGCAATACTTCATGCTTCACAAGATGCTCTTTTCTATAAATCATAATTAAAGGTTAATCAGACAATCCACAATTCACACACTTTAAAAGACAGACAGAAAAAAAGTTACCGTTTAAAAGCTTTTGGGCAGTGCAAGCATTTGTGTTTACGAATATCAGAATGCGCAACACTTTGGTGCTCGTAGAGATGATCCATATGGGCAAACATTGCAGGACACATATCACAAGTCATAAATGATTTTTTGGGTTTAGGTTGTAAACTAGAAATAGCTTTTTCTGACAAGGCTCCGGAAGCTTGAAGTGCCCAGATGGGAACTTCACTAGTCTCTTGAGCAAACTCAGGAGGAATCTAAAAACAA
>Ga0210040_10009300_pt1 | contig 11466 bp, 6 predicted proteins | sample CryGeyCG12114_NA_FD_185462 | JGI IMG/M metagenome (GOLD analysis project Ga0210040, IMG submission 185462) | Groundwater microbial communities from aquifer - Crystal Geyser CG19_WC_8/21/14_NA (SPAdes) (version 2) | ecosystem: Environmental > Aquatic > Deep subsurface > Groundwater | place: USA... | reverse complement strand
ATGCTAAAAATGTATCTAATTTTTAAGAAAGAGAGACGAGCAATATTATTAATGTGTGCTTCCCAATTCAATTTGTTGTCTATAATTAGACCCAGACATTTAAACTGTTGTACATTTTGCAACAAAATGTTGTCCAATGTCAACGAGAAGTTTTGGATTTCATATACATTACGGGAGTTAGAAAAAATCAGGACTTTTGTCTTGTTTGTGTTAAAACATAAATCATTTGCTTTCACCCAATTGACAACTCTGTGCATATCATTTTCCACTGATTGTTGAAAACATGAAATATTATACGCTTTGTCCCAAAAAAAAAATTAGAATCGTCTGCGAACAATTCACTGAAATCATTCTGTATGCATTCGGGCAAGTCGTTAATAAAAAGAGAAAATAAAATTGGGCCAAGAATGCTACCTTGGGGAACACCTCTATAATTTTGACACACTGATGATATTTTTCCGTCTACAAATACAAATTGCTTTCGGTTAGATAAATAGTCCCTTAGCCAAAAATCTGAAATTCCATACTTCTTCAGTTTAATAAGCAAAAATTCCCAATTTACTGAATCAAATGCTTTTCTCAAATCAATAGACACAAGAACGCAAGTATAGCCTTGGTCAAGTTTTCATTTTATTGTGTCCACAAGCGCAATTGCGGCATGTTCAGTGGAGCAGTTTTCTCTAAACCCGAATTGAAATTTGGATAAGATGTTTTTGTTTTTTATGTATTCCTTTAATTGAAGTTTTAGTAAACCCGTTCTAGTAAGAGCAAAAAGTTACATGAAATGGAAATTGGCCTAAAATCATTTGCAGTTACAGGTTTAGATACTTTTGGAATAGGAATAATGCGGCTTATTTAAAAAAAATCAGGTATCTGGCCAGTTTTAAAAGAGATTTGAAAAAGTTTTAAAATGCATTCAAAAGCATGTGGGATGTTAAAAATTAACGCGAGCATTTTCATTGAAATCCCACTTGGATCTGGAGACGAACTATCCTTTTTTTTCTGTTTTTTCCAGGCCGAAAGTAAATCCAATGGCGTTATAGACTTGATAAAAAACAGATTAGAATCATTCTCAGGTTTTTTGGCTAAGGAACTTACGATGGAGTCTACAACAGTATCACCATCGTGGAAGGTAGCTGTACAAAAGTAACTATTAATATCATCAATATTTATCATAGAGGAAACAAGTTTTTTCGGTTTGAGATTATTGGCTACTGCATTCCAAAACCCGTTAGTAGAGATTTGGTTTGTAAAAAAAGTCTTGTAATCAGAATTGATTAAGCCCTGAATATTTTTACCCATTGATTTTGCAGTATTATAGTGACTAATTGAGCTAGTATTTTTCCACTTTTTATAAAAACTGTTTTTAGTGTTAATGTGATGTCGGGTATTTTCTGAGAGTTTGAAAGGATTTTTTTTTTCAGTTACAGACTTTTGTATTATTGGGCAGTGGGCAGTATTTGTTAAATGAGTATTCTATCGAGATGAATGAGAATTCTATTAGCCATAGAATTTAGTGCGGTTTCGGATCTCGCTCAGTTCAAAACGTCTTTCAAGGAATTTGGGACTAGGGATTGTGACGGGGCTTGGATCCAATCCAAACTTTTGCAACTGTGTACCTTACGTAAAAATACAACCAAAAAGACAACTGGCTGCAGATATTTGACAAATTAAAATATATTTTGAGGTTTATATTTTAAGCAGTGATGTAAGTTTGGTCTCAGCTCCGCTCCGCTCCAGTGCTTACATAAATTTTGGAGCTCCGCTACAGTTGGCACAAAAATTTTGGAGCTCCGCTCCGCTCCGCTCCAGTTCTCACAAAACATTTGGAGCTCCGCTCCGCTCCAGTCGGCACAAAATTTTTGGAGCTCCGCTCCGCTATAGTTGACCGAGCTCCGCTCCGCTCTGCTCCAGTATACGTGCACACAGTTGCAGTTCAACGGTAAAAGTATCCACCAAATAATAAATAACTATATCGACACTGCTCCTTTTTTCAAGCAGCACGTTGGAGTTCACGTTATGGTTAAAAATATCTCAATGCCGAGGGTGATCATAAAAAATAAGCAAACTACTTCTTTTATAAATGTTCAATTTCACATTTTAAGTTTTTTAGACATTCGAACCAAAACTTGCAATCACTAAAATAATAATACATCAATATTTTTGTGATTTGACACCTGATAACTGAAAAATATTTTTAATAAAGATTATTAAACCCGTTTTAAAGCTCCCCTTTAGTGTTTATTAAAAATTTTGGAGCTCAGCTTTATTCCAGTGCACATAACAATGCTATAGTCCCTCTACACTTTCCTATCAATTAGTGAAAAAAAATTTTAATTGTGTAGCTCCGTTCCAGTTACCAAAAACTTCTTGGAGCTCCGCTCCAATACCAAAAAAATACTTGGAGCTCCGCTCCGCTCCGCTCTAGTCTAAAAAAAATATTTGGAGCTCCGCTCCGCTCCGCTCCAGTCCAAAAAAAATTTTTCGGAGCTCCGCTCCGCTCCAGTCCAAAATAATTTCTTGGAGCTCCGCTCCAAACGAAAAAAAAATGGCCCAGCTCCGCTCCACTCCGTGCCCGGAGCGGAGCGGAGCTAACTTACATCACTGGGATGGATCGATCCGGCAGTAGTAACTAACTACAACTAACTAACTAACTATAATGTGCACTACAATGAGCCATCAACTGGATGATGATATTTATCAAGCCAAAATGGAGATGTCCACTCCCATGCTATAGTCTGACATATACAAAGATATCTCGAGTGGCACACTTTATGAGCAATCTCAGTGATGTCCATTGCCTGTAGGTTCAATTCCGAGTTTTGGAGTTGTGCCATTTTTGTCCCACCAATTTTCCAATACAGTAACTTACTTACTTACAATATACAGTAAAGCACGTCGACCAGCAGAACAAACGACACACAACCCATTCTAAAAAGGAGAAAACTAAATATAACTAGCAAATTACATAAGTTCAACTATTTGAATTCTAGAATACTGCAATCCAAATTCAAAATATTTCTCTAGATTTGAATGGGGAAAACATGAGTTTTGTGACCATAATATAGTCACTCATAAAAACGAGCATCTGGTAAGTATAAGCAACATTGTTTTTGAAATGAGTTGAGCAGCTCAACTTTCTTTTACAACGTACTAGGAAAAAGTGGAGTTTTGCTTACTTTAGCCAGCCACAAGCTACTATGTCTCCCCAGAGTGCCGTATTACTTTTAGCTCACTACTATAACTGCTCTTACTGACAGTATACAGTTTTACACTAAACCAGCAGTTGGATGGCAAATCCAGCAAAAGTGCCTTATAACACATCTTGGGTTTGTAACTCTAAATACTGTTTTCAGCTTGTAGTCAGTGTTATTCAACACGGTAGTTTGCCAGTCAACAAACCATATTGCGATGCGTTGTAGTTAGTTAGTTAACTTAGCTTTTCGTCTACCATGAGTGTGTGCTTTCACTGGGATAATTTGCTTTATTTGATGAAACACATGATCCATTTGTTCGGTCGAAACTAGATTATTTGGATGATTCCATCACTTTATACTGCAACATAACTGAGTACAATACAATGTTTGTATATAACTTTTAACGATACGGCTAATTGGAATGCCCAAGGTTTAGTCGGTGTTAAAAACATGTTGGGCATTGATCCCTTCACAACAGGTCATCTGAAAATTCAACAAAATAAATCCACTCGATATTGAAGACAATGATTTGAATCAACTGTCCAACCTGTTTTCCAATGAGATTACGCTGTAAAGGTAATCACATTATGAAAGCTTCTTTCATTGAGCAATAATGCATTGCTACTACAGCACGGCATGACATTAACTCAAAAAAACTGAAAGGATTACAAATGACAATCCTTTTATACAGTTTTTGGGCCGTCCTGCTTATTTTCCCATTTATCAAAGCTGAGACTCTGAGACGTGATAACAGAAACGGCTTTTTGTTTCTAGTCCGTGTCGCTATGTACCATAACCATATCATGTGACCCAAATTCCAGTATCCATTCCATTTCCCGAAGCAGTTATATTATAGCTTAGTTACTAAATGAAAGAACAGTCCCATTTTCGTCCATATATTATTCAGTCAAGTCCGTGAAACGCAATACGACGATGAACACGAAGCAAACTGAGCATGGCAGTTTTTGAAGTTAAGCACAGTTTGAAACCTGATTTCACGAGATTCGCTAGACCCATAACTCCCATGTTTTATTCAACTACTTTGCATGTTTAAAACAGTGACGTCAAGTTGGCTTTACAATGTCAGATTTGAGTTTACTAGGAAAACAAGGGGATCATTGTCAGTCCGTCGACATGAATGATGATACACAGAGGATGAATAACACAATTCTCAACTCTAATTCCTCAAGCGATTGCTCTACTCTAGTACAAAATACATACAGCTGCTGTATAGCATACAATAAGATGACACTAACTAACTAACTGCGCAATTAATTATTAACGACTTGTTCTTCAAAAAAATCTATCCCTCCACATGCATGTCGACAAAGAGATGTTTTTTTTAATCCAAGGTTTCCTTTCACAAAGATTTAAATACGCACCTTTTTTCGCAAATTCTAGTTGGATATTATAATTACCTGCTGATTTGATGGTTCCATTTGGGGAATGAAATGTACATTTTCTATCATTCGGATAAAGAAATTCATTTATCTCAAGGTTTTCACACTTGCCCAAACTGACTAGCCGATTTCATACAAGCTATTGTATTCCGGTGACACTGACTGACTCCAGTTTGTCCCTGTGGATCCATTAATATACCATTATTACAGTTCCGTTACAACGTTGAGGGAATAGTAGTAGTATTTGCGAGTGACAAAGAAAATCGCTAGTCTTTATCCTTTATCTTACCTCTTTTCACCAGTCGGTCTTTGTACAATGGGTAGTATTCACACCGAAACGGAAAATTTACATTTTTTGGCACCGCAAGCAAACATAACGTTTTTATCAACAGAGAACAAACAATACGATCGATTTAGAAATTTCTCCATTCTACGAGAAGCAAAATCAAACCTAAAACACAATGTCGTTGTCCCCGAGGTTAACAGTTAGAGTTAACGGACACCAAATCAAGCGAACGGAATTTCCAATGTCGGTTTATAAACCGGAGGATTTCTATTATCACCAATTTCACGAATTAAGTGTTTTTAGTTAGGCAAGCCAACTACGGACTACGGACTGCGTTCACATTCCAGCATCGAGTGAAATAGAAGATCGGCGTGGGCTTGCCTGAACTTATGTGTTTTCATTTATTGTCCAATTCAGCTAATTACTACACAAAATCTGTTTTACAGAAAACCCAACATCATTGTCGTTTCAATTGCAATAAGTAGTGTATTGTCGGTTCTTCTGTGTGGCGTTGAACCTATCAGTCGGGAAAAAGTACAAAAATTTAGCTCAACTCACTACTCACACAGAAATGTAAGACAGATTTGTCAACTTGAGCTGATAGCACGAAAAAAGGCTAACATTATCAACGATTGCGGCTTGGTTTGTTTAGTTAGTTAGTTACGTACTTGATTGGGTAAAAATGCTGGACTGTTTTCATTATTCCCACAAAAAAAGAGACCGTAGGGGAAATGGGAAAACTCAATCTCACAATATTATCATTAGTTTTGTCTCCTGACTACTACTACTATATAACTGCAACTCTTTTAGTTTGATTAAACGGGAGATTATATGGGAAATAATTTGATGGAACAATGTCGATTTCTTTTTCCGTCCATGGGTACGGAAATACTTGAGTCTTGTCTTTTAATGCTTTTTCCTCGTACTTCTGTTCTCAAGTATTTGGGGAAAGAAACCCATAGTTTCCATTACTTTTGTTTACTTCGTAAACGGAATGAAAGAAAAAGATTTCTTCGCCTGCTAGGTTTTCTGCTCTAAGTCTTTGGTTTCCTCAGCTTTTAGTTTCGTAACCGTCAGTCATGGATTTTCCGTTACTTACAACTAACTATCCACAGTAGCATTGCTACAAAGTTTTTTTAAATTTAAAAATACATGACTGAATCATGCATGGAATACTTTTGAACCTCATACAAAATTAATCTTGGTTGACAGTGAAGAGAATTAAAACTTTTCAATTATTATGTATAATGCATTTTTAGGAGAAAATTCCTCCGGGATTTCACGTGCCAAAACAATTTTTTAAATAAACAAGTCAGCGAAATTCTTGACACAGTAGAATCCAACACGTACAACAAAGTCGATTCAAGGAATTAAAACGAGTGCGAAATTCCCACACGTCAGATTTGTCTGCCAACTTGGGAAGCACATTTATTTTTTTGTACAGGGTGTTCTTGATAACCCACATATTTAAACCTTTCACGTTACTTCATTTGGAAGTAAATGCTTCAAAATCCCCACACAGAGCAGCTTAGTAACCATAGCCATGGGTACCGTCGTCATGGAATTCTCAATTTGAAAAATCATCACACTATTAAAATTTTTTAAGAATTTCTGAGCTTTAAAAAAAATCCTTGTATACTTTACATTCGCATTTGTAGCCATTACTTTCTAATATAAAGCATGATGCATCTTAATGGCCTTCTAAATTGATAAAATCTTGACACATGCAGCCCATGACAGCCTCATTTTCTGAATCTTCTAGTCTCACTCTTATGTACAGCATAACTAACACCCCGCACATGAATTATGTATGTGCGTTGGGCTGCAGTATGCTGCTACTTAACTCACTTTGCTTACTGCTGCGTAGAAATTGAGTGATTGTTCTTCCGTCAAAGTGAAAGCACTTGAACCAAGCAACAAACTACTACTATAACCCAGCGTAAAGTCTCAAAGCTTGTTTAGTTAGCTCACACTTGTACCAAAGGGAAAGAAAGAGCCCAGAGAAAATTGAAATTCCAGCTGGATCTATGGGTTAATGGGCCATACTGATGAGATGTGCGAAAGCTTTTGCATGAAAAATGAAAGTGATTACTGACGGAGCGCAGTCAAGGAAATGTCAAGTGATTTTAACTCATTCAAGAAATAACGTTGGCAAGACAAAGTTGCTCTAATGAAAAATACACGACAGTTTGCTCACTAGATAGAAGTGTGTTCAAAAATTTTTGGAGCGAGGAACGAATTTAAATGAATAAATACCAAAGAAGTCCAATGTTTATAGTAGTTTCTGTCACCATATGAAAAATCTGCGGATGAAAAGGATATTTTTTCTTTGCAATCAATGAGTTTTGATTGAGTATGATGAAATATCCATGTTTGCATGCATAGACATTGTATGCACGCATTATCATGTCAGCAGAATGTGGCATTAACTTTTTTTGGCAAGTCAATCTAACTTTTAATCCATTCATTTATGCATGGCTTTCTTAATGATGAAACCCATCCCTTTCACTAAATGCGTGAATGAATAAACCAAAACGGATTTCCTTTTAATCCTAATATTACTGTTTAATCCATAGGATTTTACTTATGAGCTAAAACTGACTTGGTCTGTGTGTTGTTATGCATAGTATGCACGACAATTTTAGGACGATGCGTAAAAAATTGTGCTTGAAATGCGTAACAATTATTAAACGCGTACAACGTTAAATAGTAGAGATTTAAAAAATACATTTTGAACAAAAATATTGATATTGTTGAAAAAAACCGTCTTTACAATGTTCTACGAAAAAACAGGAAACAATCTCACGTAAATCCAAAATTCACGGCCCCCAAGAAAAAGATAAGTAGTTGCTGTGTAAGCTAAAAAAATCCTAAAACGTTTTTGGATATTTAATACTCACACATATGCAAGGTATCACATGGATTGCAGAACCTCCCAGAATATTTTGTTCACGCTCGAGTTGTGTTCCACATTCCGAGAACGAAAATCATAACTAGAGGATATAGTTTAGATTTTAAAGGGATTTAAGAATCCTTCACATTACTTACTCACTTACTCTATAGCATCATTTCCTCCGTCCCTAATGAAAACTGGGCAAAAAAATGAGGTTATCAACAATGCTCTTTTCCCTCCTTACACACACCCCACCACATGTGGTTTTTAGTTAGTTATGAAACAAACTCAATTTCGTTTTCCCAATTTCTTACTCCATATGGGATACCAAAATTACGTATCAATCTTTCCCCTCAACATTCTTTTCTGTCCCGAAAAAAGTAATACGCAAACTTTTGGAAAGTTGACAAAATCTAAATGAAAAGGTGTATGTGGTTCATTCATTTGTTGGCACAAGAATCTCATTGGAACACCAAACTTGGTATATTGTCATCACAGGATTCAACTATTGACTTCCCCATTGAAATATTGGTATTGATTTTTATCTCTTGGTTAATTTCACCTACCACCAATATGTTACCCTATAATTCACAGATTGGACCTCCATCACGTGCATACGTAGTAAGTAGCAGCACTATACAATAATGCATAGTAGAGATTAGATACAAGAAACGATAAATCTGGGAACTAACTAACTAACAAACTTTTCCTATCTGTAGTATAGATAACTTTGGTACACACAGATTAATTTATTAGGGGAATGCAGCCGGTGTGTAGTCTTTGTATTGCAATCACCAGTGATTTACATGGTTTGAATAAATCTTTGCAATCCAAATGAATTGTCTACGTACGAAGGGTAAATTCTCTACTCCATGGTTTCAACATACTTCACTGTCATCCCAAATGAACTGACTGAACATGGGTCTTGGAATTGGGCTTATTGTGAGTTCTAAGGAAATATATGCACCATTCAGAACTCCTATTCATCTTTATGCTAAAATATAGGTAAAACTCTTTGATTTGCCAATTCGATGGAATGAACTATGAATAAAGCGAAATCTATGAACCCACAATTCTAAATCCTTACAGTGCTAAATTTGGAAACGATATTTTTCCTACATTTCTTGACTTCGCAAACCTATATAATATTCTATCTCCCAAGTCTATGGGATAAAGTATAAAAAATCTGTTCCATTGTACCAAACTGAGAGTGAGTCGTGTTTTTATTGACCTAAATTGAACACTACACACAATTCCTCACTCCAGATTACATACCTCTAGTGCAAAAAAAAAATAGGATAAGCTGTATAAGTATTTCGTTAGTGTATTGAAACGTGAGAAAGTGCTCTGGTTACCTAAATGGACAGAGTGAAAGCATCTTATCCTCATTGCCGCAAATCAACCATCAAATGGTCTGAGCAGCACCTCAGGCTTACAATGAACTCCTCTATGCTATACATAAACATTAGTTTCTTACTGACTGAGCTTAAGCTTTTGAACCATCCTAGATCCTCCCATTGTTAAGAGACCCACCTGAATTGATTTACCAAAAGATGGTGAAAGCAGTTTACGTTTCACTTGGCTACAAACCTATATTTGGAGGAATAAGTGTGTCAAGATTTTGATACAAGATTTACACTTATCTTTTTTATTTACCTACCTCCTCATACTGGCACTATTACATACATAGCAAAGTTAGTTATTGTATACAGGGAATGATCAATATTTTATATTTTCTGTGGCCTCTTGCAACCAACTAACTAACCAAGGTGGAGAACCCATTTCTCCGTCAGTCAAGTCAGTAACTTTTATCTCCTGACTTATAAAGTTAGTTGGTTGCAAAAACTTTCCGTCTTGTTAACGTTAGTTTGGTTTACTTTTTGTATTGAGGGCACCAAAGTGAATGTCAAAATTTAATCAACGGGTTTTTTTTCTAATCTTTATAGAGGTACCTGATTCGCATGCATAGGGAGGCATAACTTGATTTACTTACTATAATAAAAAGGAAATGTTCCTATCTTTTTATTCCGTTGGTTTATTATATCATGTGCTATCTTGTATTATAAATTCATCGTAGCACGCATTCATTTTTCGTATATATTTATTTTTCACACAAGTCACAGTGTCATAGGGGATATGATGTCATCTCGATTATGCAAAGTTGTTTATGCAATGCACAGCAAAATATTTATTAGACTGACTGAGGGATTTTATTTACCCTGTAATTCAAGTCTTATGTGGTGTACTAGAAACATTTCACATTTCCTTTTCATTACTATACGGTCAAAAATGTTACATTTCATTCACGCCTTACACTCTGGTTGGTGTACAGCAAAGTTGACATTTCCATCTTTGTTAGTTAGTTGAGAATTCAATTGCAGTAATTTTGTTGTGCATGTGTGTGAGTCTACGTAGATTCATATTTTGAAATTTTCTTAAAAAAATCAGTCTTTTTTGAAACTTTTGAATCGAACTTTATAGACCAGACACTCTATTATTATAGTCGTTCCAGTTTATAGCTTATGTAACGTTTATAAAAGGCGAGAGCAAAATTCATCCACTATTGATCCCAATGGCACATAAAAGGGAAAAAACTTTGATTAATGATATCACCACACCCATCAAAATTGATTTTCACTTGGAGTGCTCCTTTTAAACTGTAAAACTGTCTCAAGTTCCATTTCCATGCTATAGATTCAATCAAATTTAGTTGCGCTTTCTTTCCCCTCTCTGCCTGAGTCCTTTTTCGTATGTCACGCACATACTACTATTGGTTTTGGGAAAAGAACAAACTAACTAACTGTCTAACTAACTGAGATAGTCGTTTGGCTCATTTGTCAGTCGGTTTTGCCGACCTTTGAACAAAGCAAAGGGAGTGAGCTACACTATTACCCTATCAGATGACAATGCAAGCGTTTTGAATGTATTAGCTATGGGAATGATAAATCTGTGTTAAAGCACATTGCTTTGGTTTAAAACTATTGGGCATTCCAATAGCTAATGAAATGTCAGTGTCAATACATGATGTAAGAAATAATATGTATATAGTCTAGCAATGGGAAATTTTCTCTGCATAAGCGCTTTTGGTGCAATACCAAAAGGCCCGCTAGATAGTTTGTAGCCGATGCATCAACACATGCCTTGCATTGTAAGCGCTTTCTCCAGGACCAGTGTATTCCTGTGGGAAATGAATTCGTCACCCGGTAATGATCTACGACCAAAGGCCGTCCCCACGATTTTTTTAGGAAAAAACAAAACTATAGATAAAGAACGTGGTGCATTTTGATGTGCTCTAAAATGTTCACTTGACTGAGTTCTCATCCCCCTCATGCATTATTATTGTTATCTGTACACGGATCTTGTGTGGAAAAGTCCCCCCTGCTGGGGCTATTATGGTTGCTGCACCAGTTAGTCTAGCACCGGATGACAACTACAGAATTTACTAACTAGGAGTACAAGCAAAGGGAAAATAATGCTGGTGTGACACGGAGGTGGGATTTTGGCCTTGTCAATCCTTACTGAGCAATATATGAGCTTGAAAAGCAATTAGTAAGCTCTAATTGAAAAAAATTGGATTAAAATTGACCGTGAGCATTATATGTGCTAGTTTTAGTTATAATGATTTTAATTGCATACATAATTAAAAATTTAGCCAATGATAACATGAGTTGCTGTTTTTAAATAAATAAT
>Ga0210040_10009299_pt1 | contig 11467 bp, 8 predicted proteins | sample CryGeyCG12114_NA_FD_185462 | JGI IMG/M metagenome (GOLD analysis project Ga0210040, IMG submission 185462) | Groundwater microbial communities from aquifer - Crystal Geyser CG19_WC_8/21/14_NA (SPAdes) (version 2) | ecosystem: Environmental > Aquatic > Deep subsurface > Groundwater | place: USA... | reverse complement strand
AACTACGAGTTCATCCCCGGCCTGATTGCCGAAACCCGCTTCGGAACGAACAACAACGTGTACCGCCGCAACAACTTCAACCCGTTTTACACCATTGATGCCAACGAGCGCAACCAGGTGAACTCGGTGGTATGGGAGCGCAACATCGAAATCAACTGGAACAACACCAACACGCTGAACTACACGCACGCTTTTGGTGACCACAACGTGTCGGCGCTGGCCGCCGTGACGCTGGAGCGATTTCAGACCACCACTAACTCTACCTCGGGCCAGGGCATTCCCAGCAACGACCCCAGCCTGCGCTACCCTACCGCGGCCACCACGGGCTTCGCTATTGGCGGCAACACCTACACCAACACCATTGCCTCGCTAATTGGGCGCGTGAACTACGACTACCGCGGCAAGTACCTGCTGGGCGCCAGCATCCGCCGCGACGGCGCTTCGGTATTCCCGGCCGACAACCGTTGGGGCACGTTTCCGTCGGTGTCGGTGGGCTGGCTGGTGTCGGAGGAGAGCTTCCTGAAAAACCAGAACGCCCTGAACTTCGCCAAGCTGCGCGCCAGCTGGGGCCGGGTAGGCAACCAGAACATCAGCAGCCTGACCAACAGCGCCTACACGGGCACCATTGGCAAGACGTACTACGTAACCGGCCCCGACCGCTCGCTGCAACTAGGCGCCGTGCAGGGCAACGTGCCCAACCCCAACGTGAAGTGGGAAACCGTGGAGGACTACGACATTGGCGTGGACCTGGGCTTGCTGCAAAATCGCCTGACTCTAACCGCCGACCTCTTTCGCCGCAACACCTACGACATGCTCATGTTCCAGGCCATTCCGGGCCACGCCGGCTACGGCTACAACAGTCCCGTAACCAACGTGGGCAGCATGAATACCAACGGTTTAGATTTTACAGTGGGCTACGCCGAAAACGCGGGTGCCTTCACCTACGGCCTGAGCGTGAATGCGACCCGCGCTATCAGCAAGATTGATGAGCTGGCAAACGGACAGGCCTTGTATTCGGGTAATACGCCCATCTTCGGGCGGCCTTCCAAAACCGAAGAAGGTGGCTACGTAGGCGCGTTCTATGGCTATCAGAACACCGGTATTTTCCAGAACCAGGGCGAGGTAGACGCTTACCGCTCGGCGGGCGGCACGCTCATTCAGCCCAACGCCAAGCCCGGCGACTTCCGCTTTGCCGACCTGAACGACGACGGCGTGATTGACGAGAAGGACCAGAAGTACATCGGCAACCCTACTCCCGACCTGACCTTCGGTGTGAACCTGACGGCCGGCTACAAGGGCTTCGACCTGCAAGCCTCGCTCATCGGCAGCCTCGGCAACGACATTGTGAACGCCAACAAGGGCTGGTGGTACTCGGGCAGCTACAACTACAACAAAATAGCTGGCCTCGAAAACATGGCCTGGAGCGGCGAAGGCACTTCGAACTCGGTACCCCGCATTGTAGCCAACGACAACAATCAGAACCTCACGCGCTTCTCCAACTTCTACGTGGAGAATGGCTCCTACGCTCGTCTGCGCAATTTGCAGCTGGGCTACACCTTCACCAAGGGCGTGAACACCCTACTGCGCACCAGCAGCCTGCGTCTCTACGTGAGTGCCCAGAACCTGCTGACCTTCACCAACTACAGCGGCGTGGACCCCGAAATCGGGTACGGCCGCTCCTACACCGATGGCGCTTCGGCCCTGAACCGCGGCGTGGACTTGGGCAACTATCCCACGGCCCGCACCTTTTTGGTAGGCGCTAACATTGGTTTCTAATCTCTTCCTACCGCTCTGTATCATGAAAAATATCCGCATTACCCTACTACTGACCCTAAGCTTGGGAATGGGCCTGCAAGGCTGCGAATCGTTCTTGGACCAGCCCCCGCAGGGCCAGCAAAACGTGAACAACTATTACTCCAATGCCGAGGAGTGCAAGGCGGCCGTGATGGGCTGCTACGCCACCGCCGACCAGGATGACTGGTGGAAGATTGACCGCACCCGCATGTTCGGCGACGCGGGCTCGGACGACGCCTGGAAGGGCAACGCCATTGCCGGCGACCAGCGTGAGTTTGGTGACTTTGCGCGCTTCTTCTGGCTACCCAACAACGAGTGGTTCGACAACCGCTACACCCACATCTACCAGTCCATCGGCAACTGCAACGCGGCCTTGGTAGGCATCGAGTCGGCGCCTATCGACAACACGCTCAAGCAGCAGCTCATAGGGGAGGTGAAGTTTATCCGGGCCTACAACTACTTTGAGCTGGTGAAGGGCTACGGCGGGGTGCCGCTGGTGCTCACGCCCGTAGCACCAAGCGAGTCCGTTACGCTACGGCGCGCTACTGCTGCCGAGGTATACGCGCAGATTATCAAGGATTTGCAGGAAGCCGCCGCCGCCCTACCCCTCAAGAGCGCCCGCGCCACTGGCGACCTGGGCCGCGCTACCAAAGGCGCCGCCAACGGCTACCTGGCCAAAGCCTACCTCTTCACCGAGCAGTGGGCACCAGCCCAGCAGGCCGCCGAAGCGGTGATGGCCTCCAATGAGTACAACCTAAGCACGGATTTCAGCAACATCTGGACCGTCAATAATGTCAACGGGCCCGAATCGTTGTTTGAGCTGAACTACAGCCCCAACCAGGCGTTCAACCTGGGCACGTCCATGACGGTGATTATGCGTAGCCGCGCCGATGGCGGCTGGGGCTTCAACACGCCCAGCAGCAACCTGGAGCAGGCTTTCGTACGGGAAAACGACCCGCGCCAGCAGTGGACCATCATTCGGCAGGGCGACAATGTGGGGCCGAAAACCGCCGGTTTCGACTACTCGAACTACGACACCAAGCCTTCGGAAAATGAGTCGGGCCGCATGAGCCGCAAGATTTTTCTACCCCTGGCCGACCGCCCCGCCAACGAGCGGGAGCACGCCCCCCTCAACCGCATCGAGCTGCGCTACGCCGATTTGCTGCTGATGCACGCCGAGGCCTCGTTCCGCCTGGGTCAGGAAGCCAAAGCCCTGTCGTCGCTGAACATGGTGCGTGCCCGCGCCAACCGCTTGCAGCCCGGCACGGTACTACCCCGCACCTCCACGGGTACGGCCCTGCTCAACCACATCTGGCTGGAGCGCCGCCTGGAGCTGGCCATGGAAGGCCACCGCTACTACGACTTGGTGCGCCAGAAACGCCTAGTAGCCGTGATACAGGCCTTCAACGCCGCCCAGCTCACCAGCACCGACCCCTACGACAAAGGCAAAGTGAAGGACCAGATTTCGGAGAAAAATAACCTGTTCCCCATTCCTACCCCACAGATTCAGCTGTCGGGCGGCAATATCGAGCAGAATTCTGGTTATTAATGAGATATGTATGGTAGAGACACAATATTTTGTGTCTCGTAGTTGCTGATGTTGTTCAACTAGCGCGCTACAAGTCGTTCAACGACGAGACACAAAATGTTGTGTCTCTACTACCACTGTCAGACGATGGAATAGCCCGACCGCAAGTAAGCAGTTCACCCCAGTAGGTCGCACGTCGCGTGGATCTGCTGGGGTGACTAGCGTTTTATCATAAGCTTATGAAAAACAACACGAACCTATCTGTCTACCTGGTAGTAGCCCTCCTGTTAGCCACCACCGCCACACACGGCCAGTCCCCGGCGGCAGTCACCGTCGCCATCGACCCCGCCAAAACCTACCAGACCATCGACAATTTCAGCGCTTCCGATGCGTGGTCGTGCCAGTTTGTGGGGCAGTGGCCCGAGGCCAAAAAGAACGCCATGGCCGACTGGCTGTTCAGCACGGAGGTAGGCCCCAATGGGCAACCCAAAGGCATTGGCCTGTCGATGTGGCGGTTTAATATGGGCGCGGGGAGTGCGCAGCAGGGCGAGCAAAGCGGCATCAAGGACGAGTGGCGCCGCGCCGAATCGTTTCTGACTGCCAACAACACCTACGACTGGACCAAGCAGGCCGGGCAGGTGTGGTTCCTGAAAGCGGCGCAGCAGCGCGGCGTGCAGCAATTCCTAGGCTTTCTCAATAGCCCGCCCGTGCAGTACACCGTCAACGGCAAAGCCTACGCCACGGACGCCAAAACCAACCTGGCGCCCGAGCACTACGCAGATGCCGCCACCTACATGGCTAGGGTAGTAGCCGGCGTAAAGCAGACAACCGGCATCCTGTTCGACTACCTCAGCCCCGTGAACGAGCCCCAGTGGGATTGGAGCGACGGCGGCCAGGAAGGCACGCCCTTCCGAAACCAGGAAATTGCCGGCTTCACGAAGGCCCTCAACGCGCAGCTGGTGCAGCAAAACCTACCTACTAAGATTCTGCTGGCCGAAGCGGGCAAGCTTAACTACCTGCTGGCCACGGAAGACAAGCCCGAGCGCGGCAACCAGATCGACGCTTTTTTCAAGGCCAATTCGCCTACCTATGTGGGCAATCTGCCGCGCGTGGCAGGTATAATTGCCGGGCATAGCTACTTCACTACCTCGCCCTACCCGCAGGCGGTGGCCGTGCGGCAGCAGCTGGCGGGTAAGGTGAAGCAGGTGCCGGGCCTGCGCTACTGGCAGTCGGAGTACTGCATTTTGGGCGATAACGCGGGCGAAATCAATGGCAGCAAGCGCGATTTGGGCATTGGGCCGGCGCTGTATCTGGCGCGCACCATCCACAACGATTTGGCCGTGGCCAACGCGGCGGCGTGGCAGTGGTGGGTAGCCATTTCGCCCTACGACTACAAAGACGGCCTGATTTACATCGACCGCAACAAAACCGATGGCGCCTACCACGACAGCAAAATGCTGTGGGCCTTGGGCAACTACAGCCGGTTTGTGCGCCCCGGCGCGGTGCGCGTAGCGGCAGAATTAGTCCAAAAACCTGCGTCGGAGCAGCAATTGCTGGTATCGGCCTACCACGATGTGGCTAGAAAGCAGCTGGTGATGGTGGTGGTCAACTCGGGCACTGATGCGGCAACGTTGAACCTGCAACTGGGCAAGAAAGCCTGGCGTCCGCAACGCGCCTACACTACCTCCGCCACCGCCGATCTGGCGCCTACCCCCGCGCCGCAGGCCCGGCAGCCGGTGCGCGTGGCGCCACAGTCCATCACGACCTTCGTCGGCAACCTGCGCTAGGCTGCCGCTCACTTTCCAACCTTCCTTTCCCATGACCCCTAAATTCCTGCTCGCATTGCTGTTCGTATGGGGCTGGCTCGCCGCCACAAGTACCCACGCGCAGGAGCGGCACACGCTCCTGTTCAACGACGACTGGCGGTTCCACAAAGGCGACGTGGCCGCGAGCGAAACGGCTACCCTCGACGACCACGCCTGGCGCACCGTGCTGCTCCCCCACGATTGGAGCATCGAGGGGCCGTTCAGCCAGGAGTGGGCCAGCGCCACGGGTTTCTTGCCGGGCGGCGTGGGCTGGTACCGCAAGTCGTTTGAGGTGCCCGCCGCTTTGCGTGCCGAAAAGGTGTTTGTGTATTTCGATGGTGTGTATAAAAACAGTGAGGTGTGGCTCAACGGACACTCGCTGGGCAAGCGTCCCAGCGGTTTCGCCTCCTTCGAGTATGAGCTGACGCCCTACCTGAACCCGACGGGTAAGAACCTGCTGGCCGTGAAAGTAGAGCACAGCCAAGTGGCCGATTCGCGCTGGTACACCGGCTCGGGCATCTACCGCAACGTGTACCTGGTAGGCACTGCACCTGTGCACGTGGCGCGGTGGGGGGTAGGCTTCACCACGCCCGAGGTAACGGCGGCCGCGGCCACGGGACAGGTGACGGTGGCCGTCACCAATGCTACTGCCGCCGCTACGTCGGTGCTGGTAAAAGCCTCGCTAGCAGACGCAAAGGGAAAGGTAGTAGCCACGGCCCAGCAGCAAGTGCAGGCCCAGCCCGGCACCAATACGCCCGCCACCCTCACGCTGAAAATCAACAAGCCTACCCTGTGGTCGGTGGAAAACCCGCACCTGTACAAGCTGCGCGTGGCGCTGGCGGTGCAGGGCCAGCCCACCGATGCGGTGGAGGAAGAGGTAGGCGTACGCACCATTCGGTTTGATGCCGCGCAGGGTTTTTTCCTGAACGGCAAAAACCTCAAGCTCAAAGGCGTGTGCCTGCACGACGATGCCGGTGCGCTGGGCGTAGCCGTACCGATGGAAGTATGGGAGCGGCGCCTGAAGGCGCTACAGGAGGTAGGCTGCAACTCCATCCGGATGAGCCACAACCCGCACGCCGACTACTTCTACACGCTCTGCGACCGAATGGGTTTCCTGGTGATGGATGAGGCCTTTGATGAGTGGGAGGTAGGGAAAAACAAGTGGGTGGAGGGCTGGAACGTGGGCACGCCGGCCAAGTTTGGCTCGCACGAACACTTTCAGGAGTGGGCCGACCGCGACCTGCGCGACATGATTCTGCGCAACCGCAACCGGCCGTCCATTATCATGTGGAGCATCGGCAACGAAATCGACTACCCCAACGACCCCTACTCGCACGAGGTGCTGAACACGGGCCGCAACCCGCAGATCTACGGCAAAGGCTTCCTGCCCGACCACCCGCCGGCCAGCAGGCTGGGTGTGCTGGCCCGGCACCTGGTGGAGGTAGCCAAGCAGTACGACACCTCGCGGCCCATCACAGCGGCGCTGGCGGGCGTGGTCATGTCCAATTTCACCGACTACCCCGATGTGCTGGACGTGATGGGCTACAACTACCAGGAGTTTCGCTACCCCGAAGACCACCAGAAATACCCCAAGCGCATCATCTACGGCAGCGAAAACGGCATGGGGCGCGCTGCCTGGGCCGCCGTCGATTCCAACACCTACATCTCCGCCCAGTACCTCTGGACGGGCATCGACTACCTGGGCGAGGCCGGCAAGTGGCCTCAGCGCAGCAACGGTGCGGGCCTGCTGGATATGGCCGGCTTCCCGAAGCCCGAGTACTACTTCCGCCAAAGCCTCTGGACCACAAAGCCCATGGTGTACGCGGCGGCCGCGCCCGCGCCCAAAGCCAGCGACTCGCCCAACGTGAGCCACCGCCGGCTGCAACCTACCTGGAACTGGCCCGCCGGCGAGCTGGTGCGCGTGGTGGGCTTCACCAATTGCGAGGCCACGGAGCTGTCGTTGAACGGGAAATCCTTGGGCCGCAAGCAGGGTAGGGAGGTGTACTGGGATTTGCCCTACCAGCCCGGTACCCTGCTGCTAAAAGGCTACACCAACGGCAAAGAAACCAGCCGCGCCACGCTACATACCGCCGCCGCGCCGCACGCCCTGCAAGCCACCGCCTACCAAACGAAGCTGGCAGCCAGCACCCACGAGCTGGCACAAATTGAAGTGCGCGTTGTGGACCAAAGCGGCAACCTGGTGCCTGATGCCACCACCGAGGTAGCCGTGGTTATCAAAGGCCCCGGCAAGGTAGTGGGCATCGAAAGCGGCGACCTGGCCAGCCACGAGAACTACCAGGACCCGAAGCATCGGGCCTACCACGGGAAGCTGCTGGTGTACGTGCAGCCTACGGCCGCTGGCACTATTGCGGTGCAGTTGCAAGCGCCGGGACTATCCAGCCAGCAGGTAACGCTGCAAGCGAAATAGCAGCTTCTGTATGCGTAAAAAGGCCCGGCTGGTAGCGTTACCAGCCGGGCCTTTCGGGTACAGGGATTCGTGAGTAGACTTATTTCTTACTGGTGCTAGTGGGCATCAGCACAGTGTCAATGGACTGTATGATACCGTTGGAAGCAACGATATCGGTGTTCACCACATTGGCCGTGTTGCCTTTGGCATCCTTGAGCGTGATGGAGTTGCCGTTGCGCATCACCGTGAGTTTTTCACCCTGCACTGTGGTAAGGGTCTGGCCGTCTTGTAGGTTGGCGGCCAGGTAGCTGCCGGGCACCACGTGGTAGGAAATAAGCAGGGCCAGCTGCTGTTTGTTGGCAGGCTTCAGCAACTCATCGAGCTTGCCGCTGGGTAGCTTATCAAAGGCCGCGTCAGTAGGCGCGAAAACGGTATACTTCGTGGAGCCCCGCGCTTTATCATCAAGACCCGCTGCCTTTACGGCTTTCATCAGGGTATTATGATTAGACGATAGGCGCGACATATTGAGCAAGTTGCCGTTGGCCTGGGTCGTAACCGGAGCGCCGGTTTGTGCGAGGGCAGTCGTATCGAGGCCCGCAACCAGTAGTCCGCAGCAAAGAGCAGAAAGGCAAGTTAGATTTTTCATAGGTATGGAGGAGTTTCGTAAACTACTTGTACATACCTACTTACGATAGGAGGAGGATAGGGTTTATAATTCGCGCAGCCAGTAGAGCTGGTTGGTAGGTCTGGATTTTAGTGCTCCTGATTAATCAGATTGACGACCAACGTAACCATCGTGTCTTTGTCCTCGGGCTTACAGAAGCGCTGGTAGCGGTCCAGAAACCACACGAACAGAAAGGCCGCAATGCGCTTGTTACTGTCGGAAAAGGAATGGTTTTCCACCACGAAATACAGCATATTCGCGGCCTTTTCTTCCACGCTGGGGTAGAGGTCTTCGTTCCCAAAGCTTTGGTAGATGCTGCGCACGGAACTCTGAAACGACTGGTATTTATAATATAGAAATAGGAAGAAATTTGGGTAAAATACGACTAAATTTAGGAGCCCTACCTCACCTGTTTCCTACCCCATGAAACCCCACCTTACTCTTGCCCTGCTGGCCTTGGCTACGGCCACCTACGCCCAAACCAAACCCGTCAAAGTAGAAGTAACACAAGCCAACGGCCGCTACGAGCTGCTGCGTGGCGGCCAGCCCTACTTCATCAAAGGTGCGGGCGGCGACCAGTATCTGGAGCGGGTAAAAGCCTGCGGGGGCAACTCTATCCGTACCTGGACCACCCAGGGTGCCGAGCGGGTGCTGGCCGAAGCCAACAAAAACGGCCTCACTGTCATGATGGGGCTGGATGTGGTGCGAGAGCGGCACGGCTTCGACTACAACGACCCGCAGGCCGTGGCTGAGCAGCTGGAGCGGTTGCGCGCCGATGTATTGAGACTCAAGGATGACCCCGCCGTGCTGTTCTGGGGCATCGGCAACGAGTTGAACCTGGAGTACAAGAACCCCAAGGTGTGGGACGCCGTGCAGCAGATTGCCCAGATGATTCATGAGGTAGACCCCAACCACCCCACCAGCACGGTGCTGGCCGGCCTCAACCAAGCCGAAGTTGACTACATCAAGGCCAAGTGCCCAGCGGTGGATATCCTCAGTATCAACACCTACGCTGGGCTGGCCGCTATTCCGCAACAGGTGCGCGCCACCGGCTGGACCGGCCCCTACGTGGTGGCCGAGTGGGGGCCCACCGGCCACTGGGAAAGCCCCGTTACGCCCTGGAAAGCCTCTGTGGAGGAAACCAGCAGCCAGAAAGCCGCCGTGTACAAGAGCCGCTACGAGGCTTCGGTAGCAAAAGACAAGACCCAGTGCCTGGGCACCTACGTGTTTCTGTGGGGCCAGAAGCAGGAGCGCACGCCTACTTGGTACGGCATCTTCACGGAGGACGGAAAGGAGTCGGAAGTGGTGGATGTGATGCAGTACCTGTGGAGCGGCAAGTGGCCACAGAACCGCGCCCCGCACCTGGCCGCGTTTCGCCTCAATGGTAAGCTGGCTACCGATTCGGTCTACCTCGAACCCAACCGCCCCTACACGGCCCTCGCCACCGTCACGGACCCCGACAAAGACCCGCTCACCTACCGCTGGGAGCTGCTACCCGAAAGCACCGACCTCAAATCGGGTGGCGACCGGGAAAGCCGTCCGGCTGCCATTTCCGGCCTGATTCCGGCCAATGCCAAAGGCCAAACTACCTTCAAAGCTCCCGATAAAGAGGGCGCCTACCGCCTGTTTCTCTACGCCTATGATGGGCACGATAATGTAGCCACGGCGAACATTCCGTTCTACGTGAGGGCGAAATAGGACTGTAGGCTGGCTGTTTTCCGTCCTGCTGAAGGGTAGGTGGCTACCACGTCACCACCAGCACCAGCGCGTCGTTGCTGAGGGCTTCCAGCTCCACCGCATCCGTATCCCATAGCGCCAGGCCGTCCTTCTCGTGCAGGAGCCGTCCTTCTACCTCGAAAGCTCCCGCTAACACGAAGACAAAAATATGCGCGGCCCGCTGCAACCGAACCTCAGCCTCGTGGCGTGCGGCAAATCGTCCCAGGCGCAAGGCAAACGACTGAGTGGCGGTGGTAGGTACCAGCTCTGCCAGTTGGTTCTGGATAGCGCCAGAGTCGAACGCAAAGCGCTGATTGAATGCCGGTTTCAGCGGTGTTTCTGTCTCCAGCCAGAGGTGCAGAAAGCTGATAGCGTCGGTGGGGTAGGGGTTAGCCAAACGCAGGGTAGCACCTGCCGGTACGGTCAGCAGGTAAACTTCGCCCACGTCGATGGTTTCGGTAGGGGCGCCGTTGGCGGCTACCTGCACTTTGCCCGTGATGGGCAGCACCAGTAGGTGCGCGGCGCGGTTAGCAGCCAATGGTAGCGTAGCTCCGCCCGCAAGCGTTTCCTCATTCACCGCCCGAAGGAGGCCAAATGCTTCCTTATGCTCTCGCACATACTCGCCGAAGTTGAAAGTGCAGTAGCGTCGGTGTTGCGCAGTTTCCACCACGCCGCGCTGATCGGCGAGGTAGATTTTACCCGGCGTTTGCCTGATCATTTGACGAAGGAGTTTGCAGGGAGTGAATGGCAAGGTAGGGTTGCAGGGCAAACAGCGTGGTCAGTACCGCGCCGCCCGTTGTCGCCTGCGGCTCCGATACCAGCAACATCGTGCCGATGGTGTCGTGCCAGACCAAGGGCTCGGAGTAGAAGTTGATGGCTACCTGGTGGCGGGCTTTATCAAGCAAGTCGGAGTTGATAATCTCAAACTGAAACCTGCTGAATTTCAGAAAGTAACGACCCAAACTATTCACTATATCCGGCACCAGGCCATTGAGCTGCTGCACGTAGCCCCGCACAGCGGCACTCACCAGAAAATGCAGCTGCTCGGCCCCCGGCGCATAGTGCAGCAACTCCCCAAACGAGCGGTACTTCTTCTCCCGATTGAAGTACTGCGCCTGCATCCGAAACTCCGCGTACGTATCCTCCAACACCAGCATATCCCACTGCCGGGTAGCGCTGGCATCAATCACCTTACGGTAGCAAAGCGTGATAAGGCGGTCAGGCATGGGAAGTGATAAGTTATTGATAATAAGAAATTTATATAAGGAAAAGGAAGCAAATTTCAGTTAGAACCTGTTTGAGTTAGTTCTTGGAGCCTGTTCGAGGGGGTAGAGACGCACTAGTTGGAGTCTCGTCGTTGCTGACTCTGCTTTGTAAGCGCCAATCGTTCAACGACGAGACTCCAACTCTTGCGTCTCTACTCCGTTCATCCTATGTTCGCCTACTCGCCGTAAAACCGGCTGTTGAAAAGGAAAAGGGGGGAGTAAGATTCATCCATTATGGGGCGCTTGAGCTCGTTTAGCATGACAATCCCTTCCCTTTTCCGGGGCTAC
>Ga0210040_10009298_pt1 | contig 11467 bp, 9 predicted proteins | sample CryGeyCG12114_NA_FD_185462 | JGI IMG/M metagenome (GOLD analysis project Ga0210040, IMG submission 185462) | Groundwater microbial communities from aquifer - Crystal Geyser CG19_WC_8/21/14_NA (SPAdes) (version 2) | ecosystem: Environmental > Aquatic > Deep subsurface > Groundwater | place: USA... | reverse complement strand
TAAATAAAACTAACTTTATTAGCACAGTTTTATAAATATTATACTTCAAATTTATAGAATTTTGCTCTCAAGTATTTTTACTGTAAATTTCTTAACGTTTTATTTGCCAAAAATCAACTTACTAGGTCATTTCCTTTTTATAGATAGAAACCGACAGCCGAATTTTGAAGTATTCATATTTGCCTTCCAGTTGCTCAAACATTTCTTTCAGCTTCCCCTCGGCGCTGTGCTTTTCAATTACTTTTGCTATTGCCTTATACTCTGCTTTGGTCACAAATTTCTCAATTGGGATATCGTACCCCTGCTCATAAAGTGTGGCCAGGTGTGAGTAGATAGTAACCGGATTGAGGTTGCGCTGCCTGGCTATTTGATCGGGTGTGTGGCCTTTCTGGAATGCCTCCAGCGTTATCAGGTGCGTCGCGCCTTTTATGTTGTTGCCTCTGGCCTGCTCATCAGTTACAAAGTCTATAATCTCGTTGATAAAAGCATCGCCGTAATGCTCATACTTAACCTTACCGACGCCAGCTATAGAAAGCATGGCAATCTTATTAGCCGGCTTTTCGGCGGCCATTTCCAGCAGCGTACTATCAGTAAATACTACGTAGGGAGGTACATTGGCTTCATCGGCAATGCGCTTGCGGAGGGTGCGGAGGCGCTCAAACAGGGCATCTTTGATGATTTCCCGTTTCGGCCGCGGCTTAAAGCGCTCCTCTTCCTGCTGTTTCACTTCCTCAAACTTCACCAGCTGCACCTTCCTGTTTTCAAACAATACCTCCCGGCTCTGGTCCGTCAGCTTTAAAGTGTAGTTCTGATCATACGCCAGTTCCATCAGCCCGGCATTCAGCATCTGGTGCAGGTAGCGCTGCCAGTCCAGCGGGCCGATGTCTCGGCCGGCGCCATAGGTTTTAATCTTGTCGTAGCCAGCCTGTAACACCTGGCTGTTGCGGGAGCCGCGCAGCACATCCACCAGCAGGCCCATTGTTACCTGCTCCTGCGTGCGCGCAATGGCTGAAAGTGCTTTTTGTACCAGTAAGGTGCCATCGAACGTGGAAGGCGGATTGCGGCAGATATCGCAGTTGCCGCAATCTTTGTCCATCGATTGCCCGAAATACTGGAGCAGAATACGGCGGCGGCAGGCGGAAGCTTCGGCAAATTGCTGCATCCGCTCCAGCTTCACCAGCTGCAGTTCTGACTGATTTTTATTGCCCTTTTCCTCCGACAGCATACCGCGCAGGCTCATCACATCGGCAAAGCTGTAAAGCAGCAACGCATCCGATTTGGCGCCATCACGGCCGGCACGGCCGATTTCCTGATAATAGCTCTCAATGTTTTTTGGCAGGTTGTAATGGATAACCCAGCGCACATTTGATTTGTCGATACCCATACCGAAAGCAACAGTGGCACAGACAATCTGCACGTCGTCGCGCAGAAATTCTTCCTGTGCCCGTGAACGGAGTTGTGTACTCATGCCGGCATGGTAGCAGGTAGTTTTATAACCTTTACTTTTCAGCTTCTCGGCTAAGGATTCTGTAGACTTACGGCTGAGGCAGTACACAATACCTGGCTGCCCCGGATGATTCTCCAGAAAATCGATGATACGATTAAAGCGGTTCTGCCCTGGCTTTACAGTCAGGTTAATATTAGGTCTATCGAAAGAAGAAATGTATACTTCGGGATTTTTTAAGTATAATTGCTCCTGTATATCTTTTTGCGTGAGCTTATCGGCGGTGGCGGTGAGCGCAATGACGGGCACCTGCGGAAACTGCTGCTTGAGTGTTTTGAGCTGCGTATACTCCGGCCTGAAATCATGGCCCCAGGCTGAAATACAGTGTGCCTCATCCACGGCAAACAAGGATATCTGCAGCTGCCTCAGGAAGGACATAAAACCACCGGAAAGGAGCTTCTCCGGCGACACGTACAGCAGCTTCAGTTCGCCACCTATGCATTTGTTCTCGATATTGTATTGTTCTTCGGCAGAAAGGGAGCTGTTCATGTAGGCTGCCGGTATGCCGTTGGCCTGCAGCGCTTCCACCTGGTCTTTCATCAGGGCAATAAGTGGCGACACCACCACACAAAGGCCCGGCAGCACTACGGCAGGCACCTGAAAGCAAACGGATTTACCACCGCCGGTCGGCATCAGCACCACCACATCCTGCTTTTGCAGCACGCTGCTGATGATTTGCTCCTGCATGGGCCGGAACTGGTCGTAACCGAAGTATAATTTAAGTGCTTCACGTGCCGCTCGTATATCCATATTATTCTGTTTCGCTTTTGGGGCCTTGCCTGGCCACTCCCCTTTCTATATCAAAGATAGTTATAAAATCCGGCACCGGCAGGTTTCAGGGCCTCTATGCGGCCAACAAATAACCATGTGAAATGGCTCCCGTACCTTATATAAACAGAAGAAAGTATGACAAAACATGAAAGACTAAAGTATACTGATTTTAATCATAAGAACCTCTATACTTATACTTCTTCATTAATTTTGGCTTGATACTTAAAATACTATTCTAAATTTATACTTATAAAACTATGAAATCAGAGATAACTGACAACCTGGAACATCAACTGGTAAAATGTATGACCGCCTGCGAAACCTGCGCCACGCTTTGCCTGCAGGAAGATAATGTGAAAATGATGGCGCATTGCATTATGATAGATCGCGATTGTGCGGATATTTGCATGCTGACCGCACAGTTTGTGGCACGCAACTCGCCGCATGCTAAACATGTGATGAAAGAGTGTATAGAGATTTGCCGCAAGTGCGCCGAAGAGTGCCGCAAACACGACACAGACCATTGCCAGCACTGCGCCGACATTTGCCAGGAAACCGCAGAAGCCTGCCAGAACTGGATGGATAAGAAATAATTTTTAGCCAGATTTATACTTTAAAAGCCCTGATGCAACACAATGCATCAGGGCTTTTATACTTTGGATCAGTTGGGGTCTACCTCTTATAAAGCTATATCGCGGAAATTCTGAAAAAGATGATCAAGACTGTTTAAACAATGATTCTCTTTTCTGTGAGATATACCGGCATTTTCCATCACTCAAAACCTATGAGAATAATGGAATAATTTCGATTGTTTGTTTAATCAAAAATTGCGTCGAGGATGGCGGTGATAATAGAAAGTACCAAGCTGAAAATTAGCGCCCATAGGAAGCCGTCCACGGCAAAGCCTGCTATCATCCAGTCGGCCAGCAGTATAATCAAGGCATTTATCACGAGCAAGAACAGGCCCAGCGTCAGTATTGTAACCGGAATAGTAAGGAACACCAGCACCGGCCGCAAAATGGCATTAAGTATAGCCAGTACCAGCGCTAATATCAGGGCTGTAACAAAGCCATCGATAGTTACGCCAGGTAATAAATAGGCAGAAAGCATGGCTGCCGCGCCAACTACTAATAATCTGATAATGAATCCCATAGTTTATAGATTTTAAATTATATAGTATGATTTAATTGTTTGGATAAGTCTATACATACGGGAAGCTTATCAAGAAAGATAAACCGGCTTTACACTCCTTTCTCAGCGCACTTAAAAGCAGAAAGCCCGCAACCTTATAAGGCGACGGGTTTCCTGCGGTGGAATTATGAAGAACTTATAGCTGTACTTCCAGTTTTTTCTGCGAAGCCGCTGCCCAGTTGCATAGCTTGTATAGCAGGCGGGCACCCACGTTGCCGTTCCATTCGCTGTCGCCGGGCGCTACTTCACATAAATCAAAACCGATAATTTCTCGCCCTGATTTTACCAGCTGCTTTATGAGGAAAACAGCCTGTTCAAACTCCAGGCCGCCGGGTACGGGCGTGCCCGTTGCAGGACAAAGTTTCGGGTCCAGTCCATCAATATCGAAACTGATATATACTTTTTGCGGTAGCTGCGCGATAATTTTTTTGCACTCTTTCTTCCAGCTGTCGCCGCTATACATGTTCTCCTTTAACGAGGCGTCGTAGAAAATCGTAACGCGTCCGTTCGACTGCTGTGCCAGTTCTGCCTCGGCCTGGCAAAGATCACGGATGCCCACCTGCACCAGCTTTTTTACCTGGGGCAGCTTGAGGGCATTGTACATGATGGAAGCATGCGAGAACTCGAAACCTTCATAGGCTTCCCGCAAATCGGCATGGGCATCTATCTGAAGTATACCATACTCGTCGTGCTTCTTTGCCAGCGCATGCATCAGGCCAAGCGGTGTGCTGTGATCGCCGCCCAGCACACCTACAATTTTGCCCTGATCCAGGTAATGCAATGCCCTTTGTTTAAGCCATTGCAGCATCTGTCTGCCCTTACCGGTAATCTCGGATGGCAGCTGCGCAAACTGTGCTTTACCGGTTTCAGGGCTTCCTTCTTCCAGCCAACTGATATATTGTTCGGCTTTTTGCCGAAGTTCCTCACTGGCTTCTGCCCATACTTCCGGGATTTCCTCCATGGCAATGCCCACTTTCCAGGCATCTTTGATGTACGGCTCAAACAGGTCGATTTGCGGCGAAGCATCCTTTATAGCCTGTGGCCCCTGGGCGGTTCCGGCACTATAAGAAACCGTTACTTCCCAAGGTGTTGGTATAATTACCACCTCCGCCTCATCTACTGTAAAAGGAAGCCCGAAAAGGCCGCCGCTCACATCGCCAATACCGTTCGGGTCGAAACCTGCTATTTTTTGCTCTTTGCTACTCATTTGCTGTGCCTAAAAAGGCTATTTATATACTTCAGTGTGAAGTAAAGCACACATTAACTTTATAGATAAGTAAATCTATACCAGTACAGGCGCTTGCAGGATGTATGCACGCTGCAAAGCGTGTGCTCGTTATACTTATACTTGATGGCTTGATGGCTTTATGCCTCTAATACTAAAGTATGGCTGAAAGCATTCCTGGCTAAGGGCCAGACTGTACTATTGGCGTTTCGCTTCAATCATTTCCCAAAAAACCGCTTTTATTATTGCCAAAGGCGCGGATGATGTCCAGTATCTTTAGCAGCGTAGTCGAATCGAAAAACAACAGCAGCGGCAAATCTACATGCTTAAAGCTATGTGTAAACTGCGTAACTACGGTAAATACCAGCGGCTGAAAAAGCGGGTGCTGCACCAGGATGTCTTTTAAAGAGTCAGCGATATGCGTTTTGGGGAGTTTGGGCGGAGAACCGTATATATCTGCTTTAAGAATATTAGCCAATTGCGTTACCAGGGCGCCCGTAATGATGTTGCTGATTTCGAGCAGCAGCGACTCCTGCATAACGGAAAGTTCTCCTTTATGCACATCCAGCATACTTAAACATATTTCGGAAAGCCGGGCGATGTGATCATCAGAGAAAAGCATAAGTGTGGAGCCATTAAACTCTCCTCTGATATCTGACTGAATAATGGTGTGTTCATTCTCATACCTGGCGACAAGCTGCAGCAGATCTTTTACTTCCACTAACTCAATATCAGGGACCCGGAGCAGCACCTTGTCTTTGGCTATCGCGGCAAAGGAATCTGCTGCGCGGGCCAGTCCGATGTTGAGGATTTCTTTAATGATATCTCGCTCTAAGTCCGAAATGTGAGGTTCCATCATACTTGTCTGGTTGTTGTTATCTTTTCCCATCGCCGTTACCCATTATCTTCGGTTAATAAAATTGCGCGTAATTGCCGGCACATCCAGTACCAAACAAACTTTACCGGTACCCAGGAGTGTAACCCCACCATAAAGATCGATGCTGTCGAGTGGTTTGCTTAGCGGCTTTACTACAATATCCTGCTGCCTGTATAGCTTATCTACAATCAATCCTAGTTTTCGGTTGTTATATGTTACTACAATTATATTCTGTATCATTCCCTTTAAGCGGGTTTTGTCTCCGAGCCGCATATCTGCTTCATGGGCGTTTAAAAGCTCGTGCAGGTACACTACAGTTACGGTTTCTCCTTTTATGTCGGCCACCAGCACATTGCCTACTTCGTGCAGATCATCTATATCCATGGCCACCACCTGATCGGTATGTATCAGCGGGATGCCGAAGAATATACCGGCTACTTCAAAAAGCAAAGCGCCTTTTACCGCAATAGAGGTAGGCAGGCGCATACTAAAAGTTGTGCCTTTATTTTTTTCTGAATTTACCTGCAGCCGGCCGCCAATCGAATCAATGGCATTCTTCACCACATCCAGGCCAACGCCTCTTCCTGAGAACTCAGTTACTTCTTTGGCCATCGAGAAACCGGGCTCAAACAAAAAAGAAAGCGCATCTGTATCAGGCAATCCTGTAGCTGCCTCCGCCGATATAAGTTGCCGCTCTACCGCCGCACGCTTTACCTGCTTTAAATCAATGCCTTTGCCATCGTCAGTCAAGGTGATAAGTACGTTCTCCCGATCACTTCGGGCGGCAAGACGCAGGTTCCCTGTTCTGGGCTTTCCCTTTTTTCCCCGCTCTTCCGGCTGCTCAATTCCATGCGTTATAGCGTTGCGTACCAGGTGCAGCAGCGAATCGGTCATAATCTGCAGGATGTTCCGGTCTATCTGGATATCCTGCCCTACCAGTTCCAGGTTTATATCCTTGCCTTCGGCCACAGCAATATCACGCACAATCCTCGGAAATTTGTTGAACAGGGTGCCTATACTTACCAGCCGCGCATCCATCACACTATACTGCAAATCATCCGTAATCCGGTACAGGTGCGAACTAACGCTCTTCAACTCATCATTGTCCAGGTCGCGGCTGATGGACAGGATTCGATCCCGATCTATCATCAGTTCGCCCACCAGGTTCATCAGATTGTCCAGCTTTTTAATCTGTATATAAATCAGATCCGAGAGCGATAGGTTTTTAGAAGTATGATACTTCTGTACCTTCGCCAACTCAATAGCGTTGTCTGTAAGGCTGTCAACAATAATATCGAGGTTGCGCAACAGCACAGGATCCGGATCTACAGCAGACGCATTGTCAATATTGTTGATGAGATCGCCCAACATGTCAATACCGTCGAACAACACGGTTACCACCTCATCGCTGAAGCTTAGCTCTTTGTTGCGGATAAGGCTGAAAGCCGTTTCGAGTTTATGTGATACATCTGAGATTTGCAGGTAACCAATGGCTTTGGCGTTGGCTTTCAGGTTATGCAGCAAACGGAAAATTTCAGCCAATGTATGATCATCCTGTGGCTGTTTTTCCAGTACGCTGATATGCCTGTTCAGCGCATCGTAATATTCGAGCGCTTCTGCAATAAATATCTCTTTGTATTCCTCTTCTCTCGATTTCATACGGTTGTGTCAGTTGCACTGACGGAGATCTGCTGCTCCGCTAACCGGTTAATATAATGCGGTATCGCGGACAAAGGCAGAACTTTGCTGGCAAACCCACTGTCAATCACAGATTTGGCCATTCCAAAAATGAGACACGTTTCCTGGTTCTGAGCGATGACAAACCCGCCCCTGCGTTTTATATATCCCGCGCCTTCGGTGCCATCTTTGCCCATTCCTGTTAGTATAATACCTATTACCTGTTTCACAGAACTATGAGCCACCGTCTGCATCAACAGATCTATGTTTGGCTGATCAAAAGAACCCGAAGGCTCGTTGGAAAAACCAATTTTTAAATTTGAGGTATCGCCCATAACAGGTAGCACCACCATGTCTTTGCCGCCGGGAGCCACAATAATTACTCCCCGCTTCAGCATCTGGCCTTCACGCCCCTCTACCACTTTCAGCGGTGTCAGTTCCTGCAAGCGTGCCGCAAAGGTTTTCGTGAAGCTTTTCGGCAAATGCACCACAATAAGTATAGAAGCACGAAGCGCAGGCGACAGGGCTTTAACAATAATTTCGAGGGCCTGTGTGCCGCCAGTCGAAGCGCCAATCACAACTACGGTGTCGGCGGTAGCTTGCTGGCGCCTGATCGGGAACTGTGATTTTGCAAATAATTCATGCTGCAGTTGAACCAGGCGCGCTTTGGTATCCCAGTGCAGCGTTTGCCGCACCGCCCTTACTTTGCTGACTACCTCCGTAGCAATGCCCCTATAATTAATGTACTGACCCTGGCCAGGCTTGAGAATGATAGCATATACACCTAGTTCCGTTGCCTGCTTTACAAGTTCCAGGGACAGCATTTGCCGGGATACTAAAAGAATAATGGGCGTTGGAACTTCACTGAAAGTTTGTTTGAGCAGCAGAAATCCTTTGTTCAGGGGCAAATCATTATCAACCAACGCCACATCCAATTTCTGATCGCGCAACACCTGTAGCAGCACGCTCCCTTCCGCCACCAAGGCCTTTGTTTGTATGTCTGCCTCGGTGTTTATGATGTCTTCTAACATTAACCGGCTGTAGCCCGACTGGACAGCAATAACCACCTTTATCTGTTCTGTCTGCACCCTGCTCTACAAATTCCTAACTGATGTTATCCGGCTAAATGTTTCTATACTTCAGCGCTTATTATTCGCCGGCAAGCGTTCTGCTTACCACTTCCAGCACTTTCTCCTCCGAAAAAGGTTTTACAATGTACGACAGAGCGCCATACTCCATGGCCTCATTCATAATCACCTCCTGGCCTACAGCGCTCACAATTATGACCTTCATGTCCGGCTGCTCGGCTTTTATACCTTTCAGCACGTCCAAACCAGTATTGTCGGGCAGGATTACATCCAGTGTAATCAAATCCGGATTGGTCGTCTTTGCCAGTTCCAGCGCTGTTTGTCCGTTAGGCGCCTCTCCTACCACTTCGTAACCGGCATCGGTTAGCATGTTCTTCAACATGGTGCGCATGTAGAAAGAATCATCTACTATTAATATTCTTTTCATACTTTAAAGTATAAGTATAATTTCTGATTGTAAAATACCTAACTGGTAAGCTGTTGTACCTCGTCGCTGGTCAGGATTTTCAGCATGTCAAGCACGATTATCAGGCGGGTTCCCACCTTTGCAATCCCTTCGATGTAGCTTTCCTGTATGTTGATGTCCTGCAGGAAAGCCGGTGTCTTATTAATTTTAGACATAGACAGATTAAGCGATTGTGGCACCTCTTTTACTACTACGCCTATTTTATAATCCTTTGCCTCGATCACTAAAGTATACGTGATATTGGATTTTAAATCGGACGATAATGGGACAGACTGAATATTAAAGCGCTCCTCCAGATCCATTATGGCAATAATATCGCCCCGGATGTTTGCCACACCTTTTATAAAAGCAGGAGTTCGCGGCATTCGGGTTATACTTGGTGTTGCCGTTACTTCCTTTACCTGCTCTATCTGGATGCCATACTCTTCTGTACCAAGTTTAAACACGATGAGATGCACCATCTCCTCCATTGTTTGTACTTTTGCAGCCTCTGCAGCTGGTGTGTCTGCTGCACGGGCAGGTGCAGGCTTCTCGGCGGTGGAAGAAGTGTTTGCCACAGCTTTAGCGGCAGTTTCCTCTACTTGCTTCATCTGCTTTACCATTATTTAGATCTTCCCTCCCCGGAGTATTTGGTTATAGCTTTTTCTTTAGAATTAGTTGCCAGTCTGCTATTTCCTGCCGATGCTTTCAACTGTTTCTGTTTAGCAGGAACAGCGATGAGGCGGCGATCTTTACCATTGTTGAACACCAGATTACCATCTATCAGCTTAAAGGCTGAAATACTGATCTGCAGATCAGCGGCAATATCATTCAGGTTTTGGGAAGAGGAAGTCAGCTCCTGCATGGAGGCCGATAGTTGCTTTGCCGTACCAGCCACCTGCTGTGTGCCTGAAGCTGTTTGCTCTGCAATGGCCACTACTTCTTCTACATATTTCACCACATCGCCAATAGAGGATTTCTGCACCTCTGTAGCCGTCAGGATATCCTGTGCCGTGCGCAAGGTTTCGCCACTGGAAGCGGCAATGTTTTTAAAGGCGCCTGACGCTTCAAATGTTGCGTTCTTTCCTTTCAATACACGGCCTTCCATCGTTGAGATCGCTGTGGCAGCAGAAGCCGTATCCTTTTTCACATCTTCTACCAGCGTGGCTATCTCACTGGCTGATTTGCGCGAGCCTTCTGCCAGCTTCCTGATTTCTTCGGCTACTACCGCAAAGCCTCTTCCGGCCTCACCGGCACGCGCCGCCTCAATGGCTGCGTTCAGGGCCAGCAAGTTGGTCTGCGAGGCAATATCTGTGATAACGCCCAGTGACTTAGATATTTCCTGGGAGCGTGTGCTCAATACTTCAATTGTTTTAGCTGTGAGAACCGCAGAGCTGGATATTTCTTCCATGTTTCTTACCACCTCGGCTACTGTTTTCAGACCAAGCTGTGAAGTTTCCTCACCCACTTTAGCAGACTTGTTCACTACCTCTGCCCGGTTGGCTGTTTCCTTAGTTGCCTTCATGATTTCTTCAATCAGCTTAAAAGCCTGGTCAGTTTTAAGGGCCTGGTTTTGCGCACCCTCTGCCATTTGCTGCATGGCCAGGGCTACATCCAATGTCACTTTGTTCATTTCCAATCCTTTACCGGCCATCTCTTCTGAGGAGCCGCCTACTATCAGCGAGGAATCATTTATTTCTCCCAGCAGGGCATTCAGGTTTTCTACAGCCAGGTTCAGCGCATTTGCTGTGTCCATAATATCTCCGGCAGTCTGTGTTTCCACTTTCTGCGTCAAGTCACCTTCAGAAATAGCACGTACCACGCGCGATACATCCAGCATTGGCGTTACTATGGACTCCAGCATGTCATTTACTGTATCCACCAGCTCTTTCCAGCTGCCACCCACGCCCTGCAGGGTTGCACGCTCCGTCAGCTTTCCTTCTACACCGGCAACCCGGGCTACGCGGCTTACTTCTCCCGCCAGGCGGTTCAGGTCTACCACCATCGAGTTTATTGTCTCTGCCAGTTCGGCCACTTCTCCCTTAGCTTCCAGCATAAGCTTCTGCGTCAGGTCCCCTTTTGATACGGCAGTTACTACTTTTACAATACCCCGCACCTGTATAGTCAGGTTGCTGGCCATGGTGTTCACATTGTCAGTCAGATCTTTCCATACCCCGGCTACATTCGGCACATTGGCCTGACCGCCCAGTTTGCCTTCCGTACCCACTTCCAAGGCCACGCGTGTTACTTCACCGGCAAATATGTTGAGTGAATCAACCATCTGGTTAATGTTTTCCTTCAGCTCTGCCATCTCTCCCTTCACATCCACCGATACTTTCTGGGTCAGGTCGCCTTTCGCTACCGCCGTAGATACCTTCGCTATATCGCGTACCTGCAAGGTCAGGTTGCTGGCCATGGTATTCACATTATCGGTAAGTTCTTTCCAGGTGCCACGCACTTTCGGCACGTTGGCCTGACCGCCCAGCTTGCCTTCTGTTCCCACCTCACGCGCCACTCGAGTCACTTCATCTGCAAATATGTTCAGAGAGTCCACCATTTGGTTGAGGTTTTCCTTCAGGTCGAGTATCTCGCCACGTGCTTCCACCGTAATCTTCTGCGTCAGGTCGCCTTTGGAAACGGCAGTTGACACTTTCGCGATATCCCTTACCTGCGAAGTCAAATTATTCGC
>Ga0210040_10009297_pt1 | contig 11468 bp, 11 predicted proteins | sample CryGeyCG12114_NA_FD_185462 | JGI IMG/M metagenome (GOLD analysis project Ga0210040, IMG submission 185462) | Groundwater microbial communities from aquifer - Crystal Geyser CG19_WC_8/21/14_NA (SPAdes) (version 2) | ecosystem: Environmental > Aquatic > Deep subsurface > Groundwater | place: USA... | reverse complement strand
GCCGCGGGCACGGTGGTGGGCACGGTGCTGATCGTCGCACCGCGCGGACCGGGGCCGGAACCGGTGATCACCCCGGAAACGGAACCAGGGTCGGGTGGGGGGCTTCCCTGATGGTCTCCCGTGGCCGGCGGTCGGCAGGCTGGTCGCCATGACATCGGCATCCCCTCCTCCGCCGCCGGCCCCGCCGCTCGAGCCGCCGGTCTGGCAGCCCCCTCCGCCGCCCCCCGGCGCCTGGGTGCGACCGCAGCTGCGTCGCAGCCGCGGCGACAAGGTGATCGGCGGCGTGGGCGGCGGCCTGGCCGAGTACAGCGGCATCGACGCGCTCCTGTGGCGGGTCGGCTTCGTCGCCCTGGCGCTGGCCGGCGGCACCGGCGTCCTCGTCTACCTCCTGCTGTGGCTGCTCATGCCGGCGAACGCCTCGGACGGCGTGCAGCCGACCGGTCCCCGGCCGCCGGCCGGGCCGCGCTCCCCCGTCCCCGGGGTGACCCTCGCCGGGCTGCTGATCGTGGTCGGCGCCCTCGCGCTGGTCGGCCGCTTCACCGACTGGGACCTCGACGCCACCGTCGTCCTCGGCGGCGCGCTGCTCGTCGTGGGTGGCGGGCTCGTCGCCGCCTCGTTCAGCGGCGGCCGCACGGCCCGGGGCGCGCTCATCACGCTGGGCGCGGTGCTCTCGCTGGCGCTCATCGCGGCCGAGTCGGTGCCGTGGGACGACGTCGACGGCGGCCTGGGCGACCGCACCTTCGCGCCCACCAGCGCCGACGGGGTGCGCTCCTCCTACGAGGGCGGCGTGGGCGACATGACCGTCGACCTGTCCGCGGTCGACGTCTCCGACCTGGACGACCCGATCCGCACCAGCGTGGACCACGGCCTGGGTGACGTCGAGATCATCCTGCCGCGGGACGCCGACGTGGAGGTGAGGGTCGACTCCGGGCTGGGCGAGGTGAGCATCTTCGGCCGCGACGGGCTCACCGAGGGCACCTTCGAGGGCAGCGGCGCCGGCTCCTGGGTCGGCGACGACGATGCCGAGATCGTGCTGGACGTCGACTCCGGCGTCGGGGACGTGGAGGTGAACCGTGGCTGACCGGCAGGCGGTCACCCCGCTGGAGACCGGGGACGGCACGCCCGCGCGCCGCCGCCCCGACCTCGGCGCCCTGATCCCCGGGTTGTTCTTCATCGCCCTGGCGGTGGTGCTCATGTCCCCGGCGGACCTACCGGAGCTGTTCGACGGCGTGCTGGTGTGGATCGTGGTGATCGTCGCCGGCGTCAGCCTGCTGGTCAGCGAGCTGCGCCGGTCCCGGCGCCGCCGCCGCTAGATCCGCCTTTCCGCGGAAAGGCACCGCGCTTCACCACGGAGAGGCACCGGGCTGAGTCACTCCCACTCGATGGTGCCCGGCGGCTTGCTCGTGACGTCGAGGGTGACCCGGTTGACCTCGGCCACCTCGTTGGTGATCCGCGTGGAGATCCTCGCCAGCACGTCGTAGGGCAGCCGCGTCCAGTCGGCGGTCATGGCGTCCTCGCTGGACACCGGCCGCAGCACGACCGGGTGGCCGTAGGTGCGCCCGTCGCCCTGGACGCCGACCGAGCGGACGTCGGCCAGCAGCACGACCGGGCACTGCCAGATCTCGCGGTCCAGCTTGGCCGCGGTCAGCTCGGCGCGGACGATCGCGTCGGCCTTGCGCAGGATGTCCAGCCGCTCCTGGGTCACCTCGCCGACGATCCGGATGCCCAGCCCCGGCCCCGGGAAGGGCTGCCGCCAGACCATCGCCTCGGGCAGGCCCAGCTGCACGCCGACCTCCCGGACCTCGTCCTTGAACAGCGTGCGCAGCGGCTCGACGAGGGTGAACTGCAGGTCCTCGGGCAGCCCGCCGACGTTGTGGTGGCTCTTGATGTTCGCCGTCCCGGAGCCCCCGCCGGACTCGACGACGTCGGGGTAGAGCGTGCCCTGCACGAGGAAGTCCACCTGCTCGCCGTGCTCCTTCGCGTCGCCCACGACGTCGAGCGCCGCCTGCTCGAAGACGCGGATGAACTCGCGGCCGATGATCTTCCGCTTCTGCTCGGGGTCGGACACCCCGGCCAGCGCGCCCAGGAACTGGTCGCGGGCGTCGACCACCCGCAGGTCCACCCCGGTGACGGCGACGAAGTCGCGCTCGATCTGCTCGGTCTCGCCCTCGCGCATCAGCCCGTGGTCGACGTAGACGCAGGTGAGCCGGTCGCCGATCGCCCGCTGCACCAGTGCCGCGGCGACGGCGGAGTCGACCCCGCCGGACAGCGCGCACAGCGCCCGCCCCTCGCCGACCTGCCCGCGGATCCGCTCGACCTGCTCCTCGACGACGTTGGCCATCGTCCAGGTCGGCTCGAGACCCGCGATGTCGAACAGGAAGTGCTCGAGCACGGTCTGCCCGTGCGCGGTGTGCCGCACCTCGGGATGGAACTGGACGCCGGCGAGCTTCCGGTCGACGTCCTCGAAGGCCGCGACCGGGGCGCCGGTGGAGGTGGCGGTGACGGTGAAGCCGGGAGGCGCGGCGCTGACGGCGTCCCCGTGGCTCATCCAGACGTTCTGCTCCAGCGGCAGGTCGCCGAACAGCCGGCCCTCGGTGGTGACGGTCAGCGGGGTGCCGCCGTACTCGCGGTCGCCGGTGCGGGCGACCGTGCCGCCGAGGGAGGCGGCCATCGCCTGGAAGCCGTAGCAGATGCCGAAGGCCGGGACGCCGGACTCGAAGAGGGTCGGGTCGACCTGCGGGGCCTCGGGCGCGTACACGCTCGACGGCCCGCCGGACAGGATGATCGCCGCGGGCCTGCGGGCGACGATCTCCGCGGCCGGGACCTCGCAGGAGACGATCTCGGAGTACACCCCGGCCTCCCGGATCCGCCGGGCGATCAGCTGCGCGTACTGGGCGCCGAAGTCGACGACGAGGACGGTTGGGAAGTCCATCAGTCCGCCTGACCGCCGATGACCAGGTCCACCCGCTGGAACTCCTTGAGGTCGCTGTAGCCGGTCTTGGCCATGGTGCGGGCCAGCGCGCCGAACAGGTTGGTGCGTCCGTCGGGGCTCCCGGCCGGGCCGAGCAGCACCTGCTGCAGCGGGGCCACCGGCGCGAGCGGCGCGGACGTGCCACCCCGCGGCAGCCGCGGGTGCGCCGCGACGGAGTCCCACCAGATTCCGCCGGCGGGTGCCTCGGTGGCGATCCGCAGCGGCTCCCCCAGCTGAACGGCGTCGGCCCCGCAGGCCAGGGCCCGGGCGATCGCACCGCTGGTCTCGATCCGGCCGTTGGCGATGACGTGCACGTACCGACCACCGGTCTCGTCGAGGTAGTCGCGGCGGGCCGCAGCGGCGTCGGCGATGGCGCTGGCCAGCGGCACGCGGATGCCCAGGACGTCGTCGCTGGTGGAGAAGCTGTCCGCGCCCACACCGACGATCACGCCGGCCGCGCCGGTGCGCATGAGGTGCAGCGCGGTCGTGTAGTTCGCCGCCCCGCCCACGATCACCGGGACGTCGAGGTCGGCGATGAACTGCTTGAGGTTGAGCGCATCGCCCTGGGTCGTCACGTGCTCGGCCGAGACGATGGTGCCCTGGATGACCAGCAGGTCGACCCCGGCCTTCAGGGCCGCGGGGGCCAGCTGCTCGGTGTGCTGCGGGGAGACACGCACCGCCGTCGTGACGCCGGCGTCGCGCATCTCGCGGATCCGCTCGGCGACCAGCTCGGGCTTGACCGGCTCGCAGTAGACGTCCTGGAGCAGGGCCAGCGGCGGCGCACCCGAACCGGCGGCGTCGCGGAGCTTGCGGAAGACCGGCTCCGGGTCCTCGTAACGCGTCCAGAGGCCCTCGGCGTTGAGCACGCCCAGGCCGCCGGCCTCGCCGACCGCGATCGCCGTCGCCGGGCTGACGACGGCGTCCGACGGGCTGGTGACCAGCGGGATGCCGAACCGGAAGGCGTCGATCTGCCAGGCGGTGGAGACGTCGTCGACGTCCCGGGTGCGCCGGGAGGGGACGATCGAGACCTCGTCGAGGTCGTAGCCGCGGCGGGCGAAGCGGTTGAGCCCGATCTCGACGGTGTCGCGTGCGCTCATGTCAGCGACCTCGGTGGTAGTTGGGGGCTTCGGTGGTCACCTGGACATCGTGCGGGTGACTCTCGGTGAGCCCTGCGGAGGTGATCCGGGTCAGCTGGCCACGCTCCTGCAGATCGGCGACCGTGGCCGCACCGGCGTAGCCCATGCCGGCCCGCAGGCCGCCCACGAGCTGGTGGGCGACCCCGGCCAGCGGGCCGCGGTAGGGCACCTGGCCCTCGATGCCCTCGGGGACGAGCTTGTCGTCGGAGAGGACGTCGTCGGCGAAGTAGCGGTCCCGGCTGAAGGACTGGCTGCCGCCGCGCTTCTGCATGGCCCCCAGCGAGCCCATCCCGCGGTAGGACTTGTACTGCTTGCCGTTGGTGAACACCAGCTCGCCGGGGGCCTCGTCGACACCGGCGAACAGGCTGCCGAGCATCACCGTGTCCGCGCCGGCGACCAGGGCCTTGACGATGTCGCCGGAGTACTGGAGACCACCGTCGCCGATGACCGGCACGCCGGCCGGGCGGGCCGCCAGGCTGGCCTCGTAGATCGCGGTGACCTGCGGGACACCGACCCCTGCGACCACGCGGGTGGTGCAGATCGAGCCCGGCCCGACACCCACCTTGACCGCGTCCGCACCGGCGTCGACGAGGGCCTGGGCACCTCCGCGGGTGGCGACGTTGCCGCCGATCACCTCGACGGCGAAGTCGGCTTTGACCCGGGCCACCATGTCCAGCACGGCCCGCTGGTGTCCGTGGGCGGTGTCGACGACGAGCACGTCGACCCCGGCGTCCACGAGCAGCCCGGCGCGCTTGTAGGCGTCCTCGCCGACCCCCAGCGCCGCGGCGACGAGCAGCCGGCCGTCGTCGTCCTTGGTGGCGTTCGGGAACTGGTCGCGCTTGACGTAGTCCTTCACGGTGATCAGCCCGCGCAGCCGGCCCGCCTCGTCGACGAGCGGCAGCTTCTCGACCTTGTGCTGGCGGAGCAGGCCGAGGGCGGTCTCCGGGTCCACGCCGACGGGAGCGGTGACGAGCGGCATGGGGGTCATCACGTCGCGGACCAGGCGGGTCTGGTCGGACTCGAAGCGCATGTCGCGGTTGGTGATGATGCCGACCAGCACGCCGTCGGCGTCGGTGACCGGTGCGCCGGAGATCCGGTAGCGGGCCGACAGGGCGTCGACCTCGGCCAGGGTGTTGTCCGGTGCGCAGGTGACCGGGTTGGTGACCATGCCGGCCTCGGAGCGCTTCACCAGGTCGACCTGGCCGGCCTGGTCCTCGGCGGCGAGGTTGCGGTGCAGCACGCCCACGCCGCCGACGCGGGCCATGGCGATGGCCATCCGGGCCTCGGTGACGGTGTCCATCGCGGAGGACAGGAGCGGGACGGCCAGCGTGATGCCGCGGGTCAGCCGGCTGCTGGTGTCGACCTCGGCCGGGACGATGTCGGAGGCGCCGGGCACCAGGAGGACGTCGTCGTAGGTGAGGCCGAGCGGGGCGAACTTCGCCGGCAGCTCGGGCACGAAGTCGGGCTGCATGTGGGCCGCCACCCCTCCAGGATCGGGAACGGACTCCGGCCGGCACCCCGGCCGGGCGCAGGAAGTCCGCCCCGATCGTAGGCGGCGGTGCCCGGCGGGCGGTGCGCCGCCCGCCGGGCCGTTACCGTGGTCCCCGTGTCTGCGTTCGACGATGGCTCCGGCCTCGACTTCGGTGCCTCGGACCCGGACTTCGGTCCGGGTGACGAGGGTCCGCCGCCGCTCACCCTCGAGGAGCGCGCGGGGGTCCTCGACGACCTCGCCGAGCTCGAGGTCTTCCGCACCCTGCTGGAGCCCACCGGGGTGAAGGGCATCGTCGTCGACTGCCCGGACTGCGACGAGGAGCACCACGTCGACTGGGCGCTCATGGCCGCCAACCTGCGCCAGCTCCTGGACGAGGGGCAGACCGGCCGGCACGAGCCGCCCTTCGACCCCGACCCCGACGACTACGTCAGCTGGGACTACGCGAGCGGCTACGCCGACGGCGTCGCCGCGCTCGCCGAGAACGAGGAGCCCACGGGCCGGCACGCCCGCGACGACGACTGACCGGCTCCGCCCGCCCGCAGCGACCTGACGGGGCCCCTGGGGACGGCGTGACGGGGGTGCCCGCGTCCCGCGCGAGGACCCGGGAACACGGCGTTCCGGATGCTACGAACGGGCCGGCCCGCACCGGCGGGCCGCGTCCCGACGGGCGCCGGGCCCAGCTCCCGGTGACCTGCGGGTCGGTCCGGCGAGGACGGGATCGCGCGTGGGACTGCGCCGCAGAGCTGCCACGACCATCGGGCTGGTGATCGCCGTAGCGGCAGCCGTACTGGTCACCGCACCCGCCGCCGGAGCGGCGAACCGGTTCACCGACGTGCCGGCCACCGCCGCCTACGCGGCGGACGTCCGGTGGGTGGTCGAGCGGGGCATCATCCCGGTCACCGCCCCGGGGACGTTCTCACCCGCACTGACGGTCACCCGTGCGCAGATGGCGGTGTTCCTCTCCAGGACCAGCAACGGCAGCACGCCACCTCCTGCGTGCGGGACGGCGCCCTACCGCGACGTGCCGAAGAGCTCGCCCTCCTGCGGGGCGATCGCCTGGCTGAAGAGCATGGGCATCGGCCCCGGCGGCACCACGTTCGACCCGACGTCGCCCATGACGCGTGCGTCCACGGCGGCCTACCTGCACGAGCTGGGCGCCGGGCGGACGGCGGTGCCGGCGTGCACCCGCAAGCCCGCGTCGGACGTCGCCGTCTCGTCCCCCTCCTGCGCGTCGATCTCCGCACTGGTGCTGGATGGCATCGCCCCGCTCTACGCCGACGGCACCTTCCGCCCGACCCGGCCGGTCACCCGCCGGGCGACGGCGATCCTCCTGCGCCGGTGGTACGACGTGCAGCACCGCGGAGCCGACGTCTCCCACCCGCAGTGCGGCAAGGCCCTGCCGACCGGTCAGGACTTCGGCATCGTCGGGGTGAACGCGGGCAAGCCGACGACCAGCAACCCGTGCCTGGCCGCCCAGCTCGCGTGGGCGGCCGGCTCCTCCGGTGGTGCCGGTCAACCACGACGCCAGGTCTACGTCAACACCGCGAACCCCGGGGCGGTCAGGCAGCTGACGACGACCTGGCCGACGAGCGGCACCAGCTCGCGCTACGGCCGCTGCACCGGCAGCAACAGCACCGCCTGCGCCTACCGGTACGGCTGGCAGCGCGCCGCGGAGGACGTGGCCCTGGTCCGCGCCTCCGTCGCGCCCGCGACCCTGGTGTGGTGGCTGGACGCGGAGATCGACGAGTCGGGAGGGACGGGGAACACCTGGGATCGCACGGCGGGCGGCACCGCCCGCAACACCGCCGTCCTGGAGGGCATGACGGAGTTCCTCCGCTCTGCGGGCGTCAGGACGGTCGGCATCTACTCGACCGTCCGCCAGTGGGAGGTCATCACCGGAGCCGCGGTGCCGTCCACCAGCCCGCTCCGGGGGCTGCCCAACTGGCTGGCCGGCCCGTCCACGGTCGCCCAGGCCCAACAGCTGTGCAGCTCGGCGCCGCTGACCCCCGGCGGGCGGGTCGTGCTCACCCAGTGGACCGACCGCTTCGACTGGAACCACGTCTGCGGCTGAGCGGCTCCCCCCGTCGAGCAGCCGCGGACGCAGCTCGCCCGGGCCCCGCAGCAGCGGGGACCCGGGCGAGGCCGTGCAGGTGGAGCGGGGGTGTCAGCTCATGACGCCGCGGCGGAAGCCGATGGCGACGGCCTCCGCGCGGTCCTTGGCGCCGAGCTTGCGGAACAGCCTCCGCGCGTGGGTCTTGATGGTGTCCTCGGACAGGTAGAGCTCGCGGCCGATCTGGGCGTTGCTCTTGCCCTGGCTCATCCCGGTGAGCACCTGCATCTCGCGCATCGACAGGGCGGCGGCAGGCGCTGCCTCCCGGACCGTCGAGCGCACCGTGGTCGGGGCGGAGCCCGCCAGCGGGGTGGCCCCGCTCCACGACGACGCGCCGGCCAGCTGCGGGCTCGAGTGCTGCTGCGGGACGCGGGCGCCCTCGGGGCGCAGGCCGACGCGGGACAGGCCCAGGCCCATCTCGATCGCGCTGGCGTCCCAGCGCAGGTAACCGCGGGCACCGAAGGCCACGGCCGCGCGGACGCTCTCGGCGTCGTCGGGCGCCCCGAGCACCAGCACCGGCAGCCCCGGGTGGGCGCGCAGCGCCTGGGTCGCGGCGGTGAGGCCGGTGTCGACGGCGCGCTGGGTGCCGACGACGAGGACGTCGGGGCGGCGGGTGTCCAGCCGGGACATCAGCGACGCGGGGTCGCCCACCACCTCGACCCGCCCGACGAAGGACAGGGCGACCAGGCGCGAGGCGACGTCGTCCCGGACCCGTCGGCGTTCGTCGTACACCCACACGGTCGCGCCGGGGTTCCCGGTCGCGCGCATCCTGTCGTCGATCACGCCTGCTCCTCGCTCAGCCCGGCGGGTCGGTGCCGGGTCCGTACCTCCCGGGGCTGACCCCGGGCGGGTTGTCGCGTCGGCGGGGGCTCCCCACCAGGGAAGAGCCCCTCGCCTCCGCGCTCGTCGTGCGCGGATCCGGGTCTCTCCCCCTCCCGGATTCGGCACGGCGCTGTTCCACCTTGATCGACTCCAGGGGCAGGCAACAGCGGCCCTCACCCCCGGGGGTGAGGGCCGCGGACGGGTGGTCGGCGCGAAAAGTTGCGAAGTGGACGTGTTTGACCATGGAAGGCGTCGGGCACCGGCGCCTTGAAGCCGGAAGGTCCTCCGGCTCGATCGAAGCCTGGAGGAGACATGGCCGACATCCGCAGACTCCCGACGCCCGTCGCCGAGGTCTGGGACTGGCAGCTCCACGGTTCCTGCCGTGGCGAGAACACGTCCCTCTTCTTCCACCCCGACGGTGAGCGCGGGCCCGCCCGGGCGCGGCGGCAGGCCGCAGCCAAGGCGGTCTGCGGACGGTGCCCGGTCGTCGACGCCTGCCTCAAGCACGCGCTCTCGGTGCGCGAGCCCTACGGCGTCTGGGGCGGGATGAGCGAGGAGGAGCGGGCCCGGCTGATCGCCGCCGAGCCGGCCGCCGTCGCAGCCGGGGTCTAGTCCCCACTTCGAACGCCGAGAGGGCCCGGTCCAGGAATCCTGGACCGGGCCCTCTCGTATGTGCTTGCGTGCTCGGCGCGCGTCCTGGCCCACCGCGCAGGGTCCTGGCTCACCGTCGACGGTGAGCCAGGACCCGTGATGATCAGGTCATCTGATCATCAGGTCCCGTCCCGAGGCTCACCGCGAGCGTGCGAGCGGTGAGGAGGACGGGATCCTTCCTCAGTGCGAGTGGCCGTGACCGCCGTGCGAGTGGCCGTGGGTGTGGTTCCCACCGGCGTGCTCGTCCTCCTCCTCCGGCGCCTCGACGACGGCGGAGTCGGTGGTCAGGATCATCGCCGCGATGGAGATGGCGTTCTCCAGTGCGGCCTTGGTGACCTTGACCGGATCGATGACGCCCTGGGCGGCGAGGTCGCCGTACTCCCCGGTGGCGGCGTTGAAGCCCTGACCCTTGCCGGCCTCGCGGATCTTGCTCACCACGACGCGGCCCTCGAAGCCGGCGTTCTCCGCGATCTGCACCGCAGGGGCGTCCAGGGCAGCGCGGACGGCGCGGGCGCCGGTCAGCTCGTCGCCCTGGAGGTCGAGGGCGTCGATCGCCTCGGCCGCGTGCACCAGTGCCGAGCCGCCGCCGGGGATGACCCCCTCCTCGACCGCCGCGCGGGTGGCCGCGATGGCGTCCTCGATGCGGTGCTTGCGCTCCTTGAGCTCCACCTCGGTGGCCGCACCGACGCGGATGACGCCGATGCCGCCGGCGAGCTTGGCCAGCCGCTCGGCCAGCTTCTCGCGGTCCCAGTCGGAGTCGGTGTTCTCGATGTCGCGACGGATCTGGGCCACCCGGTCGGCGATCGTGTCGGAGGCGCCGCCGCCGTCGACGATCGTGGTGGTGTCCTTGGTGACGGTCACGCGGCGCGCGGTGCCGAGCACCTCGAGGCCGACCGACTCCAGGGACAGGCCGACGTCCTCGCTGACGACCTGGCCGCCGGTGACGATGGCGAGGTCGGTCATGAAGGCGGTTCGCCGGTCACCGAAGTAGGGCGACTTCACCGCGACGACCTTGATGGTCTTGCGGATCGAGTTCACGACGAGGGTGGACAGCGCCTCGCCCTCGACGTCCTCGGCGACGATCAGCAGCGGCCGGGCGCCGGAGCCGAGCACCTTCTCCAGCAGCGGGAGCAGGGTGGCCAGGGCGCCGATCTTGCCGCTGACCAGCAGCACGAGGGCGTCGTCCAGGACCGCCTCCATGGCTTCGGAGTCGGTGACGAAGTACGGCGAGAGGTAGCCCTTGTCGAACTGCACACCCTCGGTGACGTCGAGGTCGGTCTCGAGGGTGTTGCTCTCCTCGACGGTGATGACGCCGTCCTTGCCGACCCGCTCCATGGCCTCGCCGATGAGCTCGCCGACGGTGGCGTCCTGGGCGGAGATGGTGGCGACGCCGGAGATGGCGGCGCGGTCCTCGACCGGGGTCGCGGCGGCGTCCAGCGCGGCGTGCACCGCCTCGAGGGCGGAGCGCATGCCCCGGCCCAGCGCCATCGGGTTGGCCCCGGCGGCGACGTTGCGCATGCCCTCGTGGACCAGCGCCTGCGCCAGCACGGTGGCCGTGGTGGTGCCGTCACCGGCGACGTCGTTGGTCTTGGTGGCGACGGCCTTCGCGAGCTGGGCGCCGAGGTTCTCGAAGGGGTCGTCGAGGTCGATCTCGCGGGCGATCGTCACGCCGTCGTTGGTGATCGTCGGTGCGCCGAACTTCTTGTCGATGACGACGTTGCGGCCGCGGGGGCCGATGGTCACGCGGACGGCGTCGGCGAGCTTGTCGACGCCGCGCTCGAGCCCGCGGCGGGCGTCCTCGTTGAACTTGATGATCTTGGGCATGCGGACCTCTCGATCAGTGCTCGGGGGAAAAGACGGCCGCCCCGGGACCCGGTGTCGGGTCGCCGGGGCGGTCGGGTGAGCGCTAGCGCTCAGTGCTGAGGAGAGGTCACTTCTCCACGACGGCGAGCAGGTCGCGCGCCGAGAGGACCAGGTAGTCCTGGCCGGCGTACTTGACCTCGGTGCCGCCGTACTTCGAGTAGATGACCACGTCGCCCACGTTCACGTCGAGCGGGACGCGGTTGCCGTTGTCGTCGATGCGGCCGGGGCCGACCGAGACGACGGTGCCCTCCTGGGGCTTCTCCTTGGCGGTGTCCGGGATGACCAGACCGGAGGCGGTGGTGGTCTCGGCCTCGTTGGCCTGGACCACGACGCGGTCCTCCAGCGGCTTGATGTTGACCTTGGTAGCGGTCGTCACGATGTGGCGCCCCCTTCGGTGTAGGACGGCAGGTGGCAGGTACTGGT
>Ga0210040_10009296_pt1 | contig 11468 bp, 10 predicted proteins | sample CryGeyCG12114_NA_FD_185462 | JGI IMG/M metagenome (GOLD analysis project Ga0210040, IMG submission 185462) | Groundwater microbial communities from aquifer - Crystal Geyser CG19_WC_8/21/14_NA (SPAdes) (version 2) | ecosystem: Environmental > Aquatic > Deep subsurface > Groundwater | place: USA... | reverse complement strand
CGTTCTAAAAGTTTACGCCGAAACTCGCTTGGCGGACACGTGGCGTTTGCTAGGAACTCTTGTACCCTTCTGAGACGCAAAAATCATCGATCAGATCTTCCCAAGTGTCTGGGATACAGGATTCTGTGAACAGAAGCCAAGATCGTTCGGATACTGTTGCTACAAGGTCCGTTAAATAGCCCCAGCACTGACATCAGACGCGGTGGAGCCAAATTGACCACGGAAAACACCACGTCCGTCGCTGCTAATCTGTAACTGTCGGTCAGATAAGACGCCTTTCAACAGGTCAAGTACCTCGCTCGCTACATCTGTACAGCCGTGGCTAATACTGATGACGACACTGCGACTGCGGTTACAAACAAGCTCGACCGTAATCGCACGGAGTTTGAACCGCTCCAAGACCGAAACCAATTATGATGAGAAAAAGCATATGTTGATGCGTTATGTGAACCGCGAGCTAGATGGTGTGCTGACCCCTCGGATCCATGATTGTCCGGCCGCTGCTAGAGCATTGTTGGTGTGCACACCGGTGCAAGTGGGCAGTGTGCATTCACGAGGAATCAGTCACCGCGCCGAGTTCAGTCACATCAATAGCCTTGCCATGTTTGGTTGTTACCTACCAGGCAATACACCCTCAAGCTCGTCCGCCGTCGGTGTTTCAGACTCTCTGGCTCTTCAGCCTTTGAGTAGTTATTCTCTTTTCAAACTCAATCGACCAAGGCCGGTTAAGCACATTCATCTCCAAGCGAATCGATAAGCAGTATCCACACGATCAGCGAAACGGCCAGCATCTACGCAAGGCTGACTCCGAGCAAGATTCCAAAGACACCTAGGAACGAAGCGTGTACCAGACAAGTCACAAGGACAACTACACAAGGCACGCCCCCTCGCGAAGCGTCTTGAACAACCCCCGACCCACAAGGGGCGCAAGCTGCAAGAAGAAGACATCTTTGGAGACGTCCGCGAGGTGCAACTCGAACACGTCAGACCACGCTTATCGGCGCCGCCTACCATACGTGTCACAGGGACAGCTAGAGAAGATAAGGATGTACATGGAGCAAAAGCAGTTGAGTGTCCTGGAAGCAACAACACAAACATCAAGAAGAAGCGCATGCTGCAGAAAGTCCACGGACATGCTAGGGACTACGAAGTTGAGCATGAGAAACCACGCTTCTCGGCACCACCCTCACTGCGCCCCACATAAGCACAGAGGGAGTTTAGATATTAAGTGTGATATCAACGACGTTGGATATGGATGTGAATATGGAGTGTAGCGAGCGAGCGAATGGGCGTTGTACCACACGACTAGCTATCACGTCGTCACGTATCACGACTTATCTGCGAGACTGCGACATACACTCATGATCCGAAATGATATCATGCCCAATTGTAGACTACTACAACGGTCTGCAACCGCCTTGGCATCCGGCTCCGGGACGAAAGCAGTCTCGAGCCCTATCCTACTCGTGCTCCTGCTCCTACTCCCACTCCCATACTCCCAGACTCCAGCCCTTGACACAGCTCGACTACTCATGTCCGTCAAACCCATTCCCATTCCCATTCCCGTGCCCGTTCATCTGGCTCTGTGCAATCTCCTCCTGCGCATGCGGCAACCCCGTATCGCCAGCAAGGTACTCGAGCTGACTTTTGCAGAAACCATCATGGTGGACCTTGAGTGCTGCGGGGTACGAAAAAAAACTTTATTAGCATATTGTCCATCGTGTGGGATTTGCCCCTATTAGGGGGGATGAATCAAATTCTTGTCTTCTAGAGGTGAAAGGTGGAAAAAGAGAAACTCACAAGTAGGAAATGGCCACCAATCGCTCCAGTCCTCCTTCATAAAGACCTCGATACTGCCTGGGTTGGGCTTCGGGTCGCTGCTGACCGGGTTGGGCAGCGGGATGGTCTTTTTCATCTCGCCTTGGAGGCCCGGTGCGCGGCGGAGGTTCTTCAGCTTTGCGAATACTACCGAGGGGTATCAGCCTGGCTTTTTCCACCTGAGAGGGGAGGTTCTTTTGTTTCAGGACCGTTATAGCCTTACCTTTCAATTGCGCTGCCATGGACACTTCTACCATGGCACGGCCGATGCATTTGTGCGCGCCATAGCCGTGGTGGAGGTACAAGCCGCGGTCACGGCCGGGATCGATCGTCTTTGGGTCGGGGAAGACGGAGGCGTCGAGGCCGGCGGAGATGAAGTCCAGATAGATGGTTTCATGCTGGTGGACGTGCACGTTCTCGACGCCGTCCTGGATCTCCGCGTTCGTGTTGGAGACGCGGAGGAGACCGAACGCGGCGGGCGCGAGGCGGTTGGCCTCGAGCGCGTAGCCTTTGAGTTTCTCAAAGTCGGCTGGATCGTCGGACCAAGCGCATGCTTGGATGTCGGCCCAATGGTGCTTGTAATCGTCCGAGAGGTAGATGTCGAGCATCTGCGTGAAGTGCTGTGCTTGTGTCGCGATCGCTGCGGCGGCGGTGGGGATGACGGTGTAGGCGACCTCGTCGACAGACTTGCCTCCTTCGAATAGTCGTTCCAGAAGCTTGACTCCGTAGTCCTCGAGGAGCTCGCCCGCGTGTCCCAGCGAGAACAGTGAGGTTAGATGGAGTTGTTCGCCCAGGTTGACTTTTTGGCAGACGAGTTTGACCAGCTTGGCCATTTGGTCTGTGGCTTGCTTTGCACTGGCCTTGAGCTTGAAGCTCCGGGCGGTGTCGAGGTCGAGAAAGACGTAGGCGAATAAGACAGACATGGCGAGGTAGAGCTGATCGACTGTGACGCCCACCTTGAGGTCACCAGGCGCCTTCAAAGGCAGGTGGAAGAGCTTTGCGACAAAGATGGCGTGAGACGGGTTGCCAACGTCGCGACACGCGTCGAGCTGGAACCAATCATCCCGTAATCGTTGCGAATTGATCTGGACGAGCTGGGTAGTCAAGTCTTCGTAGAAGATTCGTACCTGGTCAAGACCGTTGACGGGGCAATAGATGGCGTTCATGACTTCCGTATGCTGGACTGCTTCCTTCGGACCATCACCGCTCAGCATGTAGTCGTGGCCAGTGAGGTAGGATGTATGTGGGCCCCAAGGGACCTTGAAGCGATACTGATCGGCCAGAATGGAAGTAACACCCTTCCATGTTCTGATTGCCGTCGGGATGGGAACGAACGACGGCCGGGTGAAGTCATAGTCTTGCTCCTTCTTCAGCTTTGCCAGGATGCGACGATTCTCCTCCGGGACGACGAACGGATACATGGCGTACACAGAGTTGCCACGGTACCAGGATGGCAGGGCTCGCATGAAGAGATTATGGATGCAGTGACCACCAGCCACTTCAGGATCAGACTTGACTTGATTGAAGCCCCAGTTGGTGAGATTGGCAGGTGTATAGTCCACCGTGTAGAAGCGGTCGCCCCTAGCAAGTGCGACGGCATCGGCCAGAATACTTCTCGATACCGTGAAACCAGGACACAGGCCGGAGCCCGGATCAAGTGGCTTTTTGGCGTCTTCTGCGACCAGACCGGGGTAGAGCTCAACATAGTCGGGATGGCCGTATAGGGCTTCCAAAGACTGTGCCACGTCGACGTCCTTGGTAATATCCGAAAATTCCTTGTGAGGTTTGAGCTTGAAGAACTTCCTGAACTCGTTCAGAGTAGCGACCTGCCAATCTCTGGCCTGTTTGATGCCCATTGTTTCCACGAGCTTCATCACAATAGGTACATTACGCGGCCCAAAAGCACAAGCGACGTCCTCAGTGGCGTCACTGAGGATGTTGACCAGGTCCTCATCGTTGAAGCGACCATGCTTGTCGCGTTTATACTTACCTCCATCCAAATTCCACTTGCCAGGATCGGAGTCTTGCTCCATGGCCCATTGCCTTAGACGACCGATAAGTTCATCCTCGGCAATGGCATGGATGTCTCTACCAGGGAACAGACTCTTGTAGAGATCGATGCACCACTGCTCATCCTTGACACTAATGGCTGAGTGCCAACGATAGACAAGGTTAAACTCGACACTGACCGCGTTTCCTATGCCTAATGGAACTCCAACTCCGTCAAAAACATCGTCGCAGTCCTTGCGAGGATCTAGTGTCCAGGTCGTATCCGTGCGGTTGAGGTTGAGGATGGTCCGCACATAATCGGTCAGAATGATGTTGATATATAGGCCACAAGTCACAAGACGTGCTGTCTGGAAAAGATCGTTGTCCCGTTTGCGCCAAGCTCTCTCGTCGTTCTCTTTTGTTGGAATGTCGAAACGTCCACCTTCGTTGATCTCGGCGAGCTGTAGAGCGACGTAATTGTGGAAGCGGTTGAAGCACACCAAGATCGCAGAAACGCCAGGAGGAAATCCCAGCACACGGCTATTAGAGAAAGCGTCGGGTTTGAGCAAGCCGTCTTTGTGGGCTCTGATGTTATCCTGTTCTTTCTGACAGCTGCCGTATAGCGGTGCAAGATCAAGGTAGGAACTCGTCTTGACACGAGAACAATCTCGTTCGTCAGTGTGAAAGATATCGTGTATGATGATGGAGGCTAGGTAGAACAGCATGCTGGATAGCTTATTCGGATGTTCTCTAGCGACCTTCCCTCGGGCATATATTGCGTCAAACACTACTGATGGGTCGGGCCAAACGCCTGGCTGTAACGTCTGCGGTGTCACGGTCCTGGCATAGGACGATCCGGCTTGACCGAGATGAGGATACATGACATTGTTGTTGCGGCCGTCTGCTGTACGATATTTGTATTCGTCCCCTTGGTATGACAGTGGAGGATGCTCGAGATTGTCCCAGAGTACCTTGACGAATTTACCTGCCAGGTTATCTAGAGCATCTGACCCAATTGGCAGAGACGCCGCGAGCTGGACGATTTGCTCCATCTGCGATGGAGGTAAGTATACGGGATACTCTGATGGGGAAGCGACATATGAGAGCCTGCCGCTCCAACTTACCTCATATTTTGAGTCATCTACTATGCCACCATCGAAGAGCTTGGTGTCAGCGAGGCTGGCTACCAAGCCGATGTTTTCGCCAAGCCTAGAGCCTTGACTGACAATATCAGCGAGGAGATTGCGGAGGAATGGCTTCGATGTTGTTGTTGCTCCATTGATGACGGGATTGGTAGGATCAGGGAGTCCTGAACCTGCAACTCTCTCGAAAAGACATTTAACGCTTCGAGTTAGGTTTGCCAAATTCAATTCGGGCACGGGGCTTCTTGAAGGCGCAAGTTTTGAGCTTGGCTGTATGGAATCGGACGACGACTTCCTCTTCCTGGACATCATGGTACACTACTGGTTAACAATGATCTCTAGCCCCCTACAAAGGCCCTAAATTGTGCTGATGACGTGGAGAAGGTAAGTGTCGAATGGTCAGTAGCGAGGAAAGAACGATGTAGTACACTTGGGCAAAAGCAACACACAGGAGAGTTCAAGCACTGTCAGTGTAGATGAGACAAGAAGATGAACTGTTATACCAAGTTCCGCCTGCTGACTCTCGGCCGGTTGGACAAAGGCGACACTACAGCAGAGGCCTGAGCTACGTCCGCGAGCTGAGCGACGTCGCCTATCCGTATCTGCATGTCTTTTCATGGAGGAGATGGCTCGCAGTCCAGGATCAATAGGAAGGCAACCTCCGACGATTGGATGCTGACAGCTACCAGCTGAAGTGTAACATTCACTGCACCAGGCTGTGCAGAGAATACAGAGAATACAGAAATCAGCCGTGGAAAGTGGCACCCAAAAGGCTTTCAGGCCAAGTGTGCGCTAAACAAGCCCTGTCGTAAGCGGCACTTCTGCAGTCAGCCCTTGAGGCTTTGCGTCGTGCAGAGAGCGTCGAGGGCGTGCCGGCGATGATGAGATAGCCTTGACCAACAAGAACGGTCGTATAGATCGTTGATAGCACGTACTAGAAATTTTCCGAACACTGTTAGCAGCTTGCAACCATCGAGAAGAGCAGGAGATCTCGCACGAACAGTCTTATTAGGCCTCCTCCAACCCCTGTCACGTTGGGCCATGGGTCAGTGTGGATACTTGAGTACGGTCATCAGTGGGTCGACCATTCGAAAATAGCAGCACTCTTTTTGGTCCTTCTGTACAACGGAGCTCGTATGCAGGCACATGTTGTCCTTGTACTGGTTGAGGCCAGGGGTGAGGCTAAAGCATCGAATCGTATGCCGAGCAGCTGCCTAAAGGACATGTCATCGGTGCCCTTCACCGTCCTGTCAACCAAAGTACCGTGGCTTGTGTAAACAGGGGTATAGGATGCTCGTTGCCTGCGCTATGTACTCGTACTGCTGCTGAGAGACCTCCCAGACCTCTTCACGCGAAGCACGAGACCCAGTAGCGCCAGCTACACTGATGGATTTGCGAAAGTCTGCACGATTTCAAGTATCGGAGTGATACTTTGATAGGCCAACTCTGGCTGGCTGGCGACTGCGCGTGCTCGTATCGCACATCGGTGGTGGCTCCTAGTTAACTCAGCCGAGGGCCAGGCTCGGTAGATCGTGCATCGCACCGAAGTGCAGCTCCCTCCCAACATAAACAACATGTCATGGAGGATACCGGATCGTGCTCACTTCACCAACTCGCGCACTGGAGTGATAGTACCATCGTGCCTTTAGACTCCCATCAGCCCCGGAACCGCACATACCACGCCGCTGCAACGATCCGAAGGCGCAGCATCCCGGAAGATTGTCACACCAGCACCTTACCTTCAGACCGCATCCAAAACGCAGTTAGAATGACGCCGAACTATTCGCTATTCACTATTCCCGCGTATCTGGTTCTCGCCATGATCCCACACGCATACAGCATCATCCTAATCACGAGTCATGATCCCAAAGCGTGGAACAACACTAACCCACGATCGTCGACCAACACGGAAAGGATTCAAAAGGCTATACCACGACGCACGTACCAGAAGTATGAGCGTCTCCGTGCTGCCCACAACAACATGATGGAGAATATGGCGTTCGTGGTTGGTGCCGTGCTCGCGGGCAACATGGCACGGCTAGAGCCCGGCTGGCTAAACAATATGTGTGGAGCATATCTTATGAGCAGAGTGTTATACGTGTTTAGTTTCGCGCAGACCGAAACACTGGCCCTGTCTCCCTTGAGAACGATATGGTACAGCCTAGGTCAAATTCCGCTGTTTTGGATATATGGACGAGCGGGCATGAGAATTGCAGCGGGAGCCCTGTGAAGAGCAGCACAGCGTGCCTTAGCAACAAACCAAACATTTGACTATCAGGTTGCGCTCATCGAGAATAGCCAGTTACTAGTAATCGAACTTCATGCCTCGTTATCATCAAATCCTTGTGTGCGCTATGCAAGGACGTCTAGCATGGTTAGCGATGCAACCAATCCTATCTAAGTCTGATTCTTCACCATCTCGTCGTCCAGCAGCAAACAAATGTCCTTGTACTGCGTCATGCACCATCGCCTCCCACACCACTTGCAAAGTCCATGCTCTCGACCTTTGCATTGACCAAGACCGGGCTCTCTAATTTGACACCAGGATTTGGAACAACCGGTGCGGCTATCGCATCTCGTTCAAGTAGCGGACTGCCAGGAACAGCATCGAGTGGAGCAGCATGCAAAGCTGGCTTGTCAGCAAAAGCCATTTTTCCAAGCCTCTTCCTTTCTAGAGCTGACTTGACCCATTCTGCTACCTCTCTATCTGCTGTTTCTGGCGTCGGTTCCGCTGACGCGACCGCGGACTCGAGACCTGCCTCGGCGGCCTTTTCAGCCTCTTCGTCTTCGGAAATCGTGGGAGGCTTCATCAACGGGGCAAGCCATCCATGACGTAGAAGCATGGCATAAGTCGGTCGAAGTTTAGGGATCTTGTTGAGACAACCATGCACAAAGTCTCGTGCCACTTCCGAATACGTGTCAGGTGGGAGGTCAGGGGGTTCTCCATCTACGATTGCCTATGTTCATATTAGACAGAATTCCGATAGGGTATGACACACCAGAACTTACACTCAATTGGCTGAAGATGTTGTCGTAAGTTTCAGGAGGATATGGATACCGACCAAGAGCACATTCAATAATGCTCAGGCCCAACGACCAGATGTCCGATTGCACACTGTAGGTGCCACCGCCAGCACCAGCTTGAGCTACGCCACCTCCAGAAATCCGTTCAGGGGCCATGTAGCTCTGGCAGCCGATATTCGTCTTGGCTATTGAGGCAACGAGGTTGCCACTGACACCAAAATCACAGATCTTGACTTGGCCACGGGTGTTGACTAATATATTTGTTGGCTTCACATCACGATGTATGATGTTGTGTTCGTCTTTCAGGCTTTTCAAGCCCATGATAGTCGAGAGCGTGATCTTTTTCAGGACTCCTTCGGGAATACCGTCGCCATATATCTTATCGATCGAGCCTCCGTCCATGTACTCCATGCAAATATACACGGAACCTTCTTGGAAGAAAGCTCCGTAAAAGTCTACAATGAAGGGCGAGACACATCGATGCAGGACGTCCAACTCCATTACGATCGTCTGGAACTTTGAATCTTCGAGCTCAAGCCTCATTTCTTTCATTGCCATGACAAGCCCAGTCGTGCCTTGTTGGTTTGCATGCGGGTCGGAATCTGACAAGGAGGACTGCCTTTGCATGTTACCGCGAAGTCCCTGGCCTGGTTTCCGTATCTTAGGTCGTGCGTGTCGGACCTTGAACACCGTGCCATAGTTGCCCTTGCCAAGCTCGTCTATAGTATCAACCTCGTCCAAAGATATAGAAAAGCTGCTGCCACTGCTGAAATCAATGCCACCGCCATGAATGACTGCCATGTTTTTGAAATTGAGAGTGCCTTTCTTAGTGTCTATAATATTCGAGAACTTGTCGAATTGGGATCCGGTATCCGTTTCAGGTTTCTGCTCATCCCCAGTCGCAGGTTTTGTCGCATCGGATAGCTTCATAGGGCCCCCTTTCAATCCGCGCTTTGCGGCTAGCCCTCCCATACCAGGCTTTGGAGCCATCGTCCGAGGACCGTTTCCACCTGCTTGAGACCCCGGATTCCAATTTGACGCAGCCGGTCGACTAAGACCGGGTGGTAGACGCAAGCCGCCTGCCATGGGACCGACAGGCGATGCGGGCACTCCGCCTGGCATAGGTCCTCCCGGGAGGCCCCCAGTCTTGCTTGGTCCTGTTGAGATTTGGGGCTGGGGCGGCATCCCCGGTCTAGGCACACTCTGTCGTGAGAGTGAGAATGCTTTCATTTTTGCTTGTATGTCAGAGCTTAGGCCGCTTGGTCGACTTGGGAGCGGGGCAGGTCGACGAGCAGCATTCACTGGACCCAGGGGTGCAGACGACGAAGACATGGATGGAGCATGGCCGTCATTTGGTAAGCGCAAAGAAGGAGGTTTGGGCGAAGCGTCCTCCGGCGTGGCAGGGTTCGAGGTTGCGGGCGAGGAGCCACCAGAATCGATATCTTCATTGCTCTCAGAGCGAGCTTTTGAGGGCCGTTGTGAGTATCCTGAATCCATTGCGCTTTATAAATTTTGTATGTGCGCGGCTGCGCTTCTTTCGGATATCACCCAACGCATGCAACTTCGTACTCAGCGTCGTATGAGGCACCACAGCAGATACGACTCGGGTTCGTCTAAAAGCACGAGGTTGTGTTTAGCGAAGGTTGCTAAGCAGATTGTGGTCTTCTTTTAAGGTAGGCCGGAAGCCGCTTCCTCCGTCACGGCTAATAACCCCAGGGAGGCACGGAAATTGGATGCTGTCCCGGTGGCAATAGCTTGGTCGCAGCAATATGTGGTTCGAGTGAAATAAGCTTTTGCCTCGTGGTAGAACGTGGAGGCGAAATCCTAGTCCGCAATAGAGGTGGGAGGGTAGAGTGGGCGACAGAAGATTCTGATCGGACGTTGGATGACTACCCAGGTAATAATGCGGTATATGGTTGAGATAGGGGGTATGCGGTGCAGAGAAAAGGAATGAAATAGCCACACTGTTTCTGCAATGTGCTAGGAGTGGTGGAAAGAGGATAGACGGAAGTGTAGTAAGTGGGCAGCGTACGAATGCGAGCAGTAACAGTACGAGTAACCCACAATGGTTGGAGAGTATAGTGCGGTAGTAAGTAGTGGTTGACGTGGAACTTGGACGCTCGCACAACCAAAGATGGGCTAGCTCGAGGGAACCTTAGCTCCTAAACGCGCTCTACTAGTATTTAGAAAGTGAAAGTGAAAGAGATCGAGGACGAAGTTGGTTCAGACGATCTGCTGGGGATTGCCTTTATTGAGCAGTCTAAAGTAGGTCGAGATGAGCATGGAAATTTACGATTGCCATGCCCTCGTCTCTCTGCCGCCTGCGTCACGACAGGCCCACCACTGACACTGCAGGCAACACTGCAGCTGTGGCAGTTCAAGTTGATGAGATGCAGCCTGAGTGGTGGTGCACTGGCACTGGCAGGTCGGCGCAGTCGCTGTGCTTGTTATCGATAGGGAAGGGGTACAAGCCACACACGCCACAGACAGAGCAGCCATAAATTCCAGCCACAAGTTCCAGCAACAGAACGTGTAGAGGTGTGGGTAGGTAACTTGAGACATCGGAGTCCTACCTATCTACCACAGTAGGTGCGGGACATTGCCAATAGGCCGACATCGGGCATGTATACGTACCTAGGCAGGTATGCACGCCCAATGATGCTATGTAGGTAGGTACATAAGTGATAGGTGATAGGTACCTACCTACCTACTTAAGTGGTGACCGGTGGCCGGTGGCCGCTGATGTTTAAAGCTAACTTAGTAACTGGCAGTCTGAAGCACCCGGGCCGCTGTCGCTCAAACTTGAAATGGCGTTCAGGTCATCAACAGTACTAACTTGGAAGGTACTAGTAGGTACCTAAGGTAGGAACTGCGCCTGGAGTGGGATGTCACGCAATGTCCGCCCGTACATACCTACCTAGGTACCTAGAGGCTACCTAAGATAGGAGCCAGTGATACACTTGCAGCCTGCAGGTGCCCAGGTGAGTATCCTACTGTGAAAGTTAGGTACCTAGGTAGGTACCTAGGTAGGTAGTATCATGATGCCCTTGCCAGTGCGCCGGGTTTCCGACGTCACAGGCACTCGGTGGCAGGGTCAAACACCTGCAGACTCGGATCTGTTCGAGTTTCAGTACCTAAGGTAGGTAGGTAGGTATTAGGTCAGTAGGTCGTGTTCCTGATCCGATTACAAGCACATGCGGTATCGCGACCTCGATTGCGCGTTGAGCATCCTGGTCTTCCCCGGCCCTTTGTTGACTTTATTCACGTTCCTGGTTCCTGGTTCCTGAATGCTGAATGCTGAATCCTGAATCTCGAGTCCTTGAGAAACCATCTTCAGCTTGTGCATCCATACCGGACTGGAATTCTTGTGAGCACAGACAAACTAGTCCCGCCCATCTCTTGTTGCATTAGCCAATTTAGCAAGAGCTTTGATTGGCAGCTCCCGGTTTTCGACACTCCAGCTGCGTTAACTGAGGTGTTTCCACTTTGTGCTGC
>Ga0210040_10009294_pt1 | contig 11470 bp, 5 predicted proteins | sample CryGeyCG12114_NA_FD_185462 | JGI IMG/M metagenome (GOLD analysis project Ga0210040, IMG submission 185462) | Groundwater microbial communities from aquifer - Crystal Geyser CG19_WC_8/21/14_NA (SPAdes) (version 2) | ecosystem: Environmental > Aquatic > Deep subsurface > Groundwater | place: USA... | reverse complement strand
CCGACCGTCCGGCTCGTCGCGGATGTGATCAGGCGGGTTCCAAACCCCTGATGTGCGGGAGCCGTCACCGCCGGGCCGTCGCGTTCGGCCCATTGCATCCACAGCCGCGCTTGCACGCCCGGATCGATGATTTTCCAGAACAGATCGACCGATCCTTCCGGCGACGACAACGCTCCATACTTGATCGCGTTGGTCTGCAATTCGTGCAGAGCAAGGCTAAGCGCCATCACGGTCCGATCGTTGATCTGCAGATCGGGGCCCCGGCAATGGATCTTTTCATGGGCAACGCCGGAGATGCGCAGCGCATTGCCGATCGTCTCCTGCAAACCGCCCTTCTGCCAGTTGGCGGACGCGAGCACGTCAACCGCACCACCCATCGCGGCAAGGCGCCGGTTCAATCGCCGCCTCGCGTCGTCCAGCGATACGTCACCCTGCAGCGACTGGTTGACCAGCGCTTGGGCAATGGCGACGAAATTCTTGAAGCGGTGCCGCAATTCGGCTCGATCATCGAGTTCGCCGTCATCCGGTGCCCCCGCATGGCCCGCACCGCCACCAGTGTCGCCCGTGAGCGCCAAGGGGATCGGGCCTGAGAAAGGCGCGGCCTCGAGCGCCCTGTCGTCGAGGTGGAGATAGGCTGGAGAGAACTTTCCTTCTGCAACAAGCGCATTCCAGTCCAGGATGGACAGGCGATTGCCGCGCTTCTCGACGAGCTTGTCTGCCCGGAGGCCTTGCAGGATGCGGTTTACATGGACTGCGGTCAGGCCGAGCACCTCGCCGATCTGCTCCTGTGTCAGCGGCACGCGACACAGGTTCCCATCCGCATCGCCAATGGCACGAAGTCGCATGGCCATCTCGCAGAGCAGATGGGCAACGCGCTCGCGCCCAGGTCGCCTGCCGAGGCTGGCCACGTGCTCGCCCAGCACGACATTCTCGCGTGCAGCCAGCCATCCGATTGCTTCGGCCAGCCCGCTATCGCGCTGCATCATCCGCTTGAGGTCCGCACGCGGGACGAGCGCCACTTCGCACGCGGTCAGGGCATGGACGGTCTCATCGGGAGAAGGGATGTAGAGGCCGTTGAGATCGCAAATGTCACCAGGCAGCAAGAGCGAGGTGATCTGCCTTCGGCCATCGGTGAAATCCTTACAGCGATAGGCCCATCCGCTGAGGAGGATGTGAAGGTGTCCGGTCGAATCCCCCTCCCGAACGATCTCGCTCCTCGCGCCAACCTCCCTAGGCTCGGCGCAAAGCTTGCCGATGATGTCGATCGTCCGGTCATCTGCACCGCTTATCCGGCGCAAATTGTCGATGAAGGCGTTGGCTCCGGGCCGCGTCAGGCCGATCCTGGGTGCAGGCGCTACCTGGCGGGCAGTCGCTGCAAGGGCAAATCGGGGGTTTGAAACAACTGTTTGTGACATTTGTTATCCCGTCCGTTGCGCCATCCAGAAGTGGTCGATTCCACTTCTTTACAATTTAAATGTTAGACGTGAGACTTGGTTCATTACCGCACAGTTCACTCTTAAAAGCGACCCCAAAGTGCAGTTCGCCACTGACAGATGTCAGGATGATGGCCGCGCGGCAGCGATGTTCTAATGTCGCATGCGACGCCTTTGTTCACCGAAGGTGCCACGGGAGATATAGATCAGGGCCGATCCGCCGAGCGAAAAGTCGAACTGCCGCCATCTCCACCAGGTCGGCGAGCGCGTGCAGATTCGAGCGCCGGCTCATGTTTCCAAGGCAACTCAGGCGCTCATTCGGAGTCGCGAATGCGCTACTCAGGCGGTGGCTCGGGAGACTCGACCTGTCTTCCCGGACGGACCGAGAAGCCCTCCTCGTCGTCCAGCCTGAGATCAACCGGCAGGCCCTCCACATCGAGCGAGATGACCGCCTCGCCATCGTTGATCTGCAGGCGTGTGCCCTCCCCCAGATCAAACGCGCGGTCGAAATCGTTCGCCTCCACGTCCTGCGGCTGGACGGGGCCGCCCGGATCTGGGATGGGGGCGGAACGCGGTGCGGGCCGCGAGGTCTCGCCCAAAGCGCTCGCCATGAAGTCGCGCCAGATCCGCGCGGGAAGACCCCCACCGGTGACGCGGTCAAGCGGCGAATTGTCGTCATTGCCGACCCACACGCCCACCACCAGGCCGCCGGCATAGCCGACGAACAATGCGTCGCGGTAATCCTGCGTGGTGCCGGTCTTTCCGAAATTGGCGCCGCGCAGCATGGCCGCACGCCCGGTGCCGCGATTGATCGCCGCCCGCAGCATGCCCTCGATCGCCTCGTGGTTGCCTTGCGAAAGCGTGCTCTTGGATCCCCACAGCCAGTCGGCCCAGCCTTGCGGCCGATCGGCGAAGGCCGTCGGCTCGACAGGGAAGGCGTTGGCCGCAACGCCGGCATAAGCGGCGGTCAATTCCATCAGCGTGACGGTGGAGGTGCCCAGCGCCATGCTGGGATCACCCTCCGCGAGCGGTGCGGCGATGCCGAAATCGCGAGCGGTCTCGATGACCTCCTGCGAGCCGACCTCATCCATCAGCCGAACAGCGGCGACATTGCTCGACTGCGCGAAGGCATCCTCCAACGAGATCGCATCCGAATAGCGTCCGCCCGAATTGCGTGGTCGATAGGAACCTACCTCTATCGGCTGGTTGGAGATCGTGTTCTCGGGCTCCCACCCTTCCCGCAGCGCCGCCAGATAGACGAACAGCTTGAAGGTCGAGCCGGGCTGTCGGCGCGCCTGGGTGGCGCGGTTGAACACGCTGCTCGCGTAATCGCGCCCGCCGATCATCGCCACCACCTCGCCATTGGGTCGCATGGCGACCAGCGCCACCTGCGCGCTGCCCAGCGGCGCGCGGTTGATCGCCCGGCGGGCCGCCGCTTGCAGATCGGAATCGAGCGTGGTGGTGAGCGTCTCGCGCGCATAGCTGACTTCGCTCATCCTGCGCGCCTGCGGCAGCGCCCAATCCGCGAAATAGGTGCCCGTGGGCAGATCGCGTGCGCGGCGCACGTCCAGCCGCGGCGCGGGCATAGCGCGCGCTTCCTCGCGCGTGATGTAACCGGCATCCACCATGGCAATCAGCACGGTGCGCATGCGCTCTTCGGCGCCGGCGAAATTACTCGTCGGCGCATAGCGCGAGGGCGCTTGCAGCAGGCCGGCCAACATTGCCGCTTGTTCAGGCCGCAGCTTTTCCGGCTGGCGATAGAAATAGTGCAGGCTGGCGGCGCGCAGGCCATAGGTGTTATCGCCGAAATAGGCATTGGAGAGATAGCGCTCGAGGATCTCGTCCTTGCTCAGCCATGCTTCCAGCCAGAACGCGATCAGCGCCTCGCGCGCCTTTCTACCAAGGCTCTGCTCGGGCGTAAGGAAGGTGAACTTGGCGAGCTGCTGAGTGATCGTGGATCCGCCCTGCGTACGGCCGGTGGTGAGATTGCCCCAAGCCGCGCGCGCAATGCCGCGCGGGTCCACGCCCCAATGATCGTAGAACCGCCGGTCCTCGATCGCCAGGAAAGGGGCGACGACGTGCTCAGGCAGCACGGACAAGTCGACCGGCTTCTCCACGAAGGCGCCGTTGCGGGCGATCGGTGTGCCATCACTCGCCAGCAGCGTTATTTGTGGCGGCGCGATCGGCTGGAGCGATTTGGAGAGCGGAGCGGTAATTGCCAGCCAGCCGGCAAGCAGGATGAGCACGAACAGGATCGCGGCGACAATACGGCTTGCCCACCACAATCTTGATCGCTGCCTCGCCGGAGCAGCATCCGGCCACCGAGCCTCATCGGCGCGATGCTCATTTCGGTAAGTTTCGCGATCGTAGCGAGCTGCACGTTCACCGGCCAGGTCGCGATCATCATAGAGCGGTGACCAGGGCGCCTCTTCCCAAGCCGCGCCTCGTCGATCCGGGCCGCTCCCGTAATCGTCCTGCTTTCGCGATAACCGGTCGCGCCAATTGCTCATTTCAACGCTGTGTTAACGCGGCAACACAGCCAAGGCGAGGCCTTTTGCTGCGAACCGCCGAGCTTTGTCGACCAGCGTGCCACGCGCATGCGCAAGAGGCCTTCTCGCACGCTCCAAGATCAGGACCAAAGCGGAGCCTGCGTATCAGAGGCTGGAGCACTCAGCCCCTGCAAGCCCCTTGCGCGCATGCGCGACAGGCGTCACTAAGCCCGCCGACGAGAGGGAGACAATCACCATCATGACCGCGCACCGCGCAATCGCCCTGCTTTCCGCAGCCGCGGCCTGCGGCTTGGCCTGTGCGCCCGCTTCGGCGCAGGTGGCAGACGGCATAGTTCTCAATATCTTGCGCGAATGCGCCAAGATCGACGATCCAGGCGCCCGCCTCTCCTGCTACGACAACAACATTCGGGCGAATGCCGCGGGCGAACGCAGCTTCGACCCCGCTCCGATGGCCGCGCCGCAAGCAGGCCAGTCGGCCGCACCTGCCGCCGGCGCTGCTGGCCGCGGCGTTGGCGGCTTTGGTGGCGAAGATGTGCGCGTGCCGGGCCAGATCGCCAACCAGGGCGCTGCGCCTAGTATATCCTCCCGGGTCACGCGGGTCGATCCGCGTGAACCTGGTGTCTACCTCCTCACCCTGGAAGACGGCACGCAATGGCAGTTCGCCGAGAGCGTCGACCGGTCCTACCGCGTGCCCAAGAACGGCGATGGTGTCAGCATTGATCGCGGCGCGCTCGGGGGTTATCTGATGCGCTTCAATGACCAGATCGGTATCCGCATCCGCCGCGTCCGCTGACACTTACAGGCGAGGCGGAGGCGGCCGGCAGCCTTTTTCTGCTCATCTTTTGTCGAGTTCCTCGAAGGCGCGCTCCCGTTCGAGCTGGACAACCGCATTGCGGCGGATCTTGTCGAACGTCGCAAGGAACAGATCGCGGTCGGTCTGTGACAAAGGGGCGAGCAGGAACGCGCTGCGCTGTTGGCTCGCTTCCTGGATGACTTGATAGAGCTTTTGCCCTTCGTCGCTGAGGGAAAAGCAACCGTGCCGCCGCCCCGGCCCTCCTTCGCGGATGATGAGCTTGCGATCGATCAGCGCGGCGATCGTGCGGCCGGCCTGGCTGTGGTCGCGGTCGAGCTGCGCCACGAGCCGGTTCCATTCGATCGGCGAACTCATCCCGACTTCGTTGAGAACCCACACTTCGAAATTGGAGAGGCTCGTCAAGCGCTTGAAAGTCAGCGCACCGCTGCGGCTGAAATAGGAGCTCAGCGTCATTAAAGGGGAGATGATGCGGGTGCGATCGATCACGATCGGCTCGCCCGTGCGCGCTTCTTCCGCCCAGTCCAGCGGGAAGTTGCCCCGCGAGACCTTCTCGCCGGCCTGAACGAGACTTCGCTCGCGCTCATACAGATGCACCGCACGGTCGAGCAGCGCCTCGATCATGGAAAAGAAGTGCGTCAGTTCCCGATCGCCGACATCGAAGGTCAGCTCGCGATTGCGCAGGTCGGCAAGCCGCGTCAGCCGCTCGCTGAGCGCGAAACCCTTGCGGGTCAATGTCACGGGCGCGCGGATCTGCTCTCGCTCGATAATCTTGAGCTCAAGCAGCCGCTTGACCGAGCGGCTGACCTGGGCCTTGTCGGCCCCCACTGCACCTGAGATGTCCGCCGGCACCAGCGGGCCGATATTCTGCAGCAGGAGCAGAATGCGCCGGTCGAGTTCGACCAGATCGACCTCGCGCGCATAGGCGAGTTCGGCACTTTCGCGCACTTTGAAGAGCAGCTGCCACAATTCGCTCTGGATCGCCTGGGGAGCGGTCTCCTCGTACCGTCCCTTGTCCGCCACGGGCTCGAGCCCGTTGAGGATGATGTTCAGCCGTGCGAGGAATTCCGGGGGCGGCTCCGCGTCGATGCGACCGCGCGCGTGCAGTTCGCTCGAGCGTGCGCCGAGCGCAAAGGATTCGACGATGCGCAACGCCTCCTCCGCGAGCGGACCGAGCATCCGATCGAGTTGCTCCCTGTCCTGCGCATCCATTTCGGCCGCCGGCTGGAATATTGCCCCGGGGAGATCCCCGGGGCTGCCCACCTCGCTCCTGATCAACAAGGCGCGTTCAGTCAGCAAGGCTCGCCAGCCGACTATGTCCGACATGGTACGTGCTTGCGGCCGGGCCTGCCGGGCTTCACTGCCACTCCCCCTCCGACCTCTCATTGGCGCGGATTCTCCTCCGCTTCATCTTGTCCAAGATGCAGGTGTAAAGCGGTTTCAAATGCTTGAACAGCCATCCCCGTGCGGACGTGCGGGCGAGCGTATGAATTGCGATCACGCGCGCATAGTCGTTCGATGATTACGGACATTGGCAACCCGAGCCTCCCAGTCCTGTGCCGATCCGGGACCAAGCATGGAAGTTGCAGACTGATGCAAGGGGGCAACACCATCCGGACCAAGGAGCCTCAGCAATCACGGAAACCCGCAGTTTCCAGCCGAAAATCGTGCATGTAATACATAATGCAGCATGGCCTTTAAGTCAGTCGAGACGCCCGACCGGGCAGCCCGCAGCTCGCAAGCTCGCCGCCCGGCTGCTCTGCCCGCCTAGACACTGTCAACGCCCGAGCATAAAGGGAGCTGCGCTGTGAGCTTGGCGAATCCGAACTCGCCGGCCAGCGCGGGGGAGGAGTGCCATGAGGGTAGCGGGACACTGCGCGCCATTGCCGCAGCTTGCAGCAGCGATCGCTGCCATCGCTGATCCGATCACTTCCGACCGGAACGGTACGTCTGCGTTGGAGGCGCAGGCGCACCGTGAGATCTTGATTTGAGGAGCAATCCGGCAGCGGACGCATCTTCTGCCGGCTATCAATCTGAAGGGAACACGAAGTGAGGTCTTTCAACAAGCAGCGGGTGATCAAAGCCCTGCTTCTGACCGGCGGTGCCGGGATTATCGCCATTGCAAGCCCTGCGATGGCTCAGCAGGATCCGACCGACGCCGACGCCGAAGTGGGCGCGGACATCCTCGACCAGCCGACCGCCGGCGATTCGGCAGCCCCCGGCATTGAGCCGACCGAAGGCCGCATCGTCGTCACAGGCTCGCGCATCCAGCGCCGTGACTATGAGGCGAACAGCCCTATCGTCACCGTAGATGAGGGCCTGCTTGAGCAGTCCTCCACCGCGGCGATCGAGGCCAACCTCAACAAGCTTCCGCAGTTCACCGCCGCACAGACCCCGACCAATGGCGGCGGCGACATTCAGCCCACGGCGACCAACACGCCCGGTGCGGCAACGCTGTCGCTGCGCGGCATCGGTTCCAACCGCAACCTCGTCCTGCTCGACGGCCGTCGTGCAACCCCGGGTAACGCTACGGGCGTGGTCGACATCTCGACCATCCCGACTGCCGCGATCGAACGCGTCGAAGTCATCTCCGGCGGTGCGTCGGCCACTTACGGTGCCGACGCCGTCGCCGGTGTGACCAACTTCATCCTCAAGAAGAACTTCGAGGGCCTTGAGCTCGATGCGCAGGCCGGCATCAGCCAAGAAGGCGACAGCTTTGAATACCAGCTGTCGGGCATCATGGGCACCGACTTTGCCGACGGTAACGGCAATATCAGCTTGGCAATGTCAGTGAATACGCGCGAAGCGAGCTATCGTCGCGATCGCGATATTTATCAGGACCTCTGGAACGATCCGAACGCCGGCGGCGGCGGCGGGTTTTTCCTGAACAATCCAGGCATTCAGTTCGGCTTCGGCAACCCGATCAACCAGGGGGCGATCAACTCGATCTTCACCCAGGCGCCGGTTCCCATCCCGAACCAGAACGTTACCTTCTTCACCAATCCGGATGGGACGATTTTCACCGGCGACGCATTCACCACTCGCGGGGGCGCCTACCGTTTCCAGCAGGCGGATGACATCAACTACAAGGTCAACTCGGCTGGCGACATCGATCCCGTTTTCAGCCCCGGTCTCCTCGTGCTTCCGCTGACGCGTTACAATGCGCTCGCTCGCGGAAATTACGAGATCAATGACAATATCGGCGTGTTCGGCCAAGCGCAGTTCAGCCGCGTTGAGACGTTCACGCAGCAGGAAGCTGGTCCGCTCACGACCGGGTGGGACGTGTTCGTACCTTATGGTTCGGGTGTCTACACGGGCGGCGCCTTGGACCAGTACTCTCCGAACGCAAGTTCGGTCCTGCTGAACGGCATGGGCGGTTACGTCGATCCGACCCCGGGAGTCCTGACGGACAACCCGACCAATCCGGCATTCCAGGCGGCTTATGGCAATCAATTCGCCTGCGCCACCGGTCCGGTGGGAGGCTGTACCAACACCCAGTTGTTCGCAGGCGGTATCCCGGCAGAGCTGCAGACGTTGCTCAACGCACGCCAGGATCCGAACGCTCCGTTCCAGTTGCGCGGCCTGCTCCCGGAGCCCCGTGCGACGGATTCCAACGTTACCACTTACAGCCTGCTGGCTGGCGTCGAAGGCACCATCCCCGACACCGACTGGAGCTGGGAAGCCTTCGTCAACCACGGCGAGTCCGACACGTTCGCCAACCAGACCGGCATCTACTCGCTCCAGCGTCTGCGTACGGTTCTCACGGCGCCCGGCTTTGGTCAGGGCTTCAGCCAGCAGGGTAATGCCAGCAGCGGCGGCTTCGGCGCCTCTACCGGCACCTGCTCGACCGGCTTGAACCCTCTGGGTAACTTCCAAGGCGTAAGCGAGGATTGCTTCGAGGCGACCCGTGCTGACCTCAAAAATCGTTCCAAGGTGCGCCAGACCATCCTCGAGGCCAATCTCACCGGATCACTGGTGGAGCTGTGGGCTGGCGACTTGCAGTTCGCCGTCGGCGCCAGCTACCGCGAGCTCGACTTCGAGTTCCTCAACGATACGCTCACCACTCAGGGCCGTTCGTTCGAGGACCAGGCTCTGGGCATCTACCCGAGCGGCAATGCAGAGGGCTTCATCGACACGCATGAACTCTACGGCGAGTTGCTGATCCCGATCCTGCGCGACAGCTTCGTCGATGATTTCAGCATCGAGATCGGCGGACGTATGTCCGACTACAGCACCACTGGGACCAGCTACACGTACAAGATCCTCGGCGACTTGGCGGTGAACGACTGGCTTCGTTTCCGCGGGGGCTACAACCGTGCGGAGCGTGCACCGAACATCGGCGAGCTGTTCCTCGCGGCACAGCAGACATTCGGAGGCAACATCCGGGGCGACGTTTGTTCGCGCGGCAATCCGAACTCGTTTTCGGCCAATCCGGCAGCCAATCCCAATGCTGCGCAGGTCGAGGCAATCTGCCGGACGCTCATGGAGCAGTCGGGCAATCCAACGGCGGATGAGGATTTCTACTCGGGTCCGCAGCCAACAGGCACGGGTGGCTTTGCCTTCCCGACCATCGTGGGCAACGAGAACCTGACGCCCGAGACTGCTGACACCTGGACAGCAGGCGTCGTGTTGTCCTCGCCCTTTACCGGTGGAGCGCTCTCGACCCTGCGACTGACCGTCGATTACTTCAACATCTCGGTTGAAGATGCGATCGCAGCTCAGACTGTTGGCTCAGCCTTACAGCAGTGCTTCGATCCGGCGCTCAATCCACTGGTGCTGACCGATCCGACGGCTGCTGCGAACTCGCAGTTCTGTCAGAACGTGCCTCGCAACCAGACCGGCGCGCTCGGCAATGTCATCGTGACTTACGTCAACAACGGCCGCTTCAAGGTGTCGGGCATCGATGCCACGCTGGATTGGTCGATCGACGTTGGACCGGGTACGTTCACCGTCAACTCGCTGTTCAACTACCTGTTGGACTTCAAGTCGGCTGACCTGCCCACCAACCCGCTGATCGAATATGCCGGTACTTTCGGAACGACCGAAAACGGTCTGGACAATGGCGCATTCGAGTATCGTATCCTGACGACCGTTGGTTATCGTATCGGCGGCACGAGCCTGGCGGTCCAGTGGCAGCACCTGCCCTCCACCGACGCGACCGATGCGGCGTTGTTCCCCGACACGGCGGTGCAGGGTGCGGATGCCTACAACCTGTTCGCGCTCAATGGGTCTGCTCAGCTGACCGATGACGTGAACATCCGGTTCGGCGTCGAGAACCTGCTCAACGAGCGTCCGCCGTTGGTGGGCGTGAACACGGGCAACAATCAGCCGACGGTGAATGGTCTTACGCCGGGTGGCGACTACAACCCGTCCTTCTACGACATCAACGGACGGCGCTTCTACGTGGGTGCCAACTTCCGCTTCTGATCCGTTTCGCTTGGACGCGAAGAATGGGGCCTCTCCGCAAGGAGGGGCCCCTTTTTTTGGCTGGCGGCCGGACAGGAGTGTGCTGGACTCAGGCCCGGCACCCGGCCATTCTAGTCTCGATAAAAGCCAGGGAGACATCATGACGCGCCTCTACCGTTTCCACGAGACCGGCGGCCCCGAGAAACTGCAGCTTGAGGACCTGGAGCTCGGCGATCCCGGCCCGGGCGAAGTACGCCTCCGGGTTGAGGCCGTAGGCCTGAACCGTGCTGAGGCGATGTATCGCGCCGGTCACTATCCGGTAGAGCCCAGGCTGCCCAGCCGCATCGGTTACGAGGGCGTCGGCATCGTCCAGGCCCTGGGTGACGGCGTCAGTGGGTTCGCGATTGGCGAGCGGGTGTGCGTATTGCCGATGATCCAGCAGGGCGAATACGGCATCTGGGCCGAAGAGGCGATCGTACCTGCCAGCATCCTCCTGCCAGCACCCGACGGCCTGTCACCGGCGGAGGCCTCGGCCATCTGGATGCCGTTCATGACCGCCTATGCACTCATCGAAGTGGCCGAGATCGGCATCGGCGATGCCGTCATCATCCCCGCTGCATCCTCCAGTGTGGGCATCGCCGCCATCCAGCTTGCCAATTGGGCCGGCGGCGTTCCGATTGCCGCCACACGCACCAGTGACAAGGCAGACGAGCTCAAACGGCTTGGTGCTGCGCACGTCATTGCCACGGAGACAGAAGACCTTGTCGAGAAGGTGATGCAGATCACCGGTGGCAAGGGCGCGCGCACCGCATTTGATCCCGTGGGGGGACCCTATGTCGAGACGCTTGCAAACGCCTTGGCGCCCCGCGGCATCCTGTTCATCTACGGAGGGCTGAGCGGCAAACCTACCCCCTATCCGCATTGGCCATGCGCGATGAAGGGCCTCTCCATGCGCGGCTGGGTGGCCAGCGAAATCTGGAACCACCCGCACCGGTTCAAGGCTGCGCAGGAGAAGATCCTGGCCGGCCTCACGCGCGGGCACCTCTCCCCCGTCATCGCGCGGACGTTCGAGGGTCTCGACGCGATTCCCGAAGCCAATCGCTTCCTTGAAAGTAATCAGCAAGTCGGCAAGGTGGTCGTCACCTTCTGAGCCGGCGCCTTGAGAGCAGCGGGCCCCAAGCGCTTAGAGCGGTTTCCGCTCATTCGGGTTCATATCCGCACGAACTGAAGTAGTTGGCGCATTCGGTTGGCTGGAAGAGGTTGACGAGCTTGCCAATCAGATCCCAGAGACCGCTCACGGTTCGCTCGCC
>Ga0210040_10009293_pt1 | contig 11470 bp, 6 predicted proteins | sample CryGeyCG12114_NA_FD_185462 | JGI IMG/M metagenome (GOLD analysis project Ga0210040, IMG submission 185462) | Groundwater microbial communities from aquifer - Crystal Geyser CG19_WC_8/21/14_NA (SPAdes) (version 2) | ecosystem: Environmental > Aquatic > Deep subsurface > Groundwater | place: USA... | reverse complement strand
TTCAAAATAAGAACGAATTGAAACAAAATATCGAATGTTGAGCAATGCTATAATACTCAACTACAAGAAAGGACGTACGCACTCTACAGTGCACATAATAATATTTACTCCCATCAGTAAATTATGATTTATCAATAAATCCCAAAGAAGAATGCTTGTCACCTGTCAAAAATCTGAACACTCATAAATATGGATCCTATGGAACATAACTCGTCAATTTGGCCTCTACACGGAAGCATTCGACGAATACTTACTTGTGTCTTTCAAATCATTTCACTATCATTATCTCTTCATCAGTTTCATCAACTATTAAGATAAAACCATGCATTCGATCATGTGCATAAAATGTGGACAATAGCCACGCGTCACATAGTGCCCACTACAGTAACTTATTATGGATAAATTCGTATTATAACTTGTAGTCAAACTATTTATTCAGTGGAATTCCCGATCACACAGGTTGGTGAATTAAATTGTCCGCGTGGGGACAAAGGGATGAGCAAAGCTAAAAAGTTAATGAGTTTGACAAAGTGATTTACATTTAAAAATTATTAGGAGGAACAAAAAATAGTTTTTCAACATGGCTGACTCCGCAAATTTGTCAGACAAATTTGGCGCAGTAGACTACACAGTTTTTGCGTCAGTTCTGGTGGTTTCAATAGGAATTGGGTTATACTACGGCTTTTTTGGAAACAAAAATCAAACCAGTGATGATTTCCTTATGGGCGGCAGAAACATGCCCGTATTTCCAGTGGCTCTTTCTTTATTCTGCAGGTGAGTATTCTTGAGTGAAAGTAATAACCAGGTTTGCAACTTGCAGGAAGAGGTTAAGCTATTTCTTGAATGGACTTTGTTGACAAATGAATATTTTTCTGTTTAGCTTTGTGTCGGCAATCACATTACTTGGAAACCCTGTGGAAGTCTATTATTACGGATCTCAGTATGTGCTGATTGCCGTTGGATTTATCCCCATTACGCTAGCCCTATCGTATTTGTTTGTACCCACCTTCTTTCATCTGCAACTAACAAGTGCATACGAATATTTTGAGCTACGATTCAACCGCACTTGTCGCATGATGATGTCTGTAATCTGTGTAGTTTACTTGCTCATTTTATCATCAATTTGGGTTTACGGACCTAGTTTAGCCCTTGAGCAGAGTAAGTGAACAACGAATGTTGTTTAATATTTAATTTTCATGAAAAATTTGGTCTAAATTGGAGATATTTTGCATTTAGCTGCCGGCCTGAATCGATATCTAGTCACCGGCCTTACATTTGTTGTATGCATTTTCTACTCTAGTTTGGTGAGTTTAATTTCTGATCAATCGGTGAAACAAATTGAACTGTGTCACGTTGAAAGGCTACCTTTGATTATAGGGAGGTTTAAAAGCGGTGCTTTGGACGGATGCCTTTCAAGCTTTGCTAATGTTAGGCTCTGTTTGTGCTGTCATTGGGAAAGGCATCACAGATATAGGTGGCATGAGCGTTGTATGGGAACGAGCTGAAAATTCCAGCAGAAACGAATTTTTCAAGTATAATATAGTATTTAAATGTAATTTATGTACATTTTTGCCTAAAATTATGTTTACATTTTCTAAACGATTTTTTCTGGTATATAGTTTTGACCCTGATCTGCGGACAAGGCACACTTTTTGGGTACATTTCACTGAAACATTTTATAAGAGAAGAAACTGGTTGTTTTGTGTGTAAAAATGTTAATAAGTTTTTATTAGTTAATGTATTTCGTATTTTCTTGTAGACAGGGACTATTGGAGGTTATTTGATGTGGATTCCTTTGTATGCTGCTACTCAATCACAAATCCAAAGATATTTATCAGTTTCTTCGTTAAGAAAAGCGAGACAGTAAGAAAATTTGCTTTCCGTAATGCAAATAAAGAATAACAAAAGTTCGTTAATTTCTCTCCTCGTTTTATACTAGAGCTATATGGATCAACATGTTTGGACTCATTTTGATTGTCATCCTCTGCTTTCTCGCTGGTCTGGTAATTTACGCAAAGTACTACCAATGTGATCCTATTGGCGCCGGGGTAAGTTGAGAAGCCAAATGTTTGGGCCTATGGGCCCACTATAGTAGAATATCTATTTCTAATATGTTTTATTTATTTTTCTGGAGTCTTCTTCTGTCTATAATAAACCATATTCACCATTAAATTGAATGTTTTATTAGATCGTGGAAAACGCTGATCAAATCCTGCCACTATTTGTGATGGAGACACTTGGCGATTATCCAGGTCTTCCTGGTCTTTTTGTTGCCGGTATTACTGGGGCTAGTTTAAGGTATATTTAGAGTTATTAAAGTAAAGTAATAAATTGAATCTTTTTTAAATTTTTTCATAAATATAATAACATCAAATACTCACAGCTCGGTATCTAGTGCATTAAATGCTTTGTCAGCCGTGATAACAGAAGATTACGTAAAAAACTGGAAACCTGATATGAGTGATGCAAATTTATCACGAATTTCGAAACTTGTTTCAGTTATAAGTGGAGTTTTGGCGTTCGGATTCGTTTTCATAGCTGAAACAATGGGAGATATTTTTCCAGTAAACCAACCATGGCTTCAAACAAACTTTTTAGCAACGCAAACAGTTAACTGGCTGAATAGCGTTTTTTCATTTCGTGTCTCCTTTGTGTTTTAGATTGCATTGTCAATGGTCGGAACTTTCTTGGGACCAACATTGGGGCTGTTTTCTTTAGGAATGTTTTTCCCGTGGGCTAATGCTTATGTAAGTACTAAAATATTAAGAACTACTTTGTTTACATAGGGCACTTATATAATTGATAACGAAACCATATCGTGTGCTGTGAGCAGGGATCACTTGTTGGCACAGCATCTGGACTAGTTTTAACTCTCATGATTTCAGCTGGAGCCATTATTTGGGAAGATGAGTTACCTAACCAAAAACTAGAGCTATCCCAAGCTGGTTGCGTAGATGCCAAGTTGTTTAACAGCTACACAATGGTCTATCCAAGAAATGAAGACTGGAAAAATAATGGAGACAGTTTTTTGGTGAAAGTTATCTCATTAGCGCCAACATGGTTCCCTGGTCTTGGCAACATTTCTACAATAGTTATTGGGCTTATTTTTAGTCTTTTACTCAGAAGGTTTCAGGATATAAAGCCAGTGCCGAGAAGATATATTAGCCCTCCAGTATTGCGACTGTATGACAGAGTGTTTTCAACAGAATATATGAACAAATGGGTTGAAGCCCCGACAGAGAAAGAAGTACTCAAAGCAGAAGATAGTAAAATGGCAACGGAAAAGAATAATGTTTAACATAAGATTTTAATTGAAATCTCAACGGGCAAAATTATGAATAACAAAAAAAGTTGCGCGCATTTTTAGTTCATTTATCCAACATCCAAGTACTGTTTACCACAATTTCAATTAAAGCTCATAATCTATTTCGTAGTCTGTGCCACCACAGCATAGCAAAAATAGAAGTAATATTTTTAATTTTGTTAATTTCTTGTCACTACTGTCAAAATATTTTGATCTGAATAAACCAAAAGGAGTTGACGAATAGAATTAATGTGAATGTACCGGACTAGAAATATATTTACATTTATCACTGCATGCATTCTGCATTCATTAAAAATACAAACATTTTACACACAAGTTTCAGGTTCTTCTATCCATAGCTAGTATTTAGTACATAATTCGACGGGATACTGGATGTTTACATGATTTATTTCAGTCTAGCTTTCGTTAAAGAACCTGTTAACTTCGTCAGGACAAATTAAAGCAGCGTTATTTGATAAGCAGAGATTGTTCGTTTCTTGATTCTCAAGAAAAAAATATTTATACATGAACATATATATTTATCCAATGACTTTGATTTGTCCTAAAGAAGGTAAAAATTGTTTACCGAAAGCTAGATTAAAATAAATCATGTCCACAAGTCCACATCCAATTTACCCGTCTAATTCTGTACTAACTACGCTATAAAAATTAAACGTGTTGCTAGCTTTCTAAAAAATGTTTACAAAAGTTCAAATAATGCTAAAAAGATTAAAGAAACAGCTAGAAACTAATAATTAATTTAATATTTGTACTAATGGCGAGGCATGAAGAATTTATAACAAACAATTAACTATGCGTAACGTGCGACAGCAGTAGATTATTGCATACATTAACTACAAGGGGAAGGTTTTGAATCCCCAAGAGCCTCACAGGGATTTTCTTGTAGTAACTGCTGTCTCTGTAATGCCAGTTTTTCTACATGACTTAACATGGATTTGTAGGGCCTGATGAGCACAATAATTGAGTATTAATTTCAGGTTGCAAAGCTTTAGTTTTCCTGTAGTAAAAATGGAGTAGTAATTTGAAAAATCGAAGTTAACTCACAATAACTGAATCAGATGACCGTTTGTAAGGGAATTTATCTCCATCCATTTTCTTTGCACTTTTCTCCTGTTCAAGAAAGTATAATGTAGTTATGTAGTAAATGTAAGTTATCATTATGGTGTTCGTTTTTTCATCATAATGAACAGACTAGTTAGTTTATATTATACTAATTTTAATTTTTATAGTCTAAAGCTTACTTATGAGACAATAGCTCCTGGAAAAATTCCTTCTTCTTTGTCTCAATTTGACGATCTAAATCCTCCATGTTTTTTGCATGAACTCTTTCTTCTGTTTCCATTTTGAGAGTTTAAAATATCAAATATCACTTCAACGTCGCACAAATGTTTTACATTCACTATTTGAAAACACTCTCGTTAATAAAGTGCTGGAGCAGAGGCAATATTACACTGGGTTGGCGCGAAACTAAATATTCAAATTAGACTTGTAGTTACTAAATACAAAACCACCAACTCAATTAAACCTGTGGGGTGTTATTTAAAAACTCGTATTTGCCATATTAAACCAAAAAAACTGCACTGATTTTCAAATGTGTTAGCTGAAATTAATAGTGAAAATCTGAAATGAAGGGGAGACAGTTCTGAAGCATTCATTGGGCTGAGAAATCAACCCAATAAGCGAAGAATTCACCATGAAATCTGATTTGACAGAAGCTGCAGTGAAAAAAAGAAAGAGCAAAAAGAAAGATAACGTGAAAAATAGGGAATGGGAACGAAGAAGAAGAGACAAACTGAATGATGCATTTAATTATCTTGCTGAGCTACTACCAAATTATGATCCAACTAGAACTATTGCCAAAATCGACATTTTGGAAAAATCAACTGAATTTGTCAAAGAATTACGGTTATCGAATTCACGGCTATTAAATCAGCAATCAGATTCTGACGAAAAAAGTAAGCATGGTGACTGTCTGTGTTGTCATTTATAGATGCATTATTGTTTTCGAACCTTTAGATTTGAAAAATTAGTTTTGCTAATCTGCCCCATGGATTTTTCTTATTTTTAGGTAAGCTCATTAGTCAACTGAGGGATGAAGTGAATCGTTTAGTATTGCGAGTTAAACAATTAGTTTTGTTGCTGAAAAAAGCTAATATCTCCATTCCAACTGGTCCTTATATACAATCTTTAGTGAAGAAAAGAAAAAAACATCCAAAGTCTCCAGAAGATGTGGAAAACAAAAGAACTAAAATCCAAAAAGATTCCCCTGCTGAAAAAGAACCACCAATAACCTCAGCATGTAAGATATTATGTTATCATCCATGTTAAAATGTTGAGTAACGAATTTTTGCATTTGATTTAAAAAAATCAAAACTTCTCTTGCATGCAGCGTCAATCATTCTCTATCCAGCAAGCGGTGTCGGTGCGCAATCTATCACTTCAACTACACCACTGAAAGAATCCAATTCAGAAGAGATAAAAGTAACCGCAAAAACTCCAGTAAATACAAGTTCTATTTCGGTAGCATTGACTCCTACCTCCATTATAACGAGTTGTGTTACTCAGAGCCTACCCGTGCAGGCTCCAGCAATGACATACATTATTTCGTCACTACCCTCAACGACGATGACTCCTATTCTTAACTATGCTATTCCTTTCGTGGGGTCTCACCCATTGTTACCTCGCCCTACTATCAATCAAAAGCTTCCACTTTATAGGGTCAGAAGAGAAATAGTAGTGAAAGAAAAAAAGAAACGTGCATCTAGACGAAAGAAAGTTCCAATAGCTGTTGCCAGTACAGAATCAAAGACGAAAACCTGTGAAAATGTTGATAAGGAGGCTACTAATGCGGCCCCTATTGTTGTTGATTGTAATGAAGATGACACAGAAGTAGATAAAAGTGCAAAAACCCAGACTCTGTCTGACGAAAACAGTAAAGTGGACACATTAACATCCAATTCCATCCAAAACACTGACTCAGAATATATTCGGGAGGTACCTGAGATTGGTTTACAGAGTCTTTGCAATCCAGCTGATACCCATGAGGATTTAGAAGTTGCGCAAATTGTGGAAATTCCTATGGAAAATTCTGCTCCCGATGCTGCGAATGTAGAGGAAAGTTTGGAAACTGGAACATCGTACTCTAGTCCAGCGGGAGCGGACTTTAAAAAATCTGGCGTGGAAAATTTGCCAGACCCATCAGTGAGTGTATCAACAGTTATGGAAGAAATAAGACCTAAATCAGCTTTGTGTGTTGAAAATCCAAGCCCACCAATTAAGCAAAGTTCACATTGTACTGCTGAGGAATTGTCGGACAAACTATCCAATTCTGAAATTTCGCACAACAGATCTATAGATGATGCAAATGTTGCTGATGCTGGGGCAGCTGTATCAGAAAATGCGGATAAACCAACTTTTCAGCAGCTTACAAGTATTCGTTTGGAAACTAGTAGCACAGGTGTTAATACTTGTATCACATCACATGAAAAGTTTTCTGAGAAAGAAACTGAAACTATATCTCAGCCAGAATTACCATCTTCCTTGCCGTCGCCTGAAATGGAAAAAGATGAGCTTATGACAGGGGATAAAATTAGTGAGTGCATTGTTCGGAGTATGGATTTGATAGATGCGCCAGAGGGTGAACTCATGGAGCTGGGCACAGACTGGGTGGATTCTACAAATTCACCGAAATCCCCCATTTCCCCCACACAAATGTTCTTGAGCATGTTTCCATTACTACCCCGTGAAAGTGTCGTCGCTCCACTAACTGAAAACAATGCTGGCCTAAACGTAAAAGCTATGGCGTATGCATCTTCTAGTCGTTCCTCTTTTTTCATCGACGCAATGTTACCTGATGAGCCGCATAGAAGTGAGACAGAGACTATGGTACAATCCTCAGAAGCCAATCTGCGTTATGTTTCTTCTGTTTCTACTCTATCTTCTGTGTCTTACACACCGGTGACAGCTACATGCAATACTACCAGCGCGTCAAATATGATTATTCCTGCAAGTTTACCGACCTCTTCAATTCCAACTTACAAATCCATGGACTTGTCCTCTGCCAGTCATCGGGAACCAAATTGCTTAGAAGATAATAACTATATGAACCATTTCTCACCTTTTATTTCATCCCAAACATCTGGTCCGTTGAACAATTTGATGGATCTGGGGCTGCATAACCGCAACATAGACTCATCCAACAATATTTCTAATTTTGCTAAATCTCTGGCTTGCTTGGAATTTCCTGCATTTGATCATTCTGGGTTTGATCTTCCACAGTCGCACCCTCGTTCTAGTGGAAATCCATCTTCAAGTTCTACTTTCTGCAATAACACTGCTTACAATAAGAAACAAAGTGGTTCTTCGGATATTGTTCATTCTGCAAATGTTAGCTCATCTCACAATCCTGTTCAACTTTTCCGACCCATATTTTCTCCAGCTGTAGATACACATTTGCCATATCCCCTTACTTCGTCTAATTCATTATGGGAGCCCCATCATAGTCATGAAACTACTCCTAGTTTTTTCACACAGCCTGTGTATGGCAGTAACGCGTGTAGCACTGTCCCTTCAAGTAGTGAAAATATAATGTCACAACAAAGACATACTAATTTCCATGTTCAGAACTTTGCAACGGAGCCACATAAAAGTCCGAGGGAACCCAACTCACAAGTGGTCTTCAAACAAAAATCTAATAGTTCCAAGGTTCAAATCCACTCACTACAGCAGGTTGGAACAAGCTACAATAACTTTCCCACCGAGAATGATGAAATCAAGAGCTCTTATGTCCAATCTACTCGAACTCAGCATCATACTAAAGCTGACAAGTTTGCAATTTCTAATCAATCCAATGTTCTTCCGAGTCACACATCTGTCCATCCACCTAATGCTTTATCTCAATTGCGACATAGAACTGGTAATGATTCGAAAACTTCGTCTGTGGGCAATCATTCCAAGCCTACCAGTAATCGATGCCATGTGTCCTTGACTTCAACTTTAGGCAGAAACAATCCTACGAATTCAACTTCTTGTCAACAGCCTCACCAAAGCAGTAGTAGTAATATTAGCAAGGAGTCAAGCTATGCACATCTTCCCACTGTCTATTCTCAGAGTGTTTCTATGTCCAGACCTGAGGGCCGAGCTCAGAAGACTTCACGAACACCAAACGCTCATTCTTATTCCACATTGCCCCAAACAATACAACCGTCTCCGAAACAAGAGCACGTGACTCGAAGAGCATCTAGCAAGAACAAAGTTGAAAACATTCACCGACCTATTCAGTTCCCAGTTTCTTGTAATCAAAAGGCTCCACCAGTAGTACCTTCAAACCATATGGTCCAACCCCCTAGGAACACTTTTAATCTTGCGCCCATTGATCTAGATTCATGGAACTTGAATGATCGTCCAGGTAGTATTCATATTTTAGAGCCCCCTAGAGCAATTAATAGTTCCGAAAGACCCACATTATTTTCAAATACTTCGGAGACCTCACACTACCCCATAATACCGTACAATAATTCTACCTTACCTACTCCTTGTTATGATAATTCTGAACAACAATCCGAAATGCCTCATACACGAATTGGGGAAAGTACTTTTCACTTCGATTCCAATCAACATTCTAATAATCCTATAATGAGCAAGAATTTCCAACCAAACTTTGGAACGAAAGCAAAATCCAGTGTTAATTATCCAGTTGAACAGCAGCCTCCACAAGGCTCTGTAAGAAAATCCCAAAATTCAAGTACAGCTGTGAAAAGTCATAAAGAATCGACACTTACCCAAAGAGGAAATGCCGGGCCACTGCTACCAGCTACTGGACACGTTCCAGTGAATTGGATGACAGATCCGTCATTTAAAAAGCCGCCGGCATCTAATCCTTTCTCAGTGAGCAAACTTGTTGACAACAGTGGAGCCGGAAGTAATGGAACTGGAGATAGAAATGAATTGCGTACACGCAATGCTAATAAAGCTCCGAGCAAACTTTGTAATCCAAACAGAAGGGTAGAAACTACCAGTAAAGCAAACTACTGTGCTGAATCTTTGATCAGAAAGAATCCACACGAGTGGCAGCGCAATGACAATGGGCACAATCCAAGGCCCGCTCAAAATTTCCATCCCTACCATGTGCAGAATGTACACAATTCGCAACAAGATTTACCCACACATGCTTACAATCTTCATCAGTGTTCCCAAACAGCCCATCATAGTAGTACACCAGCGGTAATGAATCAGAATACGAATGGAGCTCGGCAGACGCACTTTAGTCAGCAACAAAATATTCAACAGTATTTACCACAGCTACAACATTCAGGCAATTGTCAGAGCCATTCTCATCCAGACTTTCAAAATCATCAGAGCCATAGTAGCTCTGTGTCTAACTTTTATTTGAGTACCATTTTTCCAGAAATCAATGACAAGCGCGCAATGAATCCTAATAGTAGTAATAATATTTGCATGAGCTCGTTGAACTCGAGACAGAATGCAAACACGGGCGATAATTTTTTCCCGCAAATGAGCTCTAATCCTAATGAAAAGTAAGCAGGAAATATCATTTTTTAGAACAGTAAAAATCTGCTATTAATCGATAGTAGCCGCAGACTGCCGTAGACGACGTAGTTATTATAAAACAGAATTAGTTGTAAAACATTAAATTGATTAGGTTATATAAATAGTTTTAGTCATCAAGACATGGAATTTCTAGAATAAAGGCGATTGTGCAATATTCTACATGATTCTTTCACTGGATCTATGGTAAATTCTTCAAGAATAGTTTTCGGGAAACCCATGATTATAAGGTTTTTGCGACTAACTATAAGTATGAACGGTACCTCTTGCACCGATTAGGGGACCGTGTGCATAATATTGTTCATCTATTGTATAACATTTAAGGATAATGTGTAGTTTACTATTTAAGATTAACACAAATGTCTAATTTTAAGTTTGACAGATGACGGATCGGATTTTTTACTAATAAAGTCAGTGAAGACGAGATGAAAATATTGTTGCTGTACATAGTATGAGCATCCTTTCATTGTAAAAGTTGGAGTCAATCAGTGAACGCACAAATGACTCATCTACTCTGCAACTGGTTTCTGTAAACGAAGAGAGTTTTGCACTTCAACTCTGCGCTTTGCTTAGTACGATCTATTCCAGCTCTCTTCCATTCGTTTTATGAAGGCACAGTTGCAAACCAGTCCAGTAATTACATACTGCCTACAGAATGAAGCCAGTGTATAACTAAAAAACATAGGGCTATGGCATCTTCATTTATCAACAAATTACATTCCACGGGTTTTGACCGGATTCAAGGTAGTCAACTTTGTTAAAACAGACTCTCAGGTATTTGCTCTCTCCAAAGTAAGAATGAACTGAGACCTCTGAATCCAGTATACAAGCAGTAATCTATTCCATTGTTGCAGACAAGTATACTCTGTATGTACATTTTAATTTCATGCGGGGTTTCTGCCAAAGCCATATCTAAAATATTCAGTCGGAAACTGGCTGCCTGAAAGAGCAGTTGTATTTTCTAGGGGTGTAGAAACCAAATAGGAAACAAAATCATGCGTTTTATTACATTTTGTTTGTTGGCCTTAGCGGTCACAATTAGTATTTCTTCAGCTAAACCTATGCAACGCCTGTATTGGCCGGTACCTTCTCCACAGTATTTTCGAAACTTCAGGGCAGACAATTCGGACAGTGACTCTTCTGAAGAATCCGCAGAAGTTGTTGACGATGTAGGCTCAGAAGAACCTGAAGATGACTGGGTGGAAGATGACGATCCTCCAAACTTTGACAAACTATTTCCAGTTGCTCAACAAGCCCCGCATGCTAACAATCCTTGTAAGAAACCAGCGCAATTGATTTACATGTTTTAATTACAAAAAGTGTGTGTTTTTAACGGTGTGTTTTTCTAGTCTTTTTCCATATGAGAGAACAAATTCAAGAGAATGCTTGGAAAAGACCAAAGGGACCACCGAAACGTCAAGGAGTCAAGGAACAAAGGGAACGCGCATACTTCCAAAGACGGCCAGTTTATTTCAAATCTAAAAAATACCGAAATGACGACTCTGACTCTGAATCTTCAGAAGAAGATAATGATGATGTTTTTGATGATATTGTCTCAACACAATACAATACTCCTGA
>Ga0210040_10009292_pt1 | contig 11472 bp, 6 predicted proteins | sample CryGeyCG12114_NA_FD_185462 | JGI IMG/M metagenome (GOLD analysis project Ga0210040, IMG submission 185462) | Groundwater microbial communities from aquifer - Crystal Geyser CG19_WC_8/21/14_NA (SPAdes) (version 2) | ecosystem: Environmental > Aquatic > Deep subsurface > Groundwater | place: USA... | reverse complement strand
TTCTACATGGCGTACACATCCCAGCCAATCGGATCAGTAGGTAGAGGTGGTAATCTTCTCTGATTGGCTGGGAGATGTACGCCATGTAGAAATCTACGATAGTACAGGGCTTCAGGTGTACCCCTTATATATGCTGGGTGCAGCCAAACATTAATGATGGATTGAATTATTGCTGTTGACGTTTTACTTGTGTGATACAACAGAGTAAAAATCTATATTCATACAGTCAGTAGGAATGTAGCATTGCACTAGTATATGGTTAATAGTTATGGACGTAAGTATAATATAAATGGAAGGAAAACCACTCACCTTGTGTGTTAATTCAAAGTCCAATGTGCGTTGATGTTAACCAATAGAGTACAGATTTTCGGCCATTTTAGGACCTTCGTCAGGTGTAAATCAATTAGCCCACTTAATCTCGAAAAGCATATCCAGTGGTCTTAAGGAGTGGAAATGGACGATGAGTTTTATGACTATGGGACTATTATTGTAAGATCACTTATCCTTCTTTCCACTGGACATACGTTCTTCGAGTTTAAGTGTGCAAAATGATTTCTCTGCAATGCTCTACAAGTTAACATTAGTGCAAGTTGACCATGTAATGTAAATACAAGGTGAGTGGTCTATTTCCGTGTATTTATCCCATGGTTAACAGTGAGTCAGTAATTTTCCTTAGAAAAAGTATTCCATGTAGGATTGTGAAGAGAAAGTGTATAGTACATAGTTTCTAGATAAGTACGAATTTTTTTCTCAAGCTGATGCAGGTTGAGCATAATCGAATTATGACAATCAAATGATGACAGGTAGGAAATTGAAAAACTCAGCAGTGTGTCAAATTGGATCAAATAGTATCTCCATGTATGTGGGTTACCCAAGGCGAGAAAAAGTTCATTTCGTATCTACCGAATGAGTTAGAGTTAGTATTTAGTAGTGTGAAGCAACACATGAAATGATTATATTGATTCGTTTTCCCGTGGCAGAAGATTTACACCCAGTTTTTTAAAACTACTTTTTTATATTTTATCCCCAAATGGTGCGTATGGTGAGCTTATGAAACTTTCTTTTTGGAGTGCCCTGAGAACACTTGTCTTTTTTTAATCACAATAAAAGGTTCAGAAAAGAGCAGAGGCCATAGTTTTGAAATTAACTAGCTAATGTACCTTTATTCATTCCTTTTCTACTGGCGTCCAACTTGAGTTTATTTGTTTGCAAGAAAATCAATTTATTAGCACTTTGAACCTTGTGTAGCAAGAAACTTGCAAAAGACAATGCATTTAATTTCAGTCAGGATCGTATTCTGGAACTGTCAGTTCAGTTTCTCTATTCTTTCCCATGATTCGTTTCTAACTAACAAACTATTCATGTGTGAAATAGGGAATTTGTTGGCAAGTTTGGTTCAACAACATGATATTTCTTCAAGTCATCTCTAAATTCTGCTCAAGGTAAGGATCACATATGATGGGAATTAAATAAAAAGTATTTTCTAACTTACTTACTAACTCATAACCTTAGGAAGGATTTAACGACTTAAACTATAAACTGCACGCTTAAACGAGCTCACATTCTCATATATGTGCGAAAATAGTCCAAAAAAGTTTCATTTTACTTTTCCCAGAAAATAATAATAAAGCCATGTATACACAAAGCAAAAGGGATTTACTTACTTACCATGTTTTCTTTACCTAACTAACTAACTACACACTTTTCACAATAGTTTCCCTGGCTGCATAAGTATTTATGCAGCTTAAAACATTCATCTGGTTTTGTGGGCACCATGCACACACAGTTATAGGGGCATATGATTATCTTGCAACTTTTACTACTCTCGTAAGTAAGGCTGAGCACAGCAACCATGTGCTCCATCATAAAACAATGGTGTCTCTAACTTACTTACTTAACGCGTGAATTTAAAGCCCACGTGAGATGAAAGCTATCATTTTATCATATCCAGAGACTAAAAGGTTTCCCCGAAATTCCCGTGCATCCCTCACATGCAATGTAGCACTACTAACAACGTAAATGAATGCAGCTTTGGGGACTTGAATTCACAACGGAAGCGAAAAAACATTGCTGCACTACTGTCTGTCTATTTCGCTAAACTCACATGCGGAATTCACATTACAATGTGTGCTACTTTTATATCTATTCCCAATGTCACGTCCAGTATATCTAGCTAGCTATTGCTTTTTCCCACTCACTGTGTACACTATGCACGCAACCCAACAAAAAGATCAATCAATAAAACTAACTTGCTTAAATAAGTGGGTTCGTCTGCCCCTGTGTGTCAGTTTATATATATATGTGACAGATAGTACATGGCAGTCTTTTGTAGCTACCATTTTGGGAGGAAAAGAGAGATTTTTTTTTCGCCGTCTTAAACGAATATATACATATACACATGCTGTGCTTTGATGAAGACACTGAATAATGGAAAAGCTATTCACTGTTACTTTCTTTGAATTCCACCTTTTCTTTGGCTAACAAAGGTGTGTTCCCTTGTGCGTGGATAATGGAATTAGAGTCCCATTTAGCTCTGATGATGATGATGATCACTGCGAACGTGTAAGGGCCAACCGAGACTCACTCACACACTTGCTTTAGATGAGTGCCTTTAGTAGTTCTCCTCAAGAGCCCTGGCTTGTAGTCCTCATTATTACGGCCCTAGTCTTCTCCTTCTTGTTTTACTATTCCACCAAGTCGGTAAGAGACTATACGCAAGCGGCAGTTTACAATTGGGTGTAAATTATACAATTCAGCTGGGCTTACGTGTCCTAAAGTGTCGATCGATTTGGATTTAGGCACTTTGCTCAGCTGGGATAATGATAGGGATTTTTTTCTGTGTACTTAGTTTGCTAGATGGAGAAATTTCTGTTGAGTTGTCAGTTGTCAATAAATTAGAATTTATAGTTTCCTGCCTTTCGTGCCTTTGTAATGTTTTCCGATCAGCTGAGCCAATGATAGTCGACAATGGATTGACTTTTGTCATTTTGGCGCTGTGCTTTTACATAAATTTTTTTCTTAACGAAAACAAGTTTCTGATGTGTTTGGAAAATTTTAGCCAAATTTCGAGCTTGAATTGTATATTACACCAATTATTGGCCACTCGTCAGATTAATTGCACACTAACTATAAAACTAACTGTTACCTAATATACTTTATGGGTGGGAAGCAAACAAAGGGATAGTAAGCAAAGAACTAACTGTTGACTCGGTTTTCATATCACGCATTTCGTTCTACATACGTAGATAATCTGTGACAAGAGTGTTGAAAGCGGCCCACGTAACTCGAGTAGATCACAAATGTCCGCAAACAGATTAGTAGAGGAGGTGGCGATATCTACGGTTGCAGCCAAATTGCCATGCTTATCTGAAGACCTAATGGTGGATACGAGGAGAGAGCTCGAGTTACAATTGAGACATCAAGTCCATATGATGATGCTGGCAGAATGGAACGCTTCCCATCTGGCTTCAGCTCTTTTTCCACATCATCCAGGTAAGGGAATAACTTTGGTATGTAACTTTACTTTCCCAAAAATAAATACTCACTGACTGAGAGCCCAGCTTATCCTACGGCTCAATCCATTATTGATTGCCAAACAGACACGGTCTTATGAAATATACAAACAAAGAAAAAAGTACTTGAGAACGTGCCTTTGAAGCTGAATTAGCTACACCTGTGTGTTCCTGAACATGGTGAAAAAACGAGAAGAATTTGTAGTCGCAGTAATAATAAATCCCGTCCTTTTGTTGCTACATGTGTTATGTATTTTGAGAGAAGCTCGGCGAAAAATTATTATCTTTCTTCCTCTCGCGAGTATCCGTTTTATTACTCTCCAGGAATTTATCTCGCGTCAGTTCCTTCTTTGTACAAAGGGAATGGATTTTATGATGAAAGCGAGCAGTACATAAAAATGCCAATTCGTCCGAGTATAAGTTGGCTAAATAGGCCATTGGGAGAAGAGTGTGAAACTTTAAAACTTGCTGCAGTCACTTTAAAGTCAAAGTTTAGTATGTCAGCTACAGTTATGGAGTTTGTAGCAGAGTATGTCTGCCGCCAAGTTCAAAATTGTACATTTTGAGCATAAATATTTGTTTCCACTTCGGGCATCAATAAAAAACGGGTGTTCTAGACGCCGTATCTTGAGATCGATGTAGACCTCTACTTTTTCGTTGCAATAAATCCCTCAAAATTGTTAAACCGATCCGCTTTCAATATGGATAAACTATAGCTATATCGACCGACTGACTATAATTTCCCATTCTAGGGGAAACTTATTGACTTTTGTATCGTTTGCAGGTCTCTCGTCCACTGCAGATGAATACATTGCGTCCGTCCGTCAGTCCTTATTTCCATACAGTATAGAGAAAAATGGAGGGCTACTGCTTTCCCCGTATAATTTCCATTCCTACTCATCCTTTCTTATGACAAGGGCAGAAGAAATTGAAAACCCTGTCTCATCAGATGCTGTGTGTGTAAGTGATCTGCCAACATACGAGGATTGTATTCTATAGCCTCCAGTTATTTTCCAGATTCCAACTAACAAAACTGACTAAACGAGATATGTATACATCATTATTAAATTCGTGAGCATAGTAGTCGCTGGGATTGAAAGAGTAAATGATGAAAAGAGTCTTACGAATGTTTTTCTATTCATATCCATATGGCGCAAGTTGTTCTCTTTGACTTGAGAATTCTGTAAAGTGAATTAAGACCAGTGCTGCATATGTACGGAACGTTAGTTAGTTAGTGAGCAAAATGTGAGTTTCACTTTTCTCACAAACCAACAAGATTATCGATTTTTGTCTTAGTTAGTGAAATTGCTAGAGTTTGTTTGTTAGCCCACAACATGTTTTAAAGTAAAGGTTTGTTGGTTTTGTTAGGTTTGTAACTCATTCTGTACTAACTAACTAACTTTTCAATGGGTATCATTTTGACAGCATGCTGAAGGGAAAACGAAACCTAACTCTGTTACAGTGGATAAGATGAAAAGAAGGTTTTTTAGGTGAAAAGATGTGATATTTACTTTACCATATTTATACGAACGACAAAATGTTATGATAATATTATGGCTTTAGCGTTATTCACAGTTTTGAGGAAAAGGTGAAAGACTGTTTTTATACAGAGATACTTTTTTTGGGTGTCTTTGAAATTTGCTAGTATTGTATGCCCATCCATTGTAGATTTTAATTGATTTATACGCCAAAGTAGCGGCGTCTCAACCGGAAATTGCATTTACTTGCTAACAAACTTGTGAGTATGAAGCTAAAAAATCCCGTTTCAAAGATTTGAATACGTCAAGCCCAGATTTTGCCGGATATTAATCATTCTATGCAAGGAGCCCAAACCCGCGGTACAATATGCATTCAACTCATGTCCCATGACACACAATATTATCCTTTCGATCTATAATAAATTGACCATGTCTATCTCCGAGCTCATTAAAATGGCTAAATCGGCTTAAAATTTCTAAATCCTGGAGTCGCTCATTTTTGCTCTTCTATACACTTTGTGACTGGGAACGCTCTCTTATTCTTGCATGGATAAAATGAAGGCAGCTCGTTATACAATATGAATGAAATGAATGCTAAATTTTGCATACTATACATCCTCCCATGTCAATTTGTTTGGGACTCCTACTCCTATTGCATTATACAGCAGACAGTCAGAAAGTTGAACAAATGTTGACTTGTTTAGTAAAATAAGCACGTAGTTAGTATGTTACTAACAACAAAGATATAGCTCTGAATGGACCCAATGTACGAGACTGTATATTATAGAGTGTTGCAAAAACATGAGAGGAGGGGGCCATTGGCGCTAGTTAGTCTCTTTAGTTTCCATCTTGCCAAGTAGCTAACTAAACTAACTTACTACAGCATGTTTTCATTTATCCATATTGTTGAGGAAAACGTTTTACGTTTGCAGTCAAACTATTTGTTAAAAGTTTTTTTCCTATTTGCACTAATATACAGATTGAAAAATGCTGTTGGTTCCCATCTCCCGATGTAAATCCGGTACACTGCGATTCCAGTTAGTTCAAATAGTCGGGGCACGAAAAATAACTATTAGTTAGTTAATTATGATAAGCTAGGCGAGTTTGTCTGCTATGTAGAGTGTTGAAAAGTTCTTAGGTTAAGCAGCATTGGCACTGGATTTGTATTAGTTGAATCTAAACTATCTATTCTATCTACGCGTCCGGTATCTAGCAACTTTCTTGTTGTGCATGCAATACAGGGTGCATATTTTTTCCTGTGGAGTAGAATTTATTGAATTTTTTTATCGGAATCAGATCGGATCTGACAACCTTATCGGATTTCGGATCGGATTGGAGGGTGATTCTATCCGATTTATCCGATATAAGCATCCTTATCAGTACTTATTAAACCTTTTGCGGTTTTTAGAGCTTGAAGAGCTATATATTCTCCGAAGAATTGCTAATACTGGTATATGCCGGCTATGGGCGAGTCGACAAAAGACATTACTAGGTGCCTCCGCGGTAGAGTTTGTCTCACACTCCATAATAAATTGTTTAGTCAAATCCCTAGTAACTATAGTTTGAGGGAAACTATGTGATGTCTGCGTTTTTGTACAACGAACCAAAACAAACAAAAAAGAGTCACCGCGATGATAATAAGATTTGATTAAATACATAGTTCTCAACTTTCACTTTTTCCTTCACAAGATTAAAACTTTGGAAACAGAATTTGGTTGAGTTTGTGAGCGAAATTCCACTTATGCAGGTATATAACTAATCCCTACTGTTTAAGTGTCCACTTTGTGTGTACACAATGTTTGGGTAAGATTATGAACTCATATTATTCTACTCCTTAAGTCGACATTTTAAGCCTATTGGGCTGACAAGACGGAAATTACAACAGTTGAGCTTTTTGTTCTATGCAATTCCCAAAGTAAAAGAATTTTTAGTTGTCTGTCAAATCTTTTAGTTAGTTAGTTAGTTAGCATTCAAATTTTTCTGCTCCATAAAATGGCAGCTGTGTGTGGCACTTGAATTGAAAATTATGCCTGCGGTAGATTTGGTTAGTTACTTTCATAGACTCTTTTCCATATTCATAGGGTTTCCCTTTCCTTCAGTGAATTAGTAATAACTTAAAAACATGTTTTATGTTTATTTTGAGAACAAACAACAATTTCATCAACTATTCAAATCCTATGGACCACATCTACCACACGGACAGAGCCGAGAGGTTGCAAATGCAAGAATCGCCAAGTAACATTTTGCAGCAATTCACTCACATTCAACAAGCACAGAAGATTCCATAAATGCTGAAACTGGTCTACGTTCAACACGTTTTTTAAACAAAAGCTGCATATTTCGTCCAAAAGTTGTGCTCTCTCCCTCATTTCCTAAAAGAGCAAAGTCAAGCACTCCTTGAATTGAAACTACTATACTATAACCCATCGGAGCGAAAATATTTATCGCGGTAGCTAAGACATCCAACCATTAGAATTTAATGCTTTCTGTATTCAAATATGAATCTTTAGGTTTCACTTTAGATCCTCTTTGTAATAATAACGGGGAGCAGTTGGAAAATAAAGCACAGCTGGTGTGTCCCTATCCCCATTATTATTTTAACGATAAGGGGAGAGATGAGAGTTCATCACAATCTTAATATCGTCTTTGGTTCACTCACTCTATAGATAACTAAAGTGCACAATTGTGAAAGTCCTATGGCATATCATATAATACATAATTGGAGCGAGTCACCTGATTTGCCCACTTGAGGGAATTCAGTGTGCAAATAAATCATCAATCCCATCTTCTAAAAGTTTTTTCCTTGTCTGTCTGTATATATAAATCCTTTTAGAAGGCAGTTTGAACTCACGGCTTCACAATCATTTGTCTCAGTTGCTGCTCCCATTGTTCATGAATAAAAGAAAAGTATCATTCACACCATTGTGTTCTTACTTTGTTACTCAAAACAAATCATACGGCTCAGTAAACCTACTAATTCGTCATTGTCAAAATTAGCTACAGCTGGTTCACCAAACTAACTAACTAACTAACTAACTAACCAGCTTGCTAGTTAGTTTCTTTATATTTGGTTATAGTGCAAAAAAATCGTGACAAAGAGAGATCTGTAGCAAAAATAAGTAAGTAAGGAACTAACTAACTAGCTAACTAACTATCTTATGTAACAACAGAATTTTTCAAATTTTACTTTCACTTTTGACAACTTTTCCCCTAAAAAGTTGCCAACTCTATCTTTAGCATTAGTTACTTTGAAGAAGAAAGTCTTTATGATACGATCGTCTCCATTATTTGCTGACATGGGCAAGTTAGACTTTTCTGTTAGCTCCTAGCAAAGGAAAACTGAACTAAATAACTGACCATATAAAAATGTTCATCCTTACAGTCTATAATTGGAGCACAATATGAGTGTCTTACAAAATGCATCTTTTGTAACTAGCTAGCTAACTAACTAACTACTACATGGCAAAAAAACGCTATAAAAGAAGCAACTCATTATGCCATACTGCCTTTCTAATATACACATTTTTTTAAGCATCCAGCAAAAATTCACGCCTTGTCTAACTTGGAACACACTAATGGATTCATCACTATGTATACGAAACCACTTTGGAGCCTTTTTTCCCATCACTGTACTAAAACTATGGAGGACGCAGTTGATACACATAAAGCTTTTAACCTAGACGAGTCTTGTAGCCTTTAATCCATGCATACTAGATCCTAGTTAGTTAGTTAGTTAATGGATTTTTCTTGCAACTACCTCTACATTCAGTAATGACGCTAACTAACTAACTAGCTAGCAAAACTGTCTTCGCATTGGAAATCTTAGTTAGTTAGTTAGTTAGCTAGCAACAAGATTTAATGATTGCATTTGAATTCGTAGTGAAATGTGGGGTGCGGGCTGTCTTATTAAAAATTTAGACCGGCCTGTGTGTATGTTCATATAATGTGTGTAGTACAGTTCATCTTTCGTTATGGTTTCCTCAGAGCCGTGCGTCCTGAATACCTAATGGGTACAAAAAGCAGGAGAATGCCCTGAATTTTACATTACTCTCTACCATAGGGACGTCTCATTCATCTCCCGAACCAACTATATTTGTGCAGTGGCTCAGATTTTTAGTTTCATTGGAATTATTGGCCTGGAAGGGATTTTTTTATCCACATAAGAGAAACTTGAACTGGAAAGAAATGGTTTTAGTGCTTCAGTAGCACGGGAAAAGTGATTTTTGTGCATGCCATACCATTTTCTTAGATGCCATATCTTTGTGACTGCAGTTGACAGGTGGATTTAGTTAGCTGGTTAGTTTCACTTTTTTTTATGCTTGGCATATTTTAGAACATTGGTTTGCACTACAGAGTTTGATTTGCACAGGTGGGTGGGTCCTATTGGATTTGCACTGGTAATTACAGAATGGGAGAAATGCACCGTGGGGACTATATTATTCATACAGGTTATGTAGTTTTTTTTTGACAATAATTGTTGTAATATACAATTGTCGAGCCAAGGGAAACAATACAAAACAAAGTGTTACCCTTTTCGAAGTGAGCTACTGACTACAAGCCACTCAATTGGGATGAAAAGGGTTTGCACACATCTTTTGTTCATTGTACTGGGCGTGTGTGACGCGCGAGCCGTACACAATAGAAGTTCTTTGTACAACAGACAACAATGCAGGTCGTTCCTCAATGTGGCAATCCTGTTTTCCATACAGGAGCGTGAAATCTCATTCAATTAGTGTACCATTGCAGGGTGAATCAAAGTCAACAAGGTGATTTTTCATTGAAATCGTTCAGTCAGCCAAAAATATATAGATATAAGGTAGACTACTGACTGACTAACTAACTTGCCACCTGACCTGGAAAATGTATATAGTCAGTCAGTGGATTGAAAGTGACAGGAGGAAATAGTAAGCTTGGAATACACTTTTTTCCTAGATATGGTTGTTGTGATTTAATCCAAGTTTTCTCTGGGATTCTATGCCATATTCATTACTTTCTTGCGGCTGGAGAAACATTGCACGTATTATGAATATCCGTCGTGTTATGTAGCGCAAAAAAATGATTGACTTGAAGCTTACAAAAAGGAAATGGCAGACACTACATAATGTAGTACATGAATGAAATACAAGTCATGTTGAGCCATAATTTTCTTCAGAGATGGACTAAAAAGCTGAGACTCAGGTTTCAAACTACTGCTGTGCCTGAGTGAAAGGTGGGTAGCAATGCATGGTAAACTGATACACTTTGGATACTGAAAAAGGTTTAGTTAAGTATTGTATTCAATCCATTTGGCAAAGCAAACAGTAAAGTGAAACAATTTTTCACTCTCGATGGCCATAAGTATTAAATGGAAAGTAAGTATCTAGCCAACAGTAGAAAACTTTGTGCCACCCACATGAATCTCAAGGATTGCGTCCATTGTTTCTTATCCAATTTTTCGTGTAGGTGGCTCATATAACTTTTCTCGTGCATTGTCCTTGCCATTATAAAAGACGGTGATTTCTCATGCCACGTGTCTAGTAGACTCTAAAATCTCCCCTATAATACGTAATGACTGACTGCAGTGAAAATTTCTTGCAAACAGGATTTCCACTTAATACCGATACAATATCTCTTTGGGCTCTTACCTTTTAGTACACAATGCCCATCCTCGTTTCTAGCTAACTAACTAACTCAAAATCCAATCCCAATTTCCATTCTTTATATGCACGGACAAACCCACAACGGCTGATTACAATCCCACTCACAAAAAACTACAATCTATCTCCGCAGGAAATAAAAATGTCTGTAGACACATTGAATTCCTTAAGATTTACTATCTTTGACATGCCAAGCTGATAAATGCGTGCAAATCCTAGTTTCCTTACTCACCAAATGTAATTCTCATTTCCCATGCAATTTGCATGGGAAAGCACAGTAAAAATGGGTAGTTTCTGGTCACAAAAAATGGGCAAATGTTTTTGTCATGTCTCCACCATGTCATTTATTCACATTTTTGTGACACTGTCAAGTTTTTGCACATAGCAGTAGGGAGTTACAAAAAAACGTGGACCAATGTGCTAGTGGAGTTAGTTAGAAACCCGCATTGCATCTCTTGGGCCATGTCTACTTGGTTGGGAGGAAAAGGAAACGAGTATTATTACTTTCCTTTTTCGCACGGCGAATCCAACAGCTGTACTCGCAGCTCTAGGAGCTGGCTAGGAGGATCGATTATTCGAAGCAACAGCAGCAATAACACACATAGTACTTTTTACATCTCCCATGTAGACGTTAGTTTTAGAAAGGGAAGCTGGAGATTGTCCTTTCCTGCTCTCAATGGTGCTCGCTCACACAACCCAAGAGGTCGGTTTTATCACTATGTAGGTAGGTTGGTGGGTAAGTATGTGCCAAAGACCTGTAGCTGGGTTTGTTGGATTGGGAGAGAAGCTTTTTTATACATGCTCCTTGAGAGTTGGAAATGCGGAAAATCTTTGATATTATGGCCA
>Ga0210040_10009290_pt1 | contig 11475 bp, 4 predicted proteins | sample CryGeyCG12114_NA_FD_185462 | JGI IMG/M metagenome (GOLD analysis project Ga0210040, IMG submission 185462) | Groundwater microbial communities from aquifer - Crystal Geyser CG19_WC_8/21/14_NA (SPAdes) (version 2) | ecosystem: Environmental > Aquatic > Deep subsurface > Groundwater | place: USA... | reverse complement strand
GAAGACTAGCTGATGAGACTACCGAAAAACGATAAAAACTCCTAATTATTATTACTGGTTTTTTGTAATATTAACATAAATAATTCCTAACCCGGCTTCGTCGTAATACCCTCTTGCTGAGGTTTATTTTGCTCCAAATTAAACATAGCATGAATATGACAAGTTTCAAATGAAATAATGTTTGGCAGAAGAGCTCTATGCATCTTAATTATATGGAAACTTCTACTTTAAATTTCTCAACTTCTGGTTGACAATTTGGTAAAGATGTGCATTTCTCCTATACTATCTGCGGCTATGTGAATGCATTTTTAATTCACGACTTAATGAAACTGTCTAGTAACTGTTCCTTTTGAATAGGTTAAATACTCAGTTTCTTTCTTGTCTTATTTCACCACAAACAAAGTCTGGAAAATATCATACGTAATATGGACCAGGAATGACGAAGTGCTTGATTATTGATAGCTGTCATCCGTCTCGCGCCTCAAACGTTCGAATCAGTTTTGATCCTCACATTCCCAGAATAATCGCTTGCACTACGCACTATCAAACCATTATAAAACTCACTCTCTCAAGATATGGTAATGCATGGATGCAGTGAATGCAGCAGCCACTGCTAGACAGCTACACTTGACACTTACTGCTGTTTACTTTAACCATCAAGAAAAACTATTTTAATCTGCTTGGTAAGCTAAACAATAACAATGATATAAATCACCCGGCCTCACTCACTCAGTCGAATAAGAAAACTGACTCTAGGGTTTTTTAAATGTCTGCACAATAAAAGCTTCCTACCACCAACTGACTGAATCATAATGATCTATAACTGTTATGACATTATTTCTACAAAAAAACATTATAAAACACAAAATTTGACCACGTTCAACAAATAAAACCACCATACATACCAACAAGCTTAGACCAATGAGCCGGAGGTCTCCAGTCTGGATAATGCTTTGGAAAAGTGTCTCTGGACCAGTAAGTCCGCATGACCACCCGGTAGACTGTAAGTCTATCGGCTAAACAGGACGCTTGGGAATCCGATAAGACCACTTTGAAGAACAAGAAAAAAAAGGCCAGGCCATAAAGTGAGACCACAAGTCTGGGTATCGAAAGGACTTGCATGGCTGCTGCAACCGGCTGAGACCCCTTTTAGATTTGTTTGTTAACTCAACACTAACTAACTAACACTTGCACTGGTCAATCACATCACATAGATGAATTTCTCAAAGTATTTACAATCGATGTCACATGGACCAACAAAAATGACACATCAGCGAACAAACAAACGACCTGCTCTAGAGCCGACAACCAGTAGGTTGGAAATGGCATTCAAGTCCCATTGTTGTCTCACTGCACCCGAAGTTTGACGGCACGATCTTCCAAATGATTACTGCTATAACTATAGTTACTTACTTAGCTGCTACACGTTAGTGAATGAGTAATCATACATAGGTAAGTGAATTTCACAGACTGTTTGTCTCCTGCTCAAGGCAAACTGATCAGAGCACTAACTAACTAATGTGCTCATAGTTAGTTGGTAGCTAGCGAGGACATGAACTTTTAGACAAGCCACTTATTTAACACAAACGAGGTATATGATATTTAAACCGTTGAATGGCGTTGGATTGGAACATGCTGCAGAATGTATGCAACGTATTGCCAATGATGGTTGCATGAATTTTTGCGAGTACTATGGGACACCAGGACCAAAGTGGTAGCTGATGTACGATTTTCACGCTACAGGGCGTCAAGCCGATACAATGGTTGCTGCTAAAATGTGGCAGTCTTTCTAACCAGCTAACAACTTGACTAAATAACTAAAAGATTTTAGCATTTTAGCATTTATTCGATAGATTTACCACATGATGCAGTCAGACTCTCACCTTTCTCATATCGTTTCAGTCACTCACACTAGACTGGGTTCCTTTTTTTGGGATGGCTAGTCAGGCTTCAGGCAGCTAGTTAGTTAGTTAGTTAGTTAGCTAGGGAGTGAGTTAACTGACTGGTTAGTTAAGTTAAGTACTACTCACAACTCCATTGATATTATAACGGATTGGCTGGCAAGTTCCCAATATGTCTGATCAGAGTTTAGTCGTTTGTCACTTGGGTCTCAAGGAGCAAACTAACAACGCGGAGAGAGGTGACTATCAGTAACTTAACTAACTATAATAAACTAGGCGCGCACTTGTTAGATCTTAATGTGCAAGCATGATTGTTTACTCTGAATCATAGAGAATCGTGATTCTCTGTTTCATATAATTGTCCGGTTTAGTGCCAGACTTGTGAGAATGAGTATGCTGGGTGGAATTTCTTAGTTAGCTCAGTGGATTGTTATATCATCATGCACTCTGTATTTGTACATGGCGAAGAATGGGATCGTGATGCGCATTTTTTGTCACTGTCGTGTGTGTGTGCTCATGCTGGACATTGTATACTTACTTTTCATGAGGGGTTCTGATTACAACTATATTGTCACATAAATCGTGTTTGGGTGTCTTGATTGATTAAGCGTCGATGGGAACATAATGGCTTGTGATAACAGAGTTGGCTTGGGAAGACAATCCAGACACTTGGTTTATTGATCAGCTTTGTTTTTATACCACTGTGCTTGTTGTGAAAAGGATAATTGGACCTAAAACTTTTACTGCTTACAATGAATGTTTCATTATACTCTATACGCCTTTTCGTCTATAATTAAAATTCTATATCATCTCATGCCGAGCAAATAGTTGTTGGTCCCACAAGACATCTTATTTAAACATTAAAGCTATCCATTTATTTAAATTCCCATACGGCGTGCTTAATGTGGCAGAAGGATCGGCCATAAACTGTAGTCATCTGAATAGCCCCATTCCATTTCCACTCCTCTATTTATTAATCCGTAATCATAATGGAGCTAAAATTACAATATTGAAATCCCACAGACAATTGAATGAAACTAGGGCGCCCCTGCCAACCGATTGCCAATCGACTGGGTAACCAAACCCTCAAGCAAATACATTTGATTACGGCATTGTCAATGTCAAAAGTAAAGTATTTGAATGCTACAAAAATTAAATATGTGCATGAGCTACTGACTCAAAGTTGGAAATTCCGTTCGCTCGCACTACTCACTCGTTTTCGTAGTACATCCCAAACTGTCAAGTTTCAGTCAGTGTGTATGCCGACATTATTTGATAGCAGACTAATTAAACTTTTCTTTTGACGCTGATTCTGATGGGAGGCTTTTGACGGACTTACATGAGTCAGTGACGAGTGAATGATATGAATGTGTATGTACGTTCCTAAGTAAAGTACTGCCACTCCATACTACGCACATTATATATTTTCGTACGCAATTTGTTCAACGATTCCTGTGCATTTCTCTGTCAGTCAGTTTTGTGGGGTGCTTATTATTTACTGGCTTTTAGAGGCTTTGGAAATCCTTCTGATTTGGTTACTTTCTCTGGTGCACGAGAAATAAAGAGTGATTGACTATAAGGTTGTGTTCATGGTTCGACGGAAGGTTGGAATGATTAATGATGAAGATGAGAAAGTTACCACCGTGTGTAGTATAGTAATGATGCTGCTATTTTGTGCACTAATTCTTTCCCCAACCTAATATATGACTCTGTGGGAAAGTTAAAACTGGCTTGGTAAAAATAATATAGTGTGCGTGCATGAGGTTAAAAATGTATTCTAGAGAATATGATAATATTGGGAAAGCCATGAATAATGCACGGGATGGATGAAAAATTACACGATAAAATTAATAAGAGGATTTACTACTGCGTCTCGCAACTAATGCTCTACTAACTTAACTTTTATAATTTCCTTGTGCATGAACATGAAGTAAATCGTTCACACTTCATCTGTTCTGCGGGGCTAGATAGCTGTATCATTAAAATCACTATTCTTATGTAATTTTTGGTTCATTTTTCACAGCTTGTCAATTTCTCATGCTCCACATTAATCTTCATTAGACGTGTGAGACCGTGAGATTCTAATTGTGTTAGGGTGGCCATTCTGAGGATCAATGAGGACAAATTGGTTCATGATAGAAATAGAAACACACACGTGACTCTTCATGTTCTTTTCATGTACTAGAACAGTTGTTTTACGTTTTCTAGCTGGTAGGCAGTAAGTAAATTATGAGGTTTTCTTCAACCAAATATGTTGCTTGGAGCAAATAATTCATGCCTGGAAATTTTGAAATCATATCATACACGATTTTATTCATATAAATAAGTAAGATTTAGCCGCTATTTAAATAATTGAGAACACTTGCGTGAATCTATGTGTGGAACTGTTCTAGAAATATAATACAATTTATTTGTCCGGGTTTTTTTCTTCATAAAATTTAACATTAAATGATTTGTAAACAGTCTAGTTCATTCGAGTGTGATCCGTGTTGCGATCATTACATAAATTTATTGCAAAAAAAATTGCTCAATGTGTTTTGCAAGAATCTATGAAATCAAGTAATAATACTTTATTTCATGTGAAAAACAGGTAGACCATAAGCAATGGTTTTCTACTCCCAGTCTAGATTTTTTAAAAGCGAAAGATTTAAACTATAATTCCCAGATGACGAATGTTTTAAAGAATCCATAATAAATTAACCAGAAGTGGCTAGTATAGAAAACGAATAGCTCAAGAATGCGAGGGTAACGTTGGGCAGTTTTGTCGAATGTGATATAATGTGACATAAAACTAAAAGATTACAACAGATTTGATATGTGAGTATATTTTTGTGGCGAAAATTTACGGGTTCTTATATATCTACTTTACCTTCTGTCGGGTTATTGAGTTTTTTGCAACCATTGCAATTTTTTGGAATTCAGTATGAGTTTGTGGTCTTTGTGCAAGCCATAACATTTTTTTATTTGCTTCCATATATTAAAAACTTAAATTCTTGTTTTTACCCACTATTCGATTTTGATTTTTATCACTTTTGGTTCATTCATGAGGCATGTACAAATTTTTCTTGCAATCTTGGGACTGAAAAACGCGGTTTTTCATGCAATGCAAAAATTTAAGATGTTTACCACTAATCTCATAAAAGCAATGTATTTTACAATTTGAAAATCTGATAAGGTTTAAGGTTTTCTGTCCTTTATAGGACAGAAAACCTTGGTCATGAGAGGACAAACAGGAGAATCTGAAATGTACTATTTTCGATCTGATCTCTATTTACAGCAAGAGAGCCCTCAAAATTTAGTACGAGAATAAAACTCTACTAACATTTTTGATGAAATATAAAGCAGAACTTTATTTGAAATGCTGTTCAGACTAGCAGTTGTGTCATTTCGCCCTGTGATGCGGCTAAAAGCTGTTGTATAGCCCCTGAGCTCACTTTTTTGGATCCCGTTGTAAATGTAATCACACTTTTCGCTTGGAAAAATGATATCCTTTTTAAAAGATTTCCCTTTAACGTTTACTAAAAATAGCTGCTACCTAAGCATAGCTACAAGAATTCAATTGAATAAATATCAAAACAATAAAAAATATTGCAAATCCGCAGCGCTTTAGACATAACAGTGCCAAACCAGACACAATAAACTGACACAGACGGTAACAATTATAGAGCAGTCTGAAGAAAAAAACTATAAAAAATAATTCAGGAACACAAAAACGTTTGTTCTCTCTGGACCACTCTCAGTCAGCTCAGTAGTATATACAGTTTTCAAGTTGCTTTTAAAGGAGTTGCACAGCCCACTCTCATCATCATTCAAATGGGCTTCATACATACAATTACTCCATACCTTTGTAAGTATTATTATTCCCAGGTGCATTTGATGCTTGTTTTCTGTCGTGTTTCTGATCACGCTTTCCTATGTTCCTTTCCCTTGCTCCCATGATATCTTAAACATGGATTCCACGTACACAATGTGAGCTTTTGTTTGCTTAAGGTCGTCTTAACTTGTAGCACAACCTCCTGTATACTCTGTTTGGACTGTGAGTCTCAATGAAATAACAAAATGCTATAATGTCGTTGAGTTATGACGAATGTAACCGACAGCTTGTGCATAAGTAATCAAATCCTGTGCTCCTTGCTCTCCTAGCATATCTTTTTCCCAATCTACTTTTACCATAAGCCCAATAGACTTGGAAAACTTTCAGATCATGCTATGCGATACGCCAAATATATGGCTCTCAAATTACATATGAACCATTTTGTTCACTTATCCAGTTCAGATATGTAGACCAACATGATGTTATTGCATTATCTTCACCGAACACCCCTCCCTACTGTTATTGCCACTAACTGACTGAATGCGGTGCTGTGGGTTACTAATGACCGAGAAAAAATGAACCAAAATGGAAGCCACTCTGCTAGTGAAAACAAAACAAATCATTTGTTCCTAAGGTGGATTCCATTACATACCTGATTTATTGGCTCATGAGGGAGTCACGCATTAAATCTTGAGATTATCACTGCCTTGTGTGCTCATGCATGTAATTGCGCAATCAGACTAACTCAACCATATGGACTGCCAATTCTAAATTCAGAGGATAACAACGGGGCTCAAATTCAGTATGTTAATGTAGAAACCTTGAGAAATGCAGAAGGCAACAAAGTCCATATGATCTATTCTTGTCATAATAGGAGTATTCACGAGCACCGGGGTAACGGGGTATAAGGATGTAATAATTTTTTTTTTTTATGCAACTGTTTTTCTCAAAGTTAGTCTGACTGAATTTGTAAATGAATTTGTGTACTAATCGTCATTTGAAAAACCTTTTGTAATAAGGAAATGATATGAAATAAATAATAATAATAATAATAATAATAAGGGTATTAGGGTATTTTTTTGTAATGTATTTAAATGGAGAAAAGTTACCCTAATACCCTTATACCCCGTTACCCCGGTGCTCGTGAATACCCCTATTGTTCATAAGTACATCATCATCAAGTTGAGAAGGCTGATACCAAGCCATGTTATTATAATTTCACAAACCTTTTACTGAAATGTTAAAAAATGAATATGTTTTCAAGAGGTGCAAAATTGGTAGCCTAGTCAGTCGTTAGAGCCCAGAAACAATGGCACATTTTGCCAGAATAAACATTGACAACTTTTAGACATCGAGTCTGCACTCGCTCAATACATGCATGTGCATATGCATTCAAAAGGGATAAACGATCTTCATATTTAGTTAGCTAGTTAGAAATGCATCCAAGGTGAATTCAAGAAACTCATATGGAGCGTGATGCACCATTCTACTTATTAAATACAAGAGCTTTGGCTTGCATATAATTAAGGCAAGCTGTACAACAGGAAAAGTTTGAATACAGATTAACTTTTAGTTATTGCGACAGTCACAATGAGAACTGCTTATGAGACACCTGCTGTACAACAAGGTCTTATGTCTTAAATATCTTAAATATGAATGGGTAACATTATGATACTAGTGCACCTTACCCGTAACATTGATTTGCATGCATTATGTATGTTAACTACCAACAGAATGCAATCTTGCACTTGACTAAATTTATTCTATTACAATTTATGTTATGGTAGGCTTCATTGTCAAGAGATTCGAATCTCAGTGTCTGTCATTACACAGGCATATCGTAATAGTAAAATATGGATGAGCTAAAGATGGTTGTGAGCGTAAGGATCAATTGATGTGCTGATCATGAGTACTCTCGACATGTGTGACATTATGGTAAAGTGACCTAATCACGTCATTTGACAGGCTAGTGAGAGCGATAACTAGTACTAACTAAAGTGTGGGGTGCGCCGTTCATTAACACCTGCAATCCAAACAAGCTGAGTTGTTAAAAACACATTATAACAGTTCTTACAAGCGTTTCGAAAAGAAAACATTTAGTGCATGGGAAAAAAATGAATACACGCCATGCTGTAAAATGAAAAAATTACAATTCGGCCGATGAAATTGTCTATTAAACCAATGGTGGTATTTTGGTACTTTTTTTGAAGGTCCTTAAACAATTTGCAGTCGTGTGACATCACAATGAATCCCCAGCTTAATCTAAGAGATGAGCCGTTTCATATCAAATTAGGTGTAATCTTTAAGCTTTATGTACATGTGTGCTTCATTGAAAGGAAATTATGATTACGGATTCAAAAGTTCCTGAATTGGCTTTATCCAACAATGTTGATAGCTTGTTCCATAAGAGCATGTTGAGCCAAAAATTAATTTTGTGCTGCTCATGCTCGTAACGGTGACTTTATTCGTCGCTAGTTTCATATGTATTTTTCGGTGGTTTGTTTCGTTGCTTATAAGTAAATGCAGAAAAAGGATTGGAGCTTTCTGCATTGCCTGCACCGCAAGAATGAGAGCATTCTAACGTAATAAAAAATTTCATCTTTTTGCTGTGGGATATAAACACAATCTCATTTCTGCTCATTTGGGGAGCAATCATCATTAAAACCATAATAGGAATATCAGCAGTGTCCTTCCATAAGATATAACACTGTCTTATTAGGGAGTCCACACCTTTATCGTGAGAGATAAGGAATATGCCATGGCTGCTCAATATCTTCTTTCTTTCATTCATTTAACGCAGTGCTGAATGAATATGAGTGTACAGCAGACAAGACAGGCTCTCTTGTTATTGTGCATTACTATTCAAAACAGCGTTGGTTTGTTATGCAATTAAGAATGAATCTATGAAAAACAAATATATGAATGTGTATTCAACATGCATGGACCAATAATAGCCTTGTTTAACATTTTAATGAAACAAACAAACCATTTTTGTTCAATCAATTCAATAATGAGCATGGGAAAGAGGTTTTTCTACAAGAACGCGAATAAAATACATTACGAAAAATGTGTTTCATCTTCAAGGAAACTAAAACGACCGTAACTGCTGTGACATTTTAATAAAGCTAGTAGTGATCTATTAGATTCGTATGAGCCTGATAATATGGTTGACACAAAGTCAAAATTGTTAGTTATTACGCTTCATGGGATGACGGCATGCATGGAATCTACACTGTTGGAAAAATACAATTATCATAAAGTTTGAAAACGTTCTCCCTTATCAAACGTATGCACACGGATGCATAAATTCTTTTTCAGAATGCTTACAAATTGTGAGTGCTGGAAGTAGTGCGAACAGTTGAGAACGTTATCAAATGGTAAACGACGTCAAGTCCCCTCCACTGGAGAGTAATGAGGTGAAAATTTAACCATACAGGCATATTCCCACACGAAGAGCATTATAACATTTTGAATTCATATCTTCAAACTGCATGTGTGTCCGTGATTGGATTTTCCATGCTATTCTGAGCTATAAAATCCTATTGAGGTCTTTCATTGCCTGGTTGTTGGGGAAATAAAATGATTACCATGGAATCTAGAAATGCAGTCAATAGTTATCTGGTGTTTGATTGTCATTTTGATACATTTGTGGAGTTTCATACGTGAGCGGCTCAGCCAGTTTTTGGACTTATTCGGCTAAATTTGCATTCGCATTCAAGTTATTTACAACAGCATTATATACAAAGGCTCAAGGTTTGATTAAACTGAATATGAATATTCAGTCATATTAGCTTGCCTAATCAATTACAGCCTTACAAAAAAGGCTATTGGACAACCAATATGCTCAAGCATTAAGGTTTCATTCTTTGTCAACTCCTACAAAGTTTCCTATACAGATATAAAACTCGACCGGTTGCAGCTTGAGAACATGTTCTATAAATGTTATAGCGTTGTGAGAATGAATCTATCCAAAATATAACCAAGCAAGTAATTCAATCATGATAACAATTTGTCTAGCAACAAGTCAATTATAAATCTTTCAAAAGTAGATAATTGAGAAAGTTTGAGGAGGTGGTATTTGATATTTTTGCGGCCCACGAATAAAGAAGTTACAAATGAAATACTAATACAACTCAACCGCCTACAGTTTACAAAATGGTCGTAGATTATGGCAGTTGCTAATCTCGATGGGTGTGATAAATGAGCTTGCTTCCTTTTCTTGAATTACACAGTTTGATTTTATGAGAAAACCAAAATTAAACCACCTTATGTTTATTTAGGAGCAATGCTACAGCTCATATTCGTTCATGCTGATTCACTGATTTTCCTAAATACGGCTATATAAGCAACGAGACAAACTAAACAACACACAAAAGTATCACAAAGTATTTAAAATTCTAAATGATAAAAATATTGCCGTCCATGATAGATAACTTGTTTTATCAAATTTTGCAACCCGCTTGTGTCTGGCTTACATTTTTGGTTTGCTCTACAGCGAGTCAGTTTTCAAACGACTTCCTTAACTGATTGAACCGTATAAACACAGTTGAACATGAATGCGGTAGCTTTATATGAGGGGGAGGTGAATTCAGTTGTCCTTATAGGATAGTTATCAAAATACTCTCTGAACATGATTTGTGAATGTGCCGGGTGGATTATAGATAAAACATACAACTGCATGTGAGTAAACTTGTCAGACTAAATGATTTCCACAAGCATAATAATTCACATTATACCAAGTTCAGACTTGAAAGTTAGAGAGCAGAAAGATAATTCTCGACTTTAATATGTGCAGGTCAACTATTGTAAAACGATACTTTGTTGCAAATAGGAATAGGGTGACAAGAGAAAACTGTCAATCTTAGAAATGGTATCCCCGAATGTTTGAAACACGATACATTATACGACTTTTCTCATGTACATCTGTTAATATTTTAAGAAGGTTAAGTCAGGTAAAGTATTTTTGTAAGGTTTAGAACGAAGGTAATAATGAAAGGCAAGAATATGAAACCTTAGGTTAATGCTATTTCTTAGTTATTTGAATATTTTATTGAATTTGGTTCAAAAACTATCTTCTCCTATCTATTTGTCTGACTTCTCCAATGTTAATTCTGCATGCTACATTAGATTTGCTGGTAAATTGAACTACTATTGTTTGTCGATTGCTTCGTAAAATACCCAAGAAACTCTAGTCCATAATTCAAACGAATGGACAATGGACAGAAGTGCTATAGTTTCAGCTTCATCGTGGCAATATATTCTACAAATCAGAAAGGAAAACGCTTACTGCTTTCCGACAATTTTTACTACATTTTTCATTATAAAAAAATAAAAACGGAATAAAACTGCTGGTAAGGTAAGCTAGAATCAGAAACTGTAACTGTGTACTCTAAGGGAAAATCAATCACTAACATAGTGAAATTAACGAAAAAAATCAACCTAAGGCATTATCTTCTTCCGCTTCATCCTTACCTTTGTTTTAAACCTTAAAAAATACCTGAAATATCTTTTTTAAATCCTTTAAAAAACAAGTTTGATTAATTCTAAATTAGTATGAGAAAAATACTATAACATTTCGATCACTACAGCATCATAAATGGTGAATACATAACCACACCACATCTATTCTCAAGAAGCCCCTTTGTACTCCACGCATGTGGTTTAAAACTCGTATTTTTTCGGCTATTTAAAAAAATAGTGATGACAATATTTATATAGAAATACTCATAAATAATACCCCATAAATACTCATAATAAAAT
>Ga0210040_10009289_pt1 | contig 11477 bp, 10 predicted proteins | sample CryGeyCG12114_NA_FD_185462 | JGI IMG/M metagenome (GOLD analysis project Ga0210040, IMG submission 185462) | Groundwater microbial communities from aquifer - Crystal Geyser CG19_WC_8/21/14_NA (SPAdes) (version 2) | ecosystem: Environmental > Aquatic > Deep subsurface > Groundwater | place: USA... | reverse complement strand
CGGCCCGAGCCGCGTCGTGGCGGTGCTCGGTGTCTCGCCGAGCCTGGCCGCCGACGAGCGGGCCGGGGCGCACGAGGTCGCCCGCGTCATCGGGGCGGCCCTGGTCGAGGTGACCACCGACGAGGGCAGCATCGCGGCTTACCAGGCCAACGGTCCCGACCGCTGCTTCCACTGCAAGAACGAGCTGTTCACCAAGATCTCCGACGACGTGGTGCACACGCACGCCCTCGACGCCGTCGCGTACGGGGAGAACCTCGACGACGTCCGACGTCCGGACCGTCCGGGCAGCCGAGCCGCGGCCGAGCACCGCGTGCTGGCCCCGTTGCGCGACGCGGGTCTGGACAAGGCCGCCGTACGCCTGCTCGCCCGGGCCTGGGACCTGCCGTGCGCCGACAAGCCGGCAGCGCCCTGCCTGGCCTCGCGGATCCCGCACGGCTCCGAGGTCAGCCCGGAGAAGCTGCGGCAGGTCGAGCAGGCCGAGAGCGGTCTGCGCCGCCTCGGCTTCGGCGACTTCCGGGTGCGCCACCACGACGAGATCGCCCGGCTCGAGCTGCCCGGGGACGACCTGGCGCGGGCCGCCCAGGAGCCGCTGCGGACCGCCGTCCGCGAGGCCGTCATGGCCGCGGGCTTCCGCTACGTCGTGCTCGACCTCGGCACCATGCAGCCGGGCGCGTTCACCCTGACCGTGCTGCAGGGCCGCGCGTGAGCGAGCCCCGGACGCCGGCTGCCGGGCTGGACGGCTTCGCCGAGCTCGACCTGGCCCGGCAGGACCGGCGCGGCTATCCCGAGGCCGTCTACTGCGCGGGCAAGACGCCCGAGCAGGTGCGGCTCATCGCCGAGGCCGTGTCCGGACGCCCCGACGTCGTGACGCTGTTCACCCGGGCGAGCGAGGAGCACGCGGCCGCGGTGCACGCGGCGTTGCCCGACGCCGCCTGGGACCCGGACGCGCGACTGCTCGCCTGGCCCCCGGCCGTACCGCCCAGCACCGGCGGGCTGGTCCTCGTCCTCGCGGCCGGGACCTCCGACCTCCCGGTGGCCAAGGAGGCCTGGCTGACCGCGCGCTACCTCGGCCGTCGGGCCGAGCTGGTCGTCGACGTCGGCGTCGCCGGCCTGCACCGCATCCTGGGCAAGCTCGACCTGCTGCGTTCCGCGCGCGTCGTCGTGGTGGCGGCCGGTATGGACGGCGCGCTGCCCAGCGTGGTCGCCGGACTGGTCCGCGCCCCCGTCGTCGCGCTCCCGACGTCGGTCGGCTACGGGGCGTCCTTCGGCGGCGTCGCGGCGCTGCTGACCATGCTCAACAGCTGCGCCCCGGGCGTCAGCGTGGTCAACATCGACAACGGCTACGGCGCCGGTCACCTCGCTGCGCAGATCGCCGAGCCCACGGAGGACTCGCAGCCCGAGCAGGGCGGTACCGCGTGAGGCACCTGTGGATCGACGCGTCGGCCGGGGTCGCCGGCGACATGCTGCTCGGCGCGCTGCTCGACGCCGGTGCGTCGCTCGAGGTGGTCCAGCGGGCCGTCGACGCCGTCGTCGCCGGGTCGGTGAGCGTCGAGGTCCACTCGGTGACGCGGGCGGGGATGCGGGCGACGAAGGCCGACGTGGTGATGCGCGTGGACGACCCGCCGCACCGCGACTGGCGCACGATCCAGACGATGGTGACCGAGGCCGACCTCGACGACCGGGTGCGTACGGACGTCCTGCGGGTGTTCGGCAGCCTGGCCGACGCCGAGGGTCAGGCCCACGGGATCCCGCCGGCGGACGTGCACTTCCACGAGGTCGGCGCGCTCGACTCGATCGCCGACATCGTGGGGGTCTGCGCGGCCGTCGCCGACCTCGGCGTGGGCTCGGTGAGCGCGGGCGAGGTGTCGGTGGGCTCCGGGACCGTCCGGATGGCGCACGGCCGGATCGCGGTGCCCGGGCCCGCGGTGGTCGAGCTGTCCCGCGGCTGGCGCGTCCGTGCGGGTGGCGAGGGTGAGCTGACGACCCCGACGGGCATGGCGCTGGTGACCACCCTGGGGGAGATCTGCGAGGACCTGCCGCCGATGAGTCTCGAGCGGTCCGGCACGGGGGCCGGCACGCGCGACGTCGTCGGCCGGCCGAACGTCACCCGCGTGTTCCTGGGCCAGCGGGCGGACACCACGTCGACCGCCGGGAACGACGGCACACCGGCGACGGTGATCGAGGCGAACGTCGACGACCTGGACCCGCGGCTGTGGCCCGGCGTGCTCTCGGCGTTGATGGCCGCCGGCGCGCAGGACGCGTGGCTCGTCCCGATCCTGATGAAGAAGGGTCGACCGGCGCACACCCTGCACGTCCTCTGCGCCCCGGACGACGCGCCCCGGCTGCGGGACGTCGTCTTCGCCCAGACCTCGACCATCGGCGTACGGCAGGCGGCGACGACGAAGTTCATGCTCCCGCGCACCTGGGTCGACGTCCAGGTCGACGGGCACCCGGTGCCGGTGAAGGTCAGCCACGACGGCGGCGTGATCGTGCAGGTCACGCCTGAGTTCGACGCCGTGGCACGGCTGGCGGGGGAGATCGGCACGGCGGAGGTCGTCGTCATGGCCGCAGTCGCCGCCGCGGCCGCAGCGGCGGGACTGGTTCCGGGGTCGCCGGTACCGGTGGGGGGCGTGTCCGCCGCGCGTACCTCGGCTCCACACGTCCCCTGAGCTGAGCTTGTCGGAGGGTCTCGAAGAGGTCGACGGCTCGTGGTGTCCGCGACCTCGAGGGTTGGCGCCGGTCCGCCTGGTGTTGTCCGTCGCTGTCGGGTGTTGTCGTCGCACTCCGAGCGGCCGGTTCTGTCGGTGCGGTTGGGCAGAATAGAACACATGATCGAGGTCGAGGCGCTGGACCGGCGGGCGACGCTCGCGGCGTCCGAGTCCTCCCTCGGGGCCGTGATGCTGGCGGAGGCCGAGCAGCTGGCGTTGGCGGCGCACTGGGCTGATCTGCACGACCCGGCGAGCCTGCCTGCGGCGGTGACGGAGCTGGAGCGGCGGCGGCGTCGGTTCGACGGGGCGTACGGCGTGCAGCCGGGTGGTGACGGGACGCCGGAGGTGCTGGCGTTCTGCTTCCGCGAGCTCGGTGTCGTCCTGCAGTCGAGCGCGGGCGGGGCCAAGCACCTGGTGGCGGACGCCCTGGATCTGCGGCACCGGTTGCCGCGGTTGTGGGCTGAGGTCCAGGCCGGGCGGGTGCGGGGGTGGAAGGCGCGCAAGGTCGCCCAGGCCACGCGGCACCTGCCGGTCGCGGTGATGGGCGAGGTCGACGCTGGGCTGGCGGGACTGCTGACGGCGTTGGCGTGGTCGCGGTTCGAGGCGGTGCTGGACGCGACGGTCATGCGGGCCGACCCGGTCGGTGCCGCGCACCTGGAGGCGGAGGCGGCCTCCCGCCGCTTCGTGAGCCTGGGCCAGGACGGCGGTCGTGGGTTGAAGACGTTGATCGCACGGGGCGAGGTGCTCGACATCCTGACGTTCCTCGCCGCGGTGAACCGGGTCGCGGACCTGCTCGGCCTCGAGGGCGACGCCGACACGGTGGAGGTGCGGCGGTCGAAGGCGGTCGGGATCCTCGGCCAGCCCGACCGGGCGCTGGCCCTGCTCGCCCGTCACCAGCAGGACCCGGACGTCCCGTCAGCGCCGGTCGAGCCACGCTCGCCAGGTGGGTGGCGTCGGACCGGCGGCGGCCCCCTCGAGCCGGACGACGACGAGCCGAGCGACGACGAGCCGAGCGAAAGCGAGCCTGCGCCCGACGACCTCGTGGAGGCCACGCCGTCGTGGTCCCCAAAGCCGCGCGACGAGGACGCGCCCGTGTTCGAGCCCGAGCCCGTGCGTGAGGCCGACGAGGCAGGCAGGCGGTCGCTCGACCTGTCCAAGCCGGCGACCGGCCGCGTTTCGGTGGCGTCGGTGCGGGTGCAGCTGTACGTGCACCTGACCGAAGCTGCCCTGAACGACGAGGACCCGGACGCGGTCTGCCGGGTCGAGGGCGTCGGGCCGGTCACCGTCCGCACGGTGCGCGACTGGCTGCGCCGTCCCGACGCACGGGTCACGGTCCGTCCGGTCGTCGTGCCGGGGCGAGCGGTGCCCGTCGACGGTTACGAGATCCCGCACTCGGTCCGCGAGGCGGTGCTGCTGCGCCACCCCGCGAGCGCGTTCCCATGGAGCTGGTGCACCGACCGGCACTCGTTGCAGCTCGACCACGTCCGCCGCTACCTTGCCCTGGTCCGGGGCGGCCCGCCCCGGCAGACCGACCCGGACAACCTGGCCCCGCTCCTCGGCACCGAGCACCAGCCGAAGACGAACGGCCGGTGGCAGGAGCGCACGCCCGCGCCCGGTGTCTACCTCTGGCGCAGCCCGCACGGGTGGGTCGAGCTCGTCACCAACCAGGGCACGTTCCCCCTCGGCCACGGCGCCACCGCTCAGAGGATCTGGCACGCCACCACACCGGTCCAGGCCGATCTCGAGGTCGCGGCGTGAGCCGGCGGGCACGAGGAATCGTGACCCCGTCCGGAGCGTGGATCCAGCCATCTCCGCGGCTGGTCCGTAGGGTCGCACCGTGACCGACTCGCCTGTCCCGGCGCCCGACCGCATGCCTGCCGCGTTCCTCGGGCACGGCAACCCGATGAACGCGCTGGCCGACAACCGTTACACGCAGGCCTGGCACGCGTTCGGTCGCGCCGTCCCGAAGCCGCGAGCGATCCTCGTGGTCTCGGCCCACTGGTACATCAACGCGACCGCGGTCACCGCGATGCCTCGACCGCGCACGATCCACGACTTCTACGGCTTCCCCAAGCCGCTGTTCGACGTGGAGTACCCGGCCCCAGGGCTGCCGAGCTTCGTCGACGAGGTCAGCGACGCGGTGCACCCGACCTGGGTGGGCGCGGACGTCGACAGCTGGGGCATCGACCACGGCACCTGGTCGGTTCTCATGCACACGTTCCCGGACGCCGACATCCCGGTCACGCAGCTGAGCATCAACGCCGACAAGCCGCTCGACTATCACGTCGACCTCGGCGCCCGGCTGGCTCCGCTGCGCGAGCAGGGCGTGCTGATCATCGGCAGCGGGAACGTCGTGCACAACCTCGGCGGGATGAACCCACGGCTGCCCGACGCCGGGTTCGACTGGGCGGAGCGCTTCGACGAGCGGGTCAAGGAGACGATGACCGACGACCCGACCGAGATCGCGGCGCTCGACTCGCACCGGGACTTCGACATCGCCGTCCCCACCCCCGACCACTACATCCCGCTGCTCTACCTGGCCGGCCTGGCGGGGGCCGCGAACCGGGGCGCCGACGTGCTCGTCGACGGCTACGCGTACGGCTCGCTCTCGATGACCGCGTACACGTTGGACCTCCCCTGCCCGGGTGCCGGCGACGGCACCGTGGCCGCCGCGCCGCTGCCCGAGGGCGTTCCGCCGGACGCCTCGAACATCTGAGGTCGCAGACGGTCGCCCGGGTGACCGCCTCGGCTGCTGCTGGAGTCGCCTGTTCTCGTCGACGTCCTGCGTCGAACGCGCGGCCGAGCCTGCCGAGGACGGGGGCTGACCGGCGGAAGCCTGGCCTGCAGGATGACGGGGGAACGAGGAGGTTCTGCGCGGTGGTGGGCGAACGGTTGCGCTGGGGCAACGAGGTGCTGTCCGTCGAGGCGAGCTGGTCACGACGACCACGCTCCTCACCTGACGGGGGTCCGTGCCGGTGAGGTCGACCTCGAGCTGCCCGCGGGCCGGCCGCTGGGGGAGGGCCGGTGGTTCGCCGAGCCCGCCGACGCCCTCCGGTTCCCGACCCTCGCCCAGGAGCCGACCGGTCAGAACCCGCGCAGCACGCGATCCGTCGTCTCCACCGGGACGTCGTGGTCACGAACCCGCTCAGCCCGTCTTCGTGAAGCCTTCCGGCATCCGGTCGAGCCAGACGGCGGGGTGGACGGCGACCGCCGCACCCCCAGGCCGCCTACGCGCCTCCGTCACGGCGTCGAGGAGCGCCACAGTGGTGACGTCGGGTCCGTGGCGCTCCAGGATCCAGGCCCGGTTCGCCTCGGCGAGCGGGGCCAGCTCGGCCTGGCGGACGAGCAGGTCGGCGACGCGGTCGGCCAGCAGCAGCGGTCGCTGCTCCGGTACCCGCCACGCGCCGGGGGCGTCGAGCAGGGCGACACCGCCGCCGCCGTCGTAGCCGGCGACGAGGCAGCCCGACATCAGCGCTTCCGCGACGGGCAGGCCGAAGCTGTCGGTGTGCGACAGGGCGACGAAGACCGCCGCCTCGGCGAGCGCCCGCGCGACCTCGGGACGACCGACGTCGACGAGCACGTGGACCGCTCCGGCCGGCACCCGTGGGTCTTGCTCGAGCAGCCGGCGGAGCAGGACCGCCTCGTGCGGCCGCTTCTTCGGCAGCAGCGCGATCCCGCTCTTGCGTGCAGCCGGGGCGAACGTCTGCGGGTCGACCGGCGGCGGCACGACCGTGACGGGCAGCGACGGGTTCAGCGCGCGGAGGACCTGGGCGGACTCCTCCGACACCGCCCACACCCCTGGGGCCGGCGACCAGCCCGGGTGGTCCTCGAGCGGGCCGTCCCAGGTGGCGTACGTGTAGAAGTGGTTCTGGTTGAAGATGATCTTGCGCGCGCCGGGCGCCGGGTCGACCCCGACCAGGATCGGCGCCTCCGGATACAGGACCAGGTCGTCCCGACCGATCTCCAGCGCGGTGCCCGTGACCACGGGTACGCCGCCCATCCAGGTGGGCGTCCCGGGCTGCGGCAGCCAGAGGCTCGCCTCGATCCCCGCGGCCCGTAGCGACGCGATGTGGTGCAGGTGCACGTCCACGCCGCCGCTGAGGTTCCGGGTGGCGAAGCTGGCGTAGAGCACTCGTCCGGGCACCCGGCCACGGTAGCGATCGTCGACCCGGTCCCAGCCCGAGGATGAGCGCCCGCCGGCGTCGTCGTCATCAGCCCTACCAGTCCCTTCCGTCCCCGCTGTTCTGAGATTCCTCGCGCTGGTCCGCGAGCTCGGCGTCGCTCGGGTGCGCTACCGCGGCGGCAACTTCGTCTCCGGCTTCCGCTGGGAGGACGCCCCTGGCTCCGCGCTCGCCGACCAGCGGGTCCGCAACGGCGCGACCGAACCCTTCGACATCCGCACCTGGTACCTGGGGCGCGAGCTCAAGGGCGAGGGGCTCTACCGCAGCGAGGACATCGCCGGGCCCGGGACTGGCCGGTCGCCCCGCGCGTCGCCGAGGACGTCTGCTCGGTCGCGGACGCCGTCCTGGTCGCCACCCGCGACGAGGAGCGGCAGACGGTGACCGTCCTCGTGGTCAACCGGTCTCAGACCGAGGCCGCCGTTCTCGTGGAGCTCGCCGGCTTCGGGCCGCTGTCGGTCGCGGGGTGCTGGACCGTGGCGGACGACGACCGTGACGCCACCAACTCCGCCGAGGCCCCCGAGCGGGTGGTGCCGCAGCCGAACCACACCGCAGCCGTCACCGCGATGGGCGAGGTGAGCCTGCAGGTGCCGCCGATCTCGTGGACGCTCCTGTCGATCACCGCGACCTGACCGGACCCGACACGGGTCAGCGTCCGGCGCGCACGACGTTCTGCAGCGGCTCCCCGCTCGCGAGGCGCCCGAGCTGCGCCTTGATCAACCGGTCGGCGCGCGGGGCGAAGGCCGAGCTCGCCCCACCGACGTGCGGCGAGATCAGCACGTCGGGCACCCGCCAGAGCGGGTGGTCCGCGGGCAGCGGCTCGGGGTCGGTGACGTCCAGGGCCGCCCGCAGCCGGCCGCTGCTCGTCTCCGCCAGCAGGGCCGCGGTGTCGACGAGCTTGCCGCGGGCCACGTTCACGACCAGCGCCCGGTCGGGCAGCCGGGCCAGCGCGGCCGCGTCGACGATCCCCTCGGTCTCGGGGGTCAGCGGTGCGATCACGACGAGGACGTCGGCGTGCGGGAGCAGGTCGAGGAGCCGGTCCTGGCTGTGGACCTCGGGCTCGGCGCGGGCGCGGCGCGCCACCCGGGTGACCGAGGCGACCTCGAACGTCTGCAGCCGGGCTTCGATCGCCTGCCCGATCCGCCCGTAGCCGAGGATCAGCACCCGCAGGTCGGCGAGCGCGGTGCCGGGCACGGGAGCCCACTCGCCGCGTTCCTGCTGCCGGGCGTACACGTCCAGGTGCCGTCCGCTGGCCAGGATGAGCGCCAGCGCGAGCTCGGCGGTGCTGGCGTCGTGCACCCCCGCGGCGTTGCAGAGCGTGATGTGCGGGTCGAGGTGGGGCAGGACGTCGTCGACCCCGGCGGTCAGCGTCTGCACGGTCCTCAGCGACGGCAGCCCGGTCAGCACCCGCGCCCCGCCGGGCCGCATGTAGGGCAGCACCACGAGCTCGACCTCGGCGACGGAAGCAGGCAGCTCGGCGCCGTCACCGGTGAAGCAGTCGACCTCGAGACCGGCCGGCAGCCCATCCAGCCGGCGGGCGGCCTCGTCGACGTCGGCGTAGGGGAGCCACACATGCACCATGGCTCGATCCTCTCCTGCGACGCTCAGGCGGCCGTGATCGTCCAGCGGGGCGGCTCGGCGCCGGACCGGGTGCACGTGTCCGCGGCGACCCGGACCGCGAGGCCGAGCAGGGCCTCCAGGTCGGCGACGTCGAGCGACGCCACGCCCGCGCGGGTCAGGCGTCCGGTCTGCCACAGGGACGCGAGCGTGGCCGACATGAACGCGTCCCCGGCCCCCACGGTGTCGGCGACCACGACGGTCGGGGTGGCGACCCTCGCCGTCGACGGTCCCGTCGTCGCCCAGGCGCCGGCGGCACCGAAGGTCACCAGCACCAGCGCCGTGCCGGCGTCGAGCCACCGCCGGGCGACCTGCTCGACCGGCTCGCCCGGGTGCAACCAGGCGAGGTCCTCGTCGCTGACCTTGACCACGTCGCTGAGCGCCACCCAGCCCGCCAGCTGCTCGCGGTAGGCCTCCGGGTCGTCGATCACGGTGGGGCGGACGTTCGGGTCGAACGTGATCAGACGGCGACCCGACTCGGCTCGCACCAGGCCGGTCAGGGTGCCGGCCTGCGGCTCGTACGCGAGGGCGACCGAGCCGACGTGCAGCGCGGCGCCGGGGGGCAGCGTGAGGGCGGCGAGGTGCTCGGGCAGCAGCCCGCGGTCGGCGGTCCCGGCGTTGTAGAAGCGGTACCCGGTCACCCCGCCGTCGCCGTCGACGTCGGCCACCGCCAGCCCGGTCTGGTCGGTGCTGGGCACCAGGAACGTGTCCTGCACGCCCGAGCCGGCGAGGTGGCGCCGCAGCAGCCCGCCGAAGCCGTCGTCGGAGACCCGCGCCAGCAGGACGGTCGGCACCCCGAGCCGGCCGAGGCCGACGGCGACGTTGAGGCAGGACCCGCCTGGGTGGGGCGCGTACGCGGGCCCGCCGTCGTGCGCGGTGGTGGAGGTCAGGTCGACGAACGCGTCGCCGGCCACCACGACCGCGGGCGCGGTCTCCTGGTTGCTCGCGCTCATCACGTGGTCGCGTCGAACGCGCGCGAGGCCGCGACGGTCAGCTCCTCGGTGAAGAGCTCGGCGGCCACGTCGCGGGGTCCGCCATCACGGGACGATGACGATCTTGTGCGCCGTGCCGTCGTGCTGCGCCGCCTCGATCGCCTGCTCGTAGTCGGCGAGGCCGAAGTGGTGCGTGATCAGCCCCGTCGTGGCGACCCGGCCGCCGCGCAGGGCGGCGAGCGCGGCCGCGAACGACGTCATCTCCGCGAACGACCCCAGCACGGTCAGCTCCCGACGGAACATCTCGTACGGCGACAGCGCGAGCCGGGCGTCCTCCCGGGCGACGCCGTAGACGAGCAGCGTGCCGCCGTTGCGCAGCAGCGGGAGCCCGAGGTCGCCGACGACGGCCGAACCGGTGGCCTCGACCACGATGTCGTAGCCCTGGCCGGTGGGCGAGGCGTCCCGCAGCTGCGCAGTCACCTGGTCCGCGCTGTCCTCGGTGATCATGCCGATCGCCACCGTCGCGTCGACGCCGAGCGCCCGTACGGTGTCGAGCTTGGCCTGCGCCGGGTCGGCGACGGTCACGTGGGCCACGCCGCCGGACGCCAGCAGCTGGGCCAGCAGCGACCCGGTCGGGCCGGCGCCGAAGACGAGTGCGCTGGTGCCGGGACGCGGACGGAGCCGCTCCAGGCCGTGCATGGCGCAGGAGGCGGGTTCGGCGAAGACCGCGGTGTCGGGCTCGAGGCCGTCGGCCACGAACACCTGGCCGGCGGGCACGGAGACGTACTCGGCGAACATGCCGTCCCGGTTGACCCCGACGGCGAGGACGTTCTCGCAGCGGACCAGGTCACCCGCCCGGCAGTACGCGCACAGCCCGCAGTAGGCGTTCGGGTTGACGACGACCTGCTGTCCGACGTCGAAGCCGGTCACCCCCGCGCCCAGCGCCGCGACGACCCCGACGCCCTCGTGGCCCGGGATCAGCGGGAACCTCGCCCCGAAGCCGCCGTGGTGCAGGTGCAGGTCGGTGCCGCAGAAGCCCGCCTGCGTCACCTTGATCTTGATCTCGCCGGGGCCCGCCTCGGGCTCGGGGACCTCGCGGACCTCGGGCTCCAGGGCCCGGTCGTAGACGACGGCCTGCACGGTCGCACCTCTTCTTCTGCTCGGCTGGGTCGAGCGTCAGCGTCTCATCCGCCGAGGGTGCCGCGTCCCGGAGGGTCAGGCGCGGTCGTGGAGGGTGATGAGGTAGCCGTCGGGGTCCACGAAGGTGAAGGTGCGGCCGAACGGGCCGTCGACCGGCTCCGACGCGATGGTGACCCCGTCCGCGACCATCTGGTCGTGGACGGCCTGGGCCTCGGGGGCGTGCAGCCACACCCCGACCCCGCGGCCGAGCGGGCTCGCGTCGAGGTCCGTCCCCGGCAGCGCCGTGCGCACCGCGAACGCCGCCGGAGTCGTGTCGAACACGACGGCGTGCGGCGGCCCCGCCTGGCGCGTGAGTCCCAGGTGGTGCTCGTAGAACGCCGCCGAGCGGTCGACGTCGCGCACCTGCAGGGAGATGAAGCCGGGTCCGGAAACAGTCATGTCGTCCTCCTGGTGAGTGTCAGTTGACTGACGCCAATCACTCTATGTCAGAATACTGACATGAGTCGACCGGAGCTGAAGATCGAGCTGGCGACGTCCCCCGGATACCTCGTCAAGGTCGCGTCCAGCACGTTGCGTACGGCGATGGAGGAGGTGCTGCGGCCGCTGGGGATGACGATCACGCACTACTCCTGCCTGGAGCTGCTGGCTCAGCGTCCGGGCCTGACGAGCTCCGAGCTCGCGCGCGGCGCCTTCGTCACCCGGCAGTCGATGAACGTGCTGCTCCAGGCCCTGGAGCAGGAGGGTCTGGTGACCCGGCCGGAGCACCTGGCCGCCGGCCGGACCCTGCCCGCGGAGCTGACCGACGCCGGGCGGCGCCAGGTCGCGACGGCCAGCGCAGCCGTACGGGCCGTGGAGGACCGGATGGTCTCCCGTCTCGACCCGGACGAGCGCACCCAGCTCAC
>Ga0210040_10009288_pt1 | contig 11477 bp, 13 predicted proteins | sample CryGeyCG12114_NA_FD_185462 | JGI IMG/M metagenome (GOLD analysis project Ga0210040, IMG submission 185462) | Groundwater microbial communities from aquifer - Crystal Geyser CG19_WC_8/21/14_NA (SPAdes) (version 2) | ecosystem: Environmental > Aquatic > Deep subsurface > Groundwater | place: USA... | reverse complement strand
ATCTACTTCTATGCTACTTCTATGCCATAAACAGTTTCATTTCCTTGGATACGAAACATATTAAAACAATCTAAAAACACATGCGGCTCTGTTAACAGTAGACTAAACAAGAACTGGTCCAAAAAATGAGTGTCTATTGAATATTTACACTTTTTTGAAGAAGTAATAAATAGCAAGATAAAAATATAAAATGTTTTCCCTGCGCAATATTTGTTCAGTAATTACTATCAACCTAGTTTTAGTATTTATAAACTTCTCTACCGCAATTCATTATTCCTACTGTCCTAGAGTTGGCGTAGTTGGAGGTAAAAGCTTAAATTGAGTTGTTTTAAACGCACTTATGTAATTACCTTGTATCTTGACCTTCTAAATACATAAGGCTATTTTCCAATATGCAATAGGAGAAGACAAAGGGTCTTTTAGTGTGGGGCTAGTCCCATTTCTGGATGAAGCCAAATCCATACTGCACGGACAAGTTGTCGACTCGGAATCAGAAAATGTACCTGTACTGCCAGGATTTACGATAAAAGTATTTGGGATTGATTACAAAAGGAAGGATGGGGGCAGAAAAATATTAGATGGATGGTTCCATATTGTTGTAAAAAGTCCCAGTCGAATTGCCACACTGTTTCTTTCAGGGGAACGAAGGGATAATGGGAATGCTAAATACACTTCTATTGGGGAGTTCGTTCCAAATCCACCTATTAAATGCAAAAATCTTAAAGAAGGGGGAAAAATTCGATTTGCTAATCAACGAAGTATCGTTCCATGTGCTGGAGCCAATGAATTCGACCCTTTAGTAAGCAAAACTTTTCAGTCGGAGCGATGGACAATTTGGCTGGACTGAAACATTTTTTTTTCTGTAGCTCCCATCTGGCATTGTATACGTAGCCTCGTGGGTACCTAATTTCAAAAACGGGAAAAATAGCAGCTTTGTCCAACAAGGAGATATTTTTGAATACCATACTTTTTGGAAGTTTTCTGACACCATGTGCAACCATGTGGACTCTTTCAAAATTGTGTTCGTTGACGCAAGTTTTGAATGCAAAAATATCTAGGGTTTCTGCTATAGTTTTCTATTTGTTTTTGCAGGGGATTTGTGAAAACAGAAAAGAATGGAAAATTTGGACCGACTTTAAAAGAGCAGCAACGTTAGACTTTAAGCGTCTTTAACTCTTACTTTTTTAAAGTTTTCTTCGCATATTTTATCAGCATATATGCCTAAAAAATATAGATAGCCGACTAGTATCGGAAACATTTGGGCGACAGGATGTGATACAAGGAGCCCCAGACGCAATTCCAAGCGATGCCACGGACTTTGACTGTTCCAAATCGCTCACGAACACAAAATGGGTGACCAAATTGTCCAAACCGAATCCAAAGGACCCAAAATATCAAGATAATTGTAATACAGAAGACACCAGCGATAAATTCTTGATTGGCCGATGTGGAATCGGTGTTGACGGCCATTTTGTATCCGTCAGACATCCTGACGTCACTTTTTCACCAAATTGCCGGTTCCTGCAAATAAATGAACCTCTCGAAGCACTTAATTACTAAAAAACATCAATGAAAACATTTATTTACACTCCATTCTGATTTACATAGGCAATTCAAATCAAAGAAACTAGTCACTATAGTACAATACTTGAAGAAAATCTCGAAATATCAAAGAAATTGTGACTGTCTAGCTAATCTTTTCTACTTGAATCCAGAAGGGAAAAAAAATACCAGCTCCAAAATCGCTCTCACAACTTCCAAACCCAAAATTACCGCACAAGCTACAAAAACGACTACAACTTCTACTACGACTTCTACCAGCCCATCCCCACCGCCAAATCTTTCTTTGGACATTATTTCAGAGCCAGTTCCTCTTGAGTCAGATCATGAGTTGAAGCTTGTTGAAAAATTTCCAGGAATGTTTCTTTGGGTAAGAATTCCCTTTTGCATCCGCAATATATAATTCAAAAGTACTCTACAAATCTTTGAATATTTTTCACCAGTTACCAGTGTTTTTTTATTTTAACAGAATGGTCGAAAGTACCACGGTATATTCATGATTGTTGTCACCATATTTTTCCTGCCAGTCACAATTTTCCTCTCTCGGTATTTCAAAGAAACTTTCCTAGCTGTACGACTTGGCATGATTCATCCTTGGTATTTGGTAAGATTGACTATGTTCCAAAAAATTTCATTTTTTAACTCCATGTGACAAATAAGGATGCATCTTCATGGTTATAGATCCATTTACTATCGATCGGCTTTATAATGGCTGCAATGCTAGCAGGAGTGGGCTGTCTTTCGGATGTGCGCCATATTTACGGCTTTAGTTCTTCATCTGCGGCCGTTGCTCATGTATTTTTCGGATGGCTCATTTTTTATCTCTTTATCGTCATGATTGTATTGGGTGGAATTCGACCGGTGGACATGGGAGTACGCAATATGTGCATTAATGTACACAGCATTGTTGGCTTCTTTATTTATGCGGGATGTTGTACGTTTTCTCATTTAGGCCCTTGGTTTGAATACGGCTGCAAAAGTTTTCAATTTTTGTTTTGCTTGATTTTTTCAGTATTTTTGTGTATTAACTCTACATACATACCAGGATCTCCGTCTAGAACAATTGATGCGGTCCGAGTGCTTGGAAAAGAAATGGATAGTGCAAATGATTACGTTTCGGAAATTTTGTTTGTAGGCTGGATCTTCGTGGACATCGCGTTTCATATTTTCTTCATTGTAAGACCAAATATTATTTTCTTTTGAGCTTCAATTAGCCCATTTAAAAAATTTGTTTTTTAGATTCATCAAACTTGCTCCCAGCATGGTCGACCTTGCATGTGTCCACAAGTTCCAGCCGTAAGCGAAGCAGAAATGGACGATTCTCCGGTGAACTCGAAATACTCTTACTCGTGGCATACTGACAAAATATGTTTTTAATAATCCGAAAATGTGCTCTTATTAGGGTGGCTCATTTAGAATTGCTGGTTTAGCAGTTTACTTAGGTATATCTTTGGCCACAACAATGGTTCTAGTCTTCCGAACTTATCTGATGGATTTTACAGGACGCATTTTTGGGCCCATGACATGTGACCATCACATTGCCAATGCATTTTGTAAAACTCCAGCTCAACAATTCATACTTTTCTAAAATATTCGGTTCCCAGAAATTGTACTCAAGCCCATATAGTATTGTTCAAAAATAAATAATAGTAATTTGCACAACGCATGACACAACAAGATCAAACGCAAAATTTTGTATCTTTTTATTTATTTCCTTCTTTCTCTATAGAATCAGAAAGGTACAACATTTATAATCTCCAGCTGTTAATTACATCTGAATTCATAGCCAAAATAATTCTTCAAAGTCGTCATTTACTATAGTTTATTATAATAACCATCGCGCATCATAAATTACCATTAATTGAGACCTTGGGACTTTGACATAGCATAAAGTTTGCTTTCGGTCATAAAGCCCCTCGCTCTACATAACACAATTGTGTGACAGCGAAATGAAGATATACACATTCATGCATTTGGAAGACTAATTAACATTGAATTTGAGGTACTTTGTTCCAACTTCAATATAACTTAATTGACGAACAATGGGACTAAATTAGCGAAGGAAAACATTGGATCGAACTCCACCCAAATCGTGATCAGGAATGTGTGGATGAGCCCCATTTTTGGATTTAGAACGACGAAATAATGTGTTTTTCAATCTTTTTAATGTACTATCTGACACCGGAGGACTTGAGGATGCATTTCGACCTGTGCTACGACCAACACTTCCTCTAAATTAAAAAAACAATGTTTACAAATAATAATATATAAATGGCTTCAACGAAAACAAAACTCTGATTAGCAAAAACATACCCATAGCCCGAAGAATTAGACGATGAGCTGTATGGAGAAGTAGAAGACGAAACTGCTCCCAAACTGGCACTACTTGTAGTCGAATGAGGCGAAATTCGACCTTTACTACTTTTATCGTTCAATCCCGTGCACTACAAAAACAACAGAAAACAAATATTTCATTACTCAATAAATAAAGAAAGTCGCTCCAGAACATGTAAAACTGTAAATGATGCTCTAACGCCCAAATGTGACTAACCTTGACATTGAATCCATCCATAGGAGTGACAAGACGAAGTGGAAGACAATCATCAGCTTCTCGCACAAGAGCCACCACTTGCTCATGTGAAAGCCATCGGACGTCGTCATCCCCAATTCCAACTATAACATCGCCAGTTCGAACTCCCCCCATCTAAACAAGGCATCATCACATCAAATATATAGCATTTTAAAACATTCAAAACCATATTAAGGGAGCCACAACTAAATAAAACTGTATCGATTGTTACCTTAGCCGGTGATTGTGGATCCACGGAGGCAATCATAACAGGCGCGTTCCCTTTGACTGAAAGTCCAAATCCGTCTCCCCGTTTGTGCAAAGTGACATGTCTAGGTGCGGACCATTCTCGTTTTGCCGAAAACAATGCTAATGGTCCTAAGCCTTTAAAAGGATCCTCAACACTCTTTGTGCCTAACTCTGGGTTACTTATCTCCAGTTGAATTTTCGTAGCACCTGATAGACCCAAGAAATTTTATTTAGTCATCATCTACACAATGCCAGTACATTTCATATTCCCTATTAATATTAATCAGAGCATAAATCATCCAATTAATCACCAGCAATAAGTGGAGGGTCAAAAAATCCATCGAGTTGACATTGGTCCTCCAGTCCAGCTCGTTCCAAAAGGTTCAGTAGCCGATCCTTATGAGAATTCAAAGCAGCCTGTAGTCCTTTTTTACTCCTTAGCTCTTTATTCAGTCTTCCGTGTCTGCATGCATCCTCTAGGCTGGCCATTGATTGTCTCAAATGACATAAACCCAACATTTTACCTGAAATCATATTATATCAGTATCTGTATGACACAGAATACAGAAACCTTAACAGATTTCGCAATCATCTTTTTCGTTGTCCAAGTCCTAAAATGCCGAAGAGGCCCTTTTTTACGAAAAATACTTACCTTCATCCAGATTTTTAGGAATACGAATTTCTGTCATAGTGGCTGTTGCAATTGGCCCTTCTAAGGGACAATACAGGTATTTGAATGATTCTTCTGATTGAGAACTCAACGGCTCCCCTTTTAGTAGTAAACTGCCAACGTAGTAATGTCCTATGCTTTTGTACAACTCCTTTTTTACCTGTGAACAAAGGAGAAGTTAGGTTAGTCTACATTTGGTAAGGGATTCAGAGAGCTCATGTATTTCAAGTTGTCAGGACGAAGCATTGTAAATTAAACTTTGCCGCAATGTGAATCGCAAAAGAGGAAAAACCGCGTAAAATTCCTGGACTACCTACCTGCATAATATTCCAATAATTGAATTCTGATAAAAATGTCAAAAAAGAAAGGTAAAGGGTCCAAAGGAAAAGGTAAAGGAGGGGGCAAAAAAGGTGGAGGGAAAAATAAAGCATTTAATTTAGCAGCCAAGGAGTTGGAAAACGCTTTAGCCGGCATTTTGAGCGCAGATGAGGATCATAATGTTGAGCCCGTAAGCACTCACTTTATAAATATGCCCATTTTCAATTTGGTATGCATAGCATTTCTAAACTGTTGATTTTTTGGAAAGGTTGTGTACTTGAGCATACGCCGTCAGAAAACTAGCATGCTTCTACAAGTTCAGGATGAACTCAAAGTGAAGGATTTGAAAAAACAAATTGCAGGTAATTCCATAGTCCTTTTGATTAATAGTCATGTCCGACGAGCTCAAATTGTGTTTTTTCAGCAATTTTGGGTAACATGACCCACAAAGACATAAAGTTATTCAAAGAAAGTGGAGAAGAGATTTTGGATGAAAAAAATGCATTAATTTCTGCATACGGGTTAACTACAGAACATGGATCTATGTTCAAGCCTGTCACTGTTGCAATGACATTCAGGTATCTTCAAATTGTTTTTTTATTTAAAAAATGTTATAGAGAAATCTGAGTACAAACCACTTGCTACTTTCAGACTGACTGGGGATGAATTTGAAGAACTTCGAATAGATCCATACACAGAAAGTGATAAAATTGCCGAAGATTTAAAACGGTTTTTGAAAAATGATTATGATTTGGATAAAAAACTTGAAGATGAGGCTCCTATGGTAATCAAACCTGAGAAAAAAGGTCGACGGCTCAAGAAATAATAGTTGCATTGAAAAACGCATCTTATTTTTAAACAATAAATTCTCTTTTGTAAATACTTACATTTCAAGTTTTCTGCTAAAAAGTCACAATGGTTTTTATGCAAATACTTTACAATTTAATCACCGATACATATATGTAGTCACTAGCATATTTAATCCTACAACCCAGATTTCTTCCCGAATCGTGAAAATGAAGAATCGCAAGCCCGCAGAAGGCACATATAATGCCATTGCAGATAATTTAGGACGCAAAAACTTGAGGGTGCACGAAAATCTGCCTACAAACCAAATCAATTGTTTCCCTCTGCAACGGCAATCAACGCAATGTATTGGATAGTTGAATGAATCCTTTGTTCATAAAATAAATTACAATTCGCTCCTACAACTAACTATAACTAAATAAATTTTTCACTTTCTGTCAGGCTTGTATTCTTTGCCCTTGGATTCTCGAATCCGCCTAATTCAGTATTTCTAATTAACATTTCTCAGCATCCCATTTGTAGGGCATCAATTATTTGCCCTCAGCGAATGCAATGCCCAAAAAGACTACACAGAAAAAACGTCCCAAAGTGTGCACATTTATTTCAGAGGCTCTATAGTAGGTGCAGAAGATTGAGACAATTTATCAATATATAATGGTTGGTTAGACTAGGATGTAGATAAATAGTATAGTTACTATTAGCTAGTACTAGTTTTGTTAGTTAGTTAGAAAGGGATGAAAATCGTATGGTGCAAACACGGTCTGAGAATTTATTGCTATAATTAAATAGCTAGCAAATATCACAAGGTGTGGAGTGTGAAAAAGTACATAGGAAGTTAGGAAGTGAATAACTAACTACGCAACGCATACAATAATAACTTACTGTTATCATCATCTTTGGTGTTAAATAGTCGAAAAGACGGCAATTACGCATAAGCATTGTGCCAAAACCAGATTTATAGTTAGAGAGTCCACAATGGGCAGAACAATTGCGAGCATTACAACGAGTGATATTTAGTCCATAGTTTCTTTGTAAGAACTACACTGGTTATTTATTTTTAGCCAGTAATGACGGTAAAAAACAATTTTTGATGCTGAGATTGTTATGGAAGATTTTTACCAAGGTGTCACAAAATGTGTACACAAAATTTCTCACTATCGTTTATTTATGCAAGAACACGAAAGTTTTGCATGCAGATTAGTTATAATGTAATTTGTAGCCACACCGTAGTGGTGTAGTGACTCAAACTCAGTGAGTAACTAAAAGCATTCTAAACGTCATCATATGCGTAAGCAACTGACCTGAAAGACGATGAAACAAACACGCACATTCAAGAATGTTAGTTTGTTAATCAGGAAGAATTAAATTAATGTCTCATGGACAAAACCGACACGTGTCAAATTGAAAAAACTTCTATACTCGTAGCCAATCCCATTGTTTATTATGTATTGGGGCCAATGCGTCTCTCAGTTCAGTTTCGCTTTTATGTTTGCGTACTTACAGCTAGTAAAATGCCAAAACAAATATAATTATAATTAATACATGTTGGGCTAGTTATAGTTAGTTAGTTAGTTGGTGAGTAAGGTCCATCATGAAATCGTAAAAATGGATATGTGTGTAACATCATTTTGTTATACTCATAGTAAGAACGTTGATAATCCAGATTTCTGCATTCTTGAATTTTTAAATTTAAGTAATAAAAAACCGCTCAAAATTCAATGTACCACCAGTGATGATTTTGACAATGAAAATGACTGAGGGTGGATAAATGGAAATTGAAAATATTTGTTACATTTTTGCATTATAAGGATGTATGATCGTAAATGTGTAGCCCATAACTTGTAAAGCGGATAGAAAAGATGTGAAAACGGTAATCCTGCAAAGATACATAAATGCATTAAAACTAGAAACTAGCGCACTCCACGCAAAGAAGAGAAAAAATTCTCAAAAAGGGCTTTGAAATGAAATGTTGAACGACTCTTTAGCAAAAAATTCTATAGCAAGCTATAGAACGGAACTCATCTATTTTGGTCAACTTATTTTTGCCCACAAAAGATTCCCGTGTCCTCAATGTGTCACTCATATCCCAATCAGCGCAACAAAAGGCTTAAAAGCTGAATTTACATCTTTTATATAAAATGTACTCCCCTCAAATCTAGTTTACTAAAATCCCATCTTTTTTCCCTTGTCTAATTACGCGAGAAAAAAATCCACTTTTCTTGCATTATAATCTACAAAATGAACTTACTATAGGGATCATTCTTATTTTCTACTAATTTCAAAAAAACAAGTTGCGGTTTTTGTGACCATACACGGCAGTTAGTAGCTAACTTGATTTGATGATGACAAATGATGCGGGATTATTTAATGGTTTAAAAAGATTCTCAGTATCCATTATAATAGTTTGGCACACTTGCCAGTTTTCGAGAGAGTTGCAGGATTTTTTTGAACTCGTATTGAATGCAACATGCAACAGCCCACAAAGCCCCATTGATAAATTATCGGTAAGCACTATCTTTTGCTCAAGATTGTCTGTTTCGAAACTTGAATAAAATGAACTTGTTGTTGCCTATTGTAATGAGCATATACTTACCATAACTAGAGAAGACCAGGCAGGGGGGATGAATTCCTTCAGATTGGAATGGGACAAGAGCTCATTAAGTTTGGTGTACTCGTCGCTGAGCAACTGAGCTTCTTGAGCAGTCTCCAAAAGTCGACTTTGTCTCTCTTCTTCAGATTCCGTCAAATTCTTTTTCCGCTCGTCTTCACCCTCTTGTTTTTCAAAAAGGCATTCTCTGGCTTGAACCTACAAAAACGGATGAAAAATTTTATTCAACAATCAATGAGCAAATAAATGCAAGCCAAGTATTGTCAAAAAATATATTTAACAACGAAAGTGGCCGTTTGGTTCCTAACTTAACGATGAAATAATAAAACATTTATTACAAACAAAGCCCATTTGTGTGTTTGTGTGTAATAATGGTAGTTATAATTCTTATGTGAATTGGATGAATGACATTTTTTGGAAAGTACAAAGTGTATGAAGATCGCCCAGACAATGTAATAACAAGTTCACATTTCCATTGTATATGACATTGCCATTCAACCAATTTGGCGTAGACAGACTTGTTTGGCTCGCAGAAAATGCCCACACACATTTTCCTTGCATAGTTGATTCACTTGTAAGATGCTTATGTCTACACTTTTAATGCGTCTTAACGAGCTCATTGAATAATTATATTATTTTTAAAGGTGCAGACAGAGGAATGGTAGTTTCATTATGTTGATGCAGTGCCGCGTTATCAAGTTTTGAGCATCTTTACAAGCAAGCTAGCATACACTACATGAATTCCAAAAACGTGCAAGTCCTATTCTCAATTTTGAAATCCTATGAGTTTGATTCAGACCTAAGTTTCATGACTGCAACAAAACCCTCAATACTCATAAACATTTAACACTGTGCATCTAATCATATTGCTCATTGCATTTCAACTTGCTGTCATGTAAAATTCACTGGCCATTGATCCACATGAATAATGCATGAGAGTGATATAATGGGACGAGAAAAAGGAAATCCCCTTCTGTCCATTTGCTTACCAAAAGGGATCAGTTGCAAGTTTTCAACAATGACCAACGATGACAAAGAATTAAACGAGTTCAAAAAGGAAGATTTTACACTATTGTGCAAGCATGCAATCACCCTATACTACAAGTGATACTTTGTATATATAATCAAATCACTTTCATCTTCCTCACACTCACTCATTGTCTATTCCATTATTGTTAGTTAATGCATAGTTTCATGATTCACTTGATTATTAGAGCGCGCAATATCAAATCGCGTATACGTACTCAGTCAGTGAGTTGGTCCGTTGCATGCATTACTTAAAAAGGAACCCCATCATAAATAGGTGCCATTGGAGTTATTTTACGATTTTACATTGGTCTTACTAACTGATCTTGACCATCTACCAATTTTACGGCACTTTCCAACCGAATTTCCCATTTAAAAACTTTTTAGGTTACAAAGCATTGTGAATGCATATTCTAATTCTTGTAACTAAAACTTAGAATGGTAGGATTTGGTTTCACATACAAGAAACATAGCAGTGAGGGCATCTAAAGTATGAGGGTCTAGATCGAATGAAGGTGGATGCGTAAAATGTTCCCCAATGTATCGGAGTGTCCCCGCAGCTCGAAGAAAATTGTCGACAGCTCCATCGGACTCAGCTTCCCCTCGATCCTGTCTAGATCCAATTTGCGAGTACAAAGCCGCCAAATTGAATAAAACTGACGCTTTTTCAAATGCCACTGTTCGCTGAATTGATGGCACTCCGGTCAAGGCATCATACCTGAAAACAATTAAGACCATTGTTTTGAAAATTTGTACATTTCCCATGTTTCACACGAAATGGCATGTATGTACGTACATACTCACTAACTTCCTATGACTAAATAATATTATGATGACTGCATGTGACAGTAATAATCGAAAGCCTTGAGCCCAGTTTTAAGTAGTTGTGTACAGAAATAGAAAGCTTGTTGATGTAAATTGTGGACACAAGCAGGGAGTGTGAGTCACTTCACTTTAGTTAGTTCATCATTATCACTCGTTCGCTAGTTGGCTCAAGAAAATGAAAGTTGAGGACCAAACTTACTCACTAACGTTACTTTTGTACTCATTCAACCATGTCAAATCATTATTAACTACAGCCAAAAAACTAACACTTTACCGAAATAATCGCCCCTTTCGATCCCCTTTTTGTCACATGACATATAGTAGAGTGAACCGTATGTACCAGCTAAAAAGCTTGAAACATTCTGTGAAACTACAAGTCTAAAGCTTCCACCTCTCTTTGGTTGAGCCAAGTATAATCAGCTATAATAGTTAGCAAAAATGTTGAGCTGAATGATACACTACATAAATATGTTATAATTTTCTTACCACTCAAAAAAGACTCCAATATTCCTGTCAGCCGGGAAAAATCGTCTCTCCACAAAATAAAGTACGCCCAAATATCTGAGTAACAAATCGACTCCACTTTTAGTCCTTGAAGGTCTTCGCATTGCCTGAAATTTTATGACAACATATTCATTTCATTATTATGAGCATACATAATGATTGGAAAGTCTGAACCCGTTGATGAGGATTTAATTGCAGGTGTCTCATCCAACAACTAACTCACTACTGGTACACACATTGTTATACAGCTAACTATAGGAATTAATTCAATATTCTCATTTCATGAATAACTAACTAACTAACTAGCTAACGGGAAATCAGCCTGCAAAAAATTCTTGCTA